>OLRI01003050.1_pt1 | contig 10518 bp, 7 predicted proteins | sample 1672871 | NCBI WGS metagenome assembly OLRI01 (sample SAMEA3136732, study PRJEB25190) | human gut metagenome
AATGCGGAAAAGTCGTCCGAGGGCTCAAGCGTCACGTAGGAAAGATCCTCGCTTTTGCCGACCAGCATCTCCGAGCTTTCGATGAGTCCCTTTGCAAAATCGCCGTGCGTAACCAGTACAACCGGTATCAATTTATTGTTACACCTCCTCCCCTTCTGGGCCGCAGAGAAAAAGAAAACTTGATTTTTTCGTTTTCTCTGCTATCATTGTGTCCAAAAGAGGCAAGCAAACAGGTCTATTTTCTTGCCCTTTTGTATTGTTTATAGTTTTTAATACAAAAGGATTATTTGCGATTGGATCTCCAAACGATGCAATCCACTTAATTTCCGGTTTAATTTCTTTTATTTTCAATCCGATCTCATGTGATTCCGGAGGCATGGAACGAGTCATAATAATGTCATACTCTTTTTTATGAGCGTTAAAATACTCTATTGTTTTGTTTTTCCATATCTCCAAAGTGTCTGCCTGAATTGGAATTTTCCGAACATTTTCGCATTCCGGCAGATATTCTTTATTTCCATATGACCAAGATGCATTACTTTCCTGCATACAAACATCATATTGCAATTTAGAATTTCTGAGAAGTTTATATGTCACTAATCCTTCTGATGAATTTATCGGCGGATAAAACCAACTTATAACTAATATTTTCTTCATTAGAATTTTCCTTTCAATCTTCTTGCCATTTTCATTGCAGTGTTCCATTTTCTACCATTCAATCTGACAAATTTAAACTTTGTCTTTCGATTATATCTTATATATGCCATACAATTTATCCGTTCATATAAAGCCTTATTCACCTTCAATAAATACTGATCAAAGTCCACTATTTCTTTATATGCTCTTGCATGATCCTTATCATATTCACAATAGATAGAATAATGTGTATTTAACGTATATGTGAGAATAATTTCTATATATTCTCTTTTATTTGACGACAACTTTGAAGAAATATGTGTATAATATTCTATCAGCCATTTTATCATTTTTTTATGGTGTTCTTGATTTCGGACAAAATTATCCATATTCATGCTTTGTTCTTTTCTTCCGATAAAATAACGATAAATATCCAGATGATAATACGTAAAAGTCTCAACTTTCGTCATAGGAACAACATTATACTGCATGTCTACATAAAATGTTTTTTCTAACATTTTAAGACCGGACGTTCTTAAAATTTCTGTCTTATACGTAGATGTTGCCATAACAAAATATTCACCTTCAAGAATTTTCAGATCAATATCATCAAAGCAATAACATTTTCTATCTTCTAAATTCTTATATACAAAATATTCCGATTTACTATTGTACGTATGTTCCTTTCGATAATCACACACAACTAAATCTGCATCTTCCGATTTTAATCTATTCACAAATTTCACAAAATCAGTAGAGTTAAACCAATCATCACTATCTAAAACTCGAAAATATTTTCCCTTTGCTTCCTTGATGCCTGCGTTTATTGTAGAGCCATGCCCTCCATTTTCTTTATCAATCAGTCTGACTGTCTCCGGATAACTATCCACATACTTTTGAATAATTTCAACGGAATGATCTTTTCCTCCGTCATTTACTACAAGTATTTCTATATCATCCATTATTTCAGAAACAATCAACGAATCTAAACATCTTTTTATATATTTTTCTGTATTATATACCGGAATTAATATTGTTAATGCTTTCATGCGTTCTTCAGGATTAAAAATCCATTTTCTCCTTTCTTTCTTTCTGTTTTTTTATAATCGACTGTACAATCTGAGTATATGATGTATTATCAAAATCTACCGAATTAATTACCACATCATTCTTAACCGGTAAGGCTTCGACGAGCTCCTCCACACTAAAAAACAAATCTTGTACGCACTCAAATTTCTCATATAAATCCATCATTTTATTATAATAGTGTGGGTGCTGTGTGTATAACAGCGAGAAAGTTCTGCAGCCATTCATGAGTCCCAGTAAAGCGCCATGATAACGCATACTGATAACCACGTCACATTCTCGTACTTTTTGACAAATATTTTCAAAACTATATGCCATAGATTCTATAGAAAAATTAAATTCACTTTTCTTTTCACAAAATTCATTATAAAATTTGTAATCGCAATCGTGATAATTATAAAACGGAATAAAATGAATTTCTGTTTTTTCTATATCGTACGTACTCTGAATATGTTCAACTAACTTTTCTAAAGATCCCAGTAAATCCGCCTGACAAATCCAAATGATTCCTATCTTATATTTTTCACCTTTTTCTTTCATTACCTTTGGATATTCATTTGTTAAAACAATATCATTTATCATAGTTATTTCGTGTCCGCAAGCAGACTCTATGAGTCTTTTACTGTACTTATCTCTCACGCTAAAATTAACACTTCCGTCAATAATTCTTTTTAACTTTTCCTGATACTCCTCATTGACTATTTTTTCATTTGTACTCAACCCGATGGCATGCACTTCCTTATTCTTTTCTATAAATGATAATGCCAATTCAATGAATATTTTCCCTAAATCATATTTAAAGCTTTCTTCTTGAAGATATCCGCTATCATCTAAAATTGCTCCACCTCCAAAAATAACACTATCAAATATATCGGCCAAATGATTAAAATCAAATTTTGTTTTAGGATAATGAATAATATTCATGCCGGGATAGCGAAAAGCATCTAAATTTTCATTGTCACACATCATCACATAAATGTCATTTTTAATGACATTCAGGTCTCTGTACAATTTTTGCAGCATCAATTCATCACCCAGATTAACCGCTCCATAAAAACCAACCAATAATACTTTCGGGGATTTATCAGATGGAACTTTAAAATACTCCAAATTCACATAATCATTAACTTTTCCTAATACTGCTCTTTCGGAAAACTGCTCAAATAATCGATCTGCACATTGTTCTGTAAATTGTTTCATCTGATCTACAGAAACAATCACTTTTTCAACTCTTTGCTCTAAATTTTTTTCTAAAAGTTCTTCTTTTTCAACTAACAAAGACTGTTTTTTATCAATCTCTAAAATTTTCCGATTAAGATATTTTAGTTTTTCTATCATGCCTTGCACTCTATCCAACATTTAATTCTCAATCCCCTTTTCTACATAAATGAGTAATCATTTTCCTATTTGACTCTCATAATATGCGGCACATACTTTTTCCGCTGTACCTACTTGAATTACTTTTCCATGTTCTAACCAAACCACTTTATCACACAAACTTTTAATAGATTCTATAGAATGCGATACATAAAGAACTGTTGTACCTCCTGAAATCAAACTCCGCATTTTATTTTCACTTTTTTTCTGGAAATTCAAATCTCCCACTGAAAGAATCTCGTCCACGATCAATATTTCAGGCTCTACAATCGTTGCAACTGAAAATGCCAAACGAGCAATCATTCCTGACGAGAAATTTCTTACAGGCACTTCTAAAAAGTCATGTAATTCAGAGAAATCTACGATTTCTTGATATTTGCTGTCAATAAAATCTTTTGAATATCCCATAACAGCACCGTTAAGATATATATTTTCCCGTGCATTTAAGTCAAGGTCAAAACCTGCCCCCAATTCAATCATCGGGCAAATATTTCCTCCTACGAGAACTTTTCCTTTTGTCGGCTTCATAACTCCGGCAACCACTTTTAAAAGTGTAGATTTCCCTGCTCCATTTGATCCGACAAATCCAACCACCTGACCTTTTTCCACTTTAAAACTAACATCTTGCAATGCCCAAAACTCATTTTCTTTTTTGTGCATTTTTCGTTTTTCTCTTGCACTTTTACTGAACAAATCTACTGCCATCTGTTTTAAAGAGTTATTTTTTTCAATTCCTAAATTAAAACGCATCGATACGTTTTGAACATCTATCATAACAGCCTCCTAGATCCTACATATAATAAATAAACTTATCCTGATTTTTCTTAAATACAATCATCCCAATAACTAATGTAATTAAACATGATGCTCCGCATATAATAAAGCTTTTTACTGACGGCATTTGATCATATAAAATAATCGTTCTCGCAAACGTAATGTAATGATACAACGGATTAAATTTCAACACTTGTTGTATCCATGGATCCAGCATATTAATGTCGTACATTATAGGCGTAAAATAAGTCAAGATTGTCAGTACAATTCCATAAATATAGAACATATCCCGTAAAAATACGGATATCGTGGATAAAATGAATCCAACCCCTACTGTAAAAAGCAATAAACACAAATATGAATAGGGCAAAAGAAGATGTAATGCCGTAATATGACATTTCGTTTCACCACTGCCCGACAACAAAATCACACCATATAAAGGAATTAATGTTAACAAAAAATTAATTCCCACAAATAAGCATTTTGACAAAGGGAAAATATATTTAGGAATATATATTTTGTTCAACAAAGAGAAATTTGCCACTACAGCACTCATGGATGAATTTGATGCTTCACTATAATAATTAAAAAATGTTAGTCCCGTCATTAAATAAACAAGATAGTTTACTCCTGGCACAGAAAACTTAAAGACATTAGAAAACACAGCAGCCATAACCGCCATCATCAAAACCGGATATAATAAACTCCATAAAACACCTAGTACAGAGCGCTTATATTTCACTTTAAAATCTCTGCTGACTAATTGTCTCAATAAAAATGAATACTTTTTAAAATTATCTATGATATTTTTAATATACATTCCTTTCACCTTTCCTTTTTCTACATTCTGTACTAGTATACGCTATCCCTTTTAAAATTTCAAGCATTTCACAAGCATAGAAAGGAAAGATCCAATTTAAAAGAGCATTCCATTTTTTCTCCGATTTGGAATGCTCTGATTTCATCAATATTTCTTCATTGGAAGAATATATAGTTTTACAATATTATTTCCATAATTTTTAGCTGTCGCCCATCCATATCCATTTGGATTTTCTTTTTGTCCCAACCACTGCACATATTCTGCGCTTCCACGTTTCACATATTGAAAACGTGGATCTACAACAGGCTGTTTCAATGCTTCTTTTGAAGCATATGCCTTCAGATGCTGAACATGAGCTCTGATTCCAATCCGAATAGAATCAAATTTTGCTCCTGATGATCCCCCGCCAATAGCTCCTATCCCAGCAAAATTATATTGATCTTTCTTAACATCTCCACCGAACTTCAAAAACCCAGTTTCCATCATTGCCTGTGCAAAAGCGACCTCTGCTTTTACGCCTTCTACTTCACTTTCCTCCTTATATATCTGACAGAACTTCTCTATTGTAGGCGCTTCGCTCACATTACTGTATGGATATGATACCGTCGCCTTATTTTTATAAAACTTAACCATTTGAGAAACAGACACATTTGTTTTACCCATAATAGAGTACAACGTTTTTTCTGTTTCTAAAAGTGTCCATTTTTGGGCTGTCGATTGATTAAAAGTATAAGTTTGAACATTTGTCCCTGCTGCTGCAGATGCAGATGTAACATCTAATACAGTACCCAATTTTGACTGTATATAATATTTACCATCTCCCGCATCCACAAATCTCCAAAGCTGAGCATCGGAGCCGTTCCACGAATACTGCCATACATTTGCACCTGCTGTTCTTGATCCATTTGCCACATCCAATACTTTTCCGGATAATTTTGACTCTATCTTATAATATCCGTCAGACACTTTCTCAATCTCAAATTCTTGTGCCTCCGTGTTATTTATATTATAGATCCAAATATTTCCAAAATTTGCTTTAGAACCATTGGCGATATCTAAAGTTTTCGATGAACTTAACGCTGTCTGAATCGTATATATTCCTTCCGGAACTTCGATCGAATCATATTCTTTTTCCAAATGCCATTTCTGTGCCAAACTACCGTTTGCTGTATACGTCCAAATATTTGTATATGGTGCATACACAGCGCTCCAAATATCAAGAACTGTACCTGTTTTGGATCGAATATAATACCCCTCGCTTGTACTCACAAATTTCCAAAGCTGTGTATCTGAATTTGCAACCCATTTTTTTTGCACTACATTCACACCCGCTTTTCGCGTATCATTTTCTACTGTCAGTGCTTTTCCCGAATGCTCGGCAATAATTTTATAATATCCTTTTCCCACATAGGAAATATTAAACCGCTGTGGCTTCGTGCCATTATAATAATACAACCATACATTCGCACCATCCACTTTAGAAGCATTCGCTACATCTATAGTGTATTCAGATTCTTTAGAACTTCTTAATGTATATTTTCCATCTTTCACCGGCTGATAAGTAGATGCTTCAAATTTCCATTGTTGTCTTTTACCGCTCTCCAGATAACTCATCTGTACATTCATCCCTGATGAAGCTGTATTTCCACTAATGGAAAGAAATGTTCCCAGTTTCGACTGTAAATAATATCCACCGTCTTCCGCCTCGATAATCCTCCAAAGTTGTGCTTCTGATCCATTCCATGAATACTGCCATACATTCGCACCCTGCTTCTTAGATCCGTTTGCTACATCTAAGGACTTTCCGGACTTTTCAGAAAGAATCTGATAATATCCATTTCCCACATAATATAGTTCAAATCTCTGTCCTGATGTATTATTGGAGGCATACATCTGGATATTTGCATAATCTGTTTCCACCGCAGACGCTATATCTAAAACCTGCTTACTGTTTGTTGCATTTGATATCGTATATGTTCCGTTCTCAAGAGGTCTTTCATCAATCCCCTCTTTTCCCGATTCCAGTTTCCATTTTTGCGCGTCACTTCCATTCGCCGTATACATTTGAATATTTGTTCCTTCGGCGATAATTCCACTAAAAATATCTACAACTGTTCCCAATTTTGATTTTATGTAATAACTTCCATCCGAATTAACGATAAACTTCCAAAGTTGAGCGTTACTTCCGTTCCATGAATATTCCCACAAATTTGCGCCTGGTTCACTCGATGCATTTGCCACATCCAAAGATTTTCCTGATTGAACCGATAAAATTTGATAATATCCGGCTCCCATATACTTTATATCGAACATCTGATTTTTCGCACCCACATATGTTCCAAGCGTAGCATTTTGTCCGTTAATCGAAATTACATTCTCAGAAAATTTTGCATTTGAAATAACATACCTTCCATTTGCAACAGGTGCATTCTCCGCTTTTTTCAGCACCCATTTCTGGATATTATTTCCATTCACCTGATCCATACATACATTCGTTCCCGAAACCACATTCGATGTTGCTAACCCTATTGTTGTTCCTAATTTTGATCTTATATAATATGTTCCGTTATCTGCTTTTACAAATTTCCAAAGTTGAGCATCACTGCTATTCCATGCATATTGCTGCAAATTCGCATTTTTCTTCTCAGATCCATTTAAAATATCTAAGCTTTTTCCCGAGTGTTCTGCCACGATCTTATAATATCCGTTTCCGACATATTCCACTTCAAATCTCTGTGCCGAAATATTTTTCAGACTATCTAATTCAACATTGGCGAAATTATCTGATGATTCTTTTGATACTGTAAGGACTTGATTTTTATTTACACTATTTGCAATCGTATATGTACCGTTTTCTATCGTTTTATTATCAGCTTTAGTCAATTTCCACTTTTGAGCATTGCTTTGATTACAAGTATATGTCCATACTGTATTCCCATCGCTTGTCACTCCCGAGTGTATATCTATACAAGTATTCAACGCTGACATAATATAATATGTTCCGTTTCCCGCATCAATAAAACACCATTTTTGTGCTTCTAAAGCACTATTTCTCTCTCTTTGTTCTATATACGCGTAACCTGCTTTTCCATCTCCAACTGCTTGCAACGCTTTTCCCGAATGCTCAGCAATGATATTATAATAACCATTTCCGATACTAACTATTTCAAATCGTTGTGAAGAAATATTTTCTTTTTTTGTGGATAAAACTGTTCCCGCTCCTGAAGTGAAAAGATCATTGCTTATTTTAATACCTTTTCCTGATGCCAATACACTATCCAAGGTGTACGTTCCCTCCGGAACATTAACTCTTACTCCCATTTTTTGCAATCCGAGATATCTTGCAATCCCTGTAGCGTCTGCAACTCCAAGCTTTTTAAGTCCTGATTCCGTTTTCAAAAAATTATTTACATCACTACCATTTGAAAGGAATGCATGTTCTACAATAAGTCCCGGAATTCCATGTTCTTTACAATGAATCTGAACAGAAAAATAGTCTGAAATAGAACCATCCGGATATTTTTCATTAATTGTAGTATCTTTACTGTATACAGACCGTCTTCCTAATCCGATTGCCACAAGCTCATCTAAAATTGCTTCTCCTAATTTACGACCTGCCGCACCCACTTCTGCTTTCCAACTATTATTAGGCACAATTACTTCTGCTCCACTTGCAGCTGACGATACAGAAGAATTAAGATGAAAGCTAACAAATATTTTAGCTCCTGCATTTACAGCCGCTTTTACGCGATCTTCCATACACGTAATTCCCGGCTTATTGTAAGGACACGCAGCACCTGTGCGTGTCATATATACTGTAACACCTGCATATTGCTCAAGTTCCTGTTTACAGTAATTGGCAATCTTTAATGTTAAGTCTTCTTCCCTTAATCCATACCCTTGTGCTCCCGCATCATTTGCATCATGCCCCGGGTCTAACGCGACCACAACATTTCCCGATTTTGCATCAGAAGCGTTCCCATAAGTACTTACCGTATTCATTCGATCTGCACTGACCACCTCCAATGCTTCTGCTATATTATCTTGTGCTTCTGCAACTCCATTTTCATCTATTGTTACAACCGAAGTTTCTACACTCGACTCTTCTTCAGAAAATTGACCTTCAACCGGTTTTAATTCTTCAATCCCTTCATATTCGGTATCCACACCAAATTCAGCTTTGACCCCGATATCATCAAGTGCAATTTTCTTTTCTTCTGCACTACTTTTTATAAGAAGATTTGTTGCTTTATAAATTCCCGCTGATACACCCTGCGCATATTCTTTTTCAAACAGATATAATGTTCCCGACTCTTTTGCGAGATTCCATTCCTCTTGATTACCTTCTTCATCCTCGATCATTAAGGCTATTGTTTCTGCCCCTGTAATTTCTTTATCAAATGAAAACACAATTCTTTGTGTACCGGGAGTTTGTACATAGGGACTTTCAATATACACAAAGTTCACTTTCCCATAAGTAATCCCTATTTTTCCACTTTCTACTTCTTGCTCTGTTCCTTCAGTGGCATCTGTATTAACAGAAGACTGATCTTCATTTAGTCCATCTTCTGTTTTATTCTGATTTTGATTCTGTGTATTATCCTCTTCAGTAAATTGTTTACCCCCATCTTCTATATTCGCTGACTGATTTTCTTCTATTCTATCTCCATAGTTTTCCGTTCCGTAAACAACATTCATCGAAACATTTCCTGTAAGCATACTGGCAAACAAGATTCCTGCAATTATCTTTTTTATTTTTCTCTTCATACTTCTCTTGTATATCTCCTTACTCGCTTTTCTTCTTATACTATTTCTTTAATCTCAATTTCAAAATGACATTATTCCGCTATAACCGTCATAATTAGCTCCATGTGATGTTTGCAAAACTTTTCCTTCTTCAGTCAGTTTTATTCCATCACAGTCATATGTCTCAAGATATGTATTAATAATGCATCCTATAATCTGTATTTCACCGGTTGTTCCCATACTTCGTATGTATTCTCCGGTTGCAGCATTAAAATCCAGATCGATCAGATGTGTTTCTTCATTTACTTTAAAACTTAACAGCTGACAACCTTCCGTCAAAATTCCGTTTCCCTGAAGAGCCTTCCATATATCATATTCCGTTTTAACTGTAATGGTTTTTCCCATTATCTCTCCGGTTATGTCATCAACATAATAAACTCTGGCTTCCCTTGAATTTTCGTCTTCATCCTCATCTTCTTCAACCTTTTTATTCTCATCTGCTTCTTCATCTTTTTTATTGAAATCTTCTGCATCTTCTTTTTTATCTAGATTTTGTTCTATTTTCGTATCGTCTTTATCTTCATTGTCTTTATTTGCACAACCTGCCATAATAAAACAAGATATTCCAAGCAATAAACTTATTATCACTACCGATAAGCATCTTTTCTTCTTCATATTGTCGCACTCCTCTTATTCACCTTATTAAATACTACTTACTAATAATAACAAAAACAAAGTTTCTTTACAATTACAAGTTTTTCCATTGCAAAAAGGATTCCTCCATTTAAGGAAGAATCCCCTTGTAGCTTCTTATTCTACTTTACATTCAGTACTTCCTATTACATATTCTACATCTGTAAATTCTACTGCCCGAACATCAATATAATATTTTCCTTTTGCATTATTGAATAAATCCATTTTTATACTTACTTCATATTGATTATCACTAATTTTTTCAGCCTCTATCCACTGTAAGTCTCTTTGACCTTCTTCTGTCCACACCGCCAAAACAATCGTCTTTAACTTTTCTTTTATTGCAGGATTTATTTCTTCTATATTTACTTTTATAGAATCTGATC
>OLRI01003058.1_pt1 | contig 10489 bp, 10 predicted proteins | sample 1672871 | NCBI WGS metagenome assembly OLRI01 (sample SAMEA3136732, study PRJEB25190) | human gut metagenome
AAGCGATGTACTCCTTTTTGCAGGACGAATCTTGCGCCCCGGCCTCCCCCTCTATCCGTTCTATTTCTTTTTTTCGGGCGGCCAGTTTGTTTTTAAGCGTCGGATACCTGAGATCATTCCCAAACCGCTCCACAGAAAAGACGAAAGGGGACAGCCAGCGGTATTTCTGACTCCCCTCGTCCGTCTGCCTTTTCGCAGTATGTTCACCAGACTGAGAAATCCTCTCTCCAGAAGATGCGCCAGCTTTGGCCCGGTTCCTCCGCTCATCGTATCAGGAGCCTCTTTTCCCACCAAAACCAGATCATAGGGCTTTCCTCTTTTTTGTTCTAATTCGCAGATTCCCGCCCAAATCGCCTGTGAAAAATCACCGGAATTGTCATCGCAGCCTATGCGGACAGCCTGATCTGCCCCGCATGCCATTCCCTGATAGAGAACAGGCTCAATCCCAGCTCCTCCCGCCGATAGAACGGTAACGCTGCCCTCATGTTTCTGCACATATCTGAGGGCAAGTTCTAAGGCGTATCCGTCATAAGGATTTAAGATTGTGGATGCGCTTTCAAGACCAGCCGGGTCCAGTGGAACAGAATCATCTATTACCTGCTTCATACAGACTAAAATGTCCATCTTCTCCTCCTGATTAAAACGTTTGGATTTCTCTTGCAATAATCGTTTTTAAGATCTCGTTCGTTCCCTCAAAAATCTGAAAAATCTTGGCGTCTCTTAGGAGTTTTTCCACCGGATATTCCCGGCTGTACCCATAGCCGCCAAAACACTGTACGGCTTCCTGCGTCACTTTCACCGCGGCATCGGAGGCGCAGCATTTTGCCATTGCCGCCTCTTTTTTAAAGGATATGCCCTGCTCCATCCTTGTTAGGGCATAGGCTGTCATCTGCCGTCCCGCCTCCGTCTGCATTGCCATCCCCGCTAATTTAAACTGCATCCCCTGGTTTCTGTTCAGAGGTTTTCCAAATTGCTTCCTGATGGCTGTATAGGCAACTGCCTCCTCCAACGCTCTCTGGGCGATTCCGACGGCGACGCAGCCCATAAAGGCTCTCGCTTCGTCTAGGGCTTTCATTGCCGTCTCAAATCCCTGTCCCTCCATTCCAATCCGGTTTCTCTCCGGGACAAGTACATTCTCAAAGATCACGTCGCAGGTATCGGAAGTTCTGATTCCCATTTTATCTTCATGGCCGCCTGCCTTTACGCCCTCTGCATCCGCTCTCACAAAGAACATGGAGATTTCTTTTTTTCCCTCTCCGTTCTCGGTCAGAGCCGCCACACTGTAAAAGGACGCAATCGAACCGTTTGTGATAAAGCATTTTCTTCCATTTAAAAGGTAGGCCCCGTCTCTTTTTTCCGCGCGGGTCTTTATCGCTCCCGCATCCGATCCTGCTTCCGGCTCCGTCAGGCAAAAGGCGCCAAGCCCTCCCTGTTCGAGGAGGGCGCACGCTTCTTTTTTTAATTCTTCGCTCCCCGCAAACAGTATGGGTTTTAATCCCAGACTGCTTGCGGCGAAGGTAACGGCAAATCCCGCGTCCGCTTTGGCCATCTCCTCAAGCAGGGCGCCCGCCGATATTTTATCCAGACCTAACCCTCCATAACATTCGGGAATGTCTAACATATGAAATTGCAGTTCCATCGCCTGCCGAAACAGTCCAAGCGGTACTTCTCCGCTGCGGTCGCACTCTCTGCACAGGTCGCGCACCTCTTTTTCGCAGAACTCATGGACGGTCTCTAACAGTTCTTTTGTCACTTCCCCGATCAGATATGCCATAGTATCCTCCTTTGGTCTGATAGTCCGCCAGCTTGCTGCGGGTTTTTATTTCAACGGCAACAGGGTTCCCGGATTCATAATTCCATTCGGGTCTAACTGGTCCTTGATCATTCTCACGAGCGGGAAGGAACTGCCAAGCTCTTCCTCAATCTTGCGGACACGTACTTTCCCGATTCCATGGTGGTGCGCGATGGTTCCCGTCTCATATTTGAGAACTTCGTCGCACACGCCCTCCATCACCTGATAGTGCTCCGCCGTTGCATTTTCGGAATCCTGGATTTTTAAATTGTAAACGAAATAAATATTGGTTCCATTGATATAGCTGTGGGATACATGGCCTCCGAACATCGTCAGATTCGGGCATTTTTCCGGGAGGGCCGCCATCACATCGTCATAGATTTTGTGAATATCCGTCCAGTCCGCGCACACCTCAATCGTCGCATAGGAGATATGGGTGGATAAGAAGCGGTCCTTTTCCTCCTGCGTTCCGACTGTAAAACTTAAATTATTCCGGTTCACAAACCAGTGCTCTACCGCCTTTGTTCCAATATATTCCGCATCATAGGACATCGCGATTTTATGAATACTCTCGCCCGTAGCCTGTGCAATTTCTTTCGGGCCTTCCGCGCTGAAGAACATAAACGCTTCCTCGTCTTTTAATTTTACGCTGCCGTAATTGTGGTCGACATCCGGCTTGTCATAGAGCCTTACAACGGACGGCTTATATCCTTTTGCCATAATCTCGCGGATACAGTCTAAGCCTTTGTGGAAATTCTCTACGATATAGCCGCCAATCCACATATCATCCGGGTAATACGGGAAGAGTTTTACCGTGATCTCTGTCATAAAGGCCCAGGCTCCCTCGCTTCCTAAAAAGAAATGGCGCAGATCAGGACCTGCCGATCTTCTCGGCGCATTTTTAATTCTAACAGTCTCTCCGTTTGGCAGGATTGCCTCCAGGCCGCAGAGCATATCCTCGATTCCGCCATAGTAGGTGGAGAACTGGCCGATACTTCTCGTGGCCACAAGGCCGCCCAGGTGTGCCAGCGGGGAGGACTGCGGGCTGTGTCCTGTGGTCAGTCCCTTTTCGTTGGCCAGTTTTTCCAACTGGGCGAGCGGCATCCCGCACTCTACGGTTGCCATCATATTTTCCGTATCCAGTTTGATTAAACGGTTCATTGCGGAAGCGTCGACAATGATAGTCTGATCGTCAATGACAAGGAGCTGGTCTTCGGAACTGCTCGCGCCGGTTCTTGCAATCACATGGATTTTATTCTCATTGCAGTAGGTCAGCACCTTTTTAATCTCTTCTTTATTTTTTACATTGACAACGCAGAGAGGCTGATGCGGATTTTTATGTCCAAATGCCTTCTCGTAATTGTGGACGGTCGCTCCCTCGTTTTCGATGATTACGTTTTCATCCGTAATCACCTGCTCTTCGCTCAGTAACCGAACCATTTCTTTGATTGTCTGTTCTCGTAATTCCATTTTCTTTTCCTCCTCGTCTAAGCGGAAGAATTAATAGTAAGACGGATCCATCTTTCCTTCCATCACGTCTTTTTGAATCGCCGCCATCTCTATCACATTGACATTGTTTTTCATCAATTCTTCCATTCCATAGTCTTCTTTATTAATCAGTATCACCGGGGTCATTATCTGTTCATCCAGTCCCAGATAATCCAGGCTTACGCTTTTATTTTTATAAATCTGATACTCCTCGCAGTCATCCCTCTGTACTACCAGGTCGATTTCCTTATGTACAAACGCATTGTAAGTCTCGTGGTAGTGCAGTCCTACTTTTTTTACATCCTTGCCCTCGCAGAGCAGATTAGACAGATAGGTCTGTTCCAGGGCGCTCTCGTAGATGCCGATACTCATCCCATCCTCAATGCCCTGAAACTGCTCCGTATTATAGTAAATACGGTAACCCAGGTTATATTTACAGTTTTTTAATTCCATTGCCGGCCTAATATTTTTGTAGGTTTCTTTTCCGATCTCATAGGCCAGCTTTGTCGTAATCACAAAATTACATCTTCCCCTGTCCAGGGAAACCAAACGGTTTTTTACCGGAGTCATAAACGAGAGATTAAACGGAACTCCCTTTTTCTTTAAAACAAGGTTCATCCCCGTAAGGAGTCCGCTTAAGGTCTTACTCGTCTGAACCGGAACGCAGCCAAGCAGAGGATCCCAATCGGTAAAAGTCCATAGTTTTTCATAATTGATCTTTTCTAAAAAAGTTCCTTTCGGACCGCATTTTTCGATTGTCATGCAGCCATGGTCTAACAGCGTCTTGATCGCCGTCTGGATCGTCCATCTCGAAAAGCCGCAGTTTCTCTCGTATTCTGCAATCGGGACCATTTTATCTCCCGGCTCTTTATTTACAATATCTCTTGCAATCATAATCGTGACCAGTGCATTTTTCTGGTAAAATAAATTTGTATTTTGCATAATTCCTCCCGTTTGGCTTTTATCTATTCTTCTGTACTAAATAAAATACTACCAGAATTATACAATTTTGCAAGGGATATCCCGCTATTCTAACGTGGCCGTGCTCACAATATCAACGCCGGTGTGACAGACATCCTTTAATACAATGTCGCCGCAGGAAATCGGCGCTTTTACGGCTGTCCGATAGATTTCCTCTAAACATTCTGTCAGCTTTGCTTTCGGCACCTCTCCACGGGAGATCACAGCCAGCCTTTTCTCATCCCGGTTTAAAACCGCTACGGTACTTGTAATCATTCTCATAGGGTTTAAATATTCATTTTTTCCGTGTTCCTCCCCTCTCTTACATCCGTTCCCGCTCACCGAGATGGTTCCGTCCTGCCCCTCTGAAACGGTAAGATGACAGCTCAAAGGACAAACGATACATGTATATTCAGCCATTTTCTACACCTCCCTCACCTGAACTGTAACCGGACCCTGCGCCCCCACCGGGCTGTCTATAAAGATCATCTCCGGCGGCGCTCCATGTGGAAGCTGCTTGGATGCTAAAACGGCCCCGTTCTGCACTACCTCGACTTTGATTTTTTTCAGCGGTTTCGTTACCCGCAGGAAGAAAGATACTTCCTCTTTTTCTCCGCGCCTGATTTTCTCAGGTACGACAAAATTAACATTTTCTCCGGCAACTACCTCGTTGCTTTCTTTCTCTCCCCGGTCTTTTCCGCTCAGGTAAGCGGCCGCCCCTCTTGCGGCGATTTCACCCGACTGTGAAACGTAATCCACCAGGTCGTAAACCACGCTTACGTTTCCTGCGGCAAAGATTCCCGGTATGTCCGTCATAAAGTTCTCATCTAACACCGGCCCTTTCGTCTTCGCATCGAGAGGAATCCCCGCTCCTTTTGACAACTCGTTCTCAGGAATCAATCCGACGGCAAGTACTAAAAGATCGCAGGCTATGTACTCTTCCGTCCCCTCGATGACTTCACGGTTCTCATCCAGTTTCGCAACCGTTACGCCCTCGATGCGCTCTTTCCCGTGAATCTCCTTTACGGTGGCCGACAGGGTCAGCGGTATCTCATAATCTTCCAGACATTGTACGATATTTCTAGTCAGTCCTCCCGGACTGCTCATCACTTCGTAGACACCCTTGACTTTGATTCCCTCCAAGGTCATCCTTCTGGCCATAATCAGTCCGATATCACCGGAGCCTAAGATCACGGCTTCTTTTCCCGGAAGATAGCCTTCCATATTGATGAATCGCTGGACGCTTCCCGCCGTGTACACCCCGGCCGGACGCTTTCCGTATAAAAGCACCTGGCTTGCAGTCCGTTCTCTGCATCCCATAGCCGCTACAATCGCGCCGCAGGTGAGATAAACCATACCGTGTTTTCCGCTGCAGGCATAAATCTCTTTTTCCGGGGTCATCTCAATAACCATCGTTTCTAAAAGCACCTCAATATCGCTCTCTTTGATCTGGTCGATAAAACGCTGCGCATATTCTGTTCCCGCAAGTCTTTCCCCAAAACGCTGGATTCCAAAACCGTCGTGGATACACTGTTGTAAAATGCCGCCGAGTTTCTTATCTCTTTCAATGATAATGACCTTCTCTACGCCCTGCCGTTTGGCCTCTAAAGCGGCCGCCATTCCAGCCGGGCCTCCTCCGATCACGGCCAGGTCAACCTTCATTTTTTTCATAATATCACCGTCCTTTCTCCGCTTCTTCTCTATTTTTCTTCAGGAGAATCGGTGAAGCCTCTCCTCTTAAATGAATCTCGGTCCAATCCGTTCCAAACTCTCTTGCCAAAAGTTCTATTACTTTGATCTGGCAGAAACCTCCCTGGCATCTTCCCATCCCGGCTCTGGTCCGGTGTTTGATGGCGTCCACGGACTTCGGCGGAACCGGGCTTCTCATCGCGTCTAAGATTTCCCCTTCTGAAATCTGCTCGCATCTGCATATGATATTGCCGTATCTCGGATCTTTTTTGATTAATTCATCCTGTTCCTCGTGGCTTAGCTGATTAAAACGCACGCCCGCTTTTCTCTCGGCAATAAAATCTGCTTTCGGCACCAGGTTCTTTCCCTTTTTCCGGTAATCATCCGTTACAATCCGCACAACCCGCTTCGCGATTGCCGGAGCCGAAGCCAGTCCCGGCGACTGAATCGCCGCAACATGTACAAACCCGTCTGTCAGTTCTGACATTTCCACAATAAAATCCTCTTTAAAATCTGCCGGCCTTACCCCCGCAAAAATACGAATCACATCCGCACTTGTCACATTCGGGTCCTGATTGCAGGTCATCGTATAATCCAAATCCTTCTTCGTTGTACTGTTGTCCTCTTTGTCCGGCACCTCCGTCGCCGAAGGACCAAGCAACAGGTTCATATGAGGGGTCGGATGCATACCGCCGCCCTTTGATTCCACATTTTTTCCTTTATGATATTCGGGAGTGAGCTGAGATACCAGTCTCGGATAGGACGGCACTTTCGCCTTGTCCATAATCGCAATCGTACCTTTTCTGCCGTGAATCGTATAAAACTGATCTCCCGCCATCTTCGCGATGTCATCCGCATAGACTCCTGCGGCATTAATAACATACGGCGCTTTGATAATTCCGTGATCTGTGATCACTCCCGTCACCTTTCCGTCCTCTGTGAGCACATCCCCGACATTATGCCCAAACAGGAAGGTTACTCCATTGACCGTCGCATTTTCGGCAAGGGCAACGCAGGTCTCATACGGCTCGATCTGACGCTGAGTTGGAAGCCACAGGGCCGCATAGATTGGAACCCCTGTCTTGGCAAGCCCCGGCTCTAACGCTCTGGTCTCCTCCGGCGTCAGTATCTTTGCCCCTTCCACGTCATTCCTTAGCGCTACCTCATAACGTTTTTTCAATTCCGGCATCTGGCTCTCTTCCTGAATGATCTGGAGCGCTCCGCAGTCTAATACGTTTAAGTCCAGCTCCTTTTCCCATCTCCGGTAACCTCGGTTGCCCTCGACATTCAACCTGGCCTTCAAAGTGCCTGGTTTACATTCCTGTCCGTGGTGGATACAACCGTTGTTTGCGCGGGACGCTCCGGCCGCCACATCGTCTCCCTTTTCCACTACTACGATATCAAGCGGATATCTGGACAGTTCCCTTGCCGTACCGCATCCGCTGATTCCGGCTCCGATAATCACCACGTCAGCCTCCCGGATGACTCCGATCTCCTTGCCCGCTTTGATAAACGGCTCATAATCTCTTGTCGGAATGGTCACTCCCTTCGCAGTCATTTCGCTTACCACGTTGCGCACGCCCTCCACGGCCGCAGCCGCATGTCCGATGTTAATCAGCGTATTCCAGTCGGAACATTCCCCTTGGAGAGTTACAATATTTCTCTCGTCTGTCTTACAGGAGATCTTCTCCTCCGGAAATTTTTCAGTAAGCATCTGCTTTACCCGATCTAAAAGCATACTGTTCACTCCTTTCTGTCTTGTCTTTGTCTATAGTACGGAATAAATTACTATATATGTAAAAAAAAGAACTTCGCCAGGGAAAGCAGTATTTTTGTACTCCTTTTTCTCTGTAATCTCTTTTTGTGAATTATAGTACTTTTTTCCGTACTCTACTTACAGATTCATCATATCATCTCGTAAAAGTTTTGTCAATGATTTTGTCCCTCGTTTCTCATGTAATGCAATATTCCCTCAGGATTTTTCCAAGAACAGACAGACTCCTCCCGCACTTTTTGATTATAGTTTTGATATATTTACAGAAATGTAAGACAGTGCAGTTTTTGCACTTTTTGAATATTAGATTTTTTAATGATTTTCTTATGGATTACGGATTATCTGGATAACAGTATGCTTTCTTCGATCTCTCTGATCTCAGCTTCCGTTAGGTCTGTTGCATCCATAATAACATCCATGTCAATTCCCTTTTCTAACAATCTTTCCGCAGTTTTTTTCCTTTCTTCGCTCCTTCCTTCTTTCATACCGTCCTCAAATAACATTCTTCCTATTTTTGTCATACCAATCCGCCTCCTAATCGCTTCTGCATTTTTCGTACTGATGAATTTGTCACTGATGACTAAGAGTCCTGCGAGAACCAGCTTTTGCTCCTGTCTAAACGGGAGGTTGCTGTCTGTAGCTTTTATTATAAGGGATTTTTTATGTGGTTACAAGAAAATTTTTATTTTTTTCTCTGTCAAAAAGAGAACACCCTCCGCCTATGTCCCAGTATTTTTGCCTCTAATTTTAATCATCCCCTCCATTTGACAGTTCTCCCCCCGGATGTTATGATATTTCTAAAGTACGGAAAAAATTAAATTATATCTTTTCCCGGCCAACGAGGACGCGCGCGCCCGGCCGGGCCAGAGAGGAGGAGTATTTTGAAACGGATTTTTGTAAGTTTTAAGATGGTAAACGATTATGAACAGGTTTTACCCGAAGATTGGGATGCTTTCTTACAGGAGGACGCCGCACTCGATTATGTACGCCAGATCGTAAACTGTTTTGATGAATCCGCCCTGGAGCTGGCCCTGCGGATAAAGGATTATTACTCCCAGATCGGGGAAGAGACAGAACTCACCGCCCTGACTATCGCAAATGATTCCCCGTCCTTTTTTAAAACCTTATTTGCAACGGGATATGACAGGGTCATTCGGCTTACCCCCTCTCCTGGAGAAAATTTTTCGCCTCTGTCCATCGCGGACAAGATTCTATCCTTTATCCGGGAAGAACAAGCAGGATTTGACGCTTTCCTGTTCGGGCAGCAGGCCGCCCCTTTTGACAGTGGCCAGGTACCCTATTTTGTCGCACAAGGCCTTGGAATCCCCGCCATTTCCAATATCATCTCACTTAAGGCAGAAACAGACTCTCTTGTGGCCGTCTCTCAAAAAAGCGACCATATTCTGACCTACCGGATTTCGTCGCCGGCTGTCTGTCTCATTGGAAACTGCAAACGGACTTATCTGCGTGTGCCAACCCTGCGCGAAAAACTGGCCGTGTCCAAAAAAGAGGCACTCTGTCATACATTTTCTGTGGAAGAGCAGCCCTCTTATCAGCCCGAACATCTTGTCCGAAACATGTCAGAGCGTTCTCCGGTTCTCTATCATAATTTGGAACCCCAGGAAGCCGCAGACCAAATTCTAAACATTCTGAAAGAGGAGGTATCCCGATGAAAACAGCCCTTGTCGACTATAGAAACAGCTCACAGCTTCCCCTTCTCCTCTCAGAGGCGGAAAAAATCTCCGAGCCGTCTCAAATCGTTTATTTTGAGTTGTCCGGGGAGCCGGGACAGCTTCCCTTTTCCTATCTGGATTCCCTCTCGAATTTATTTGAGAGCGAACGCCCGGACCTGGTTTTATTTCCCCACACGGATGATGGCTGCGAGCTTGCGTCCCGCCTCTCCTGCCTGCACCGGATAGATTCTCTCACGAATGTGACTCAGGTTGAAACCTGTAACGGACAGCTTATCCTGCACAAAGATATTTACAACATGAATCTGGCCGGAACCTTCCCGGCTGCCCGTCTCCCCTTGTGTGCCACGCTGTCTCCTGCCGGAAAGAGCGCGGAAGAATACAGACCGGAGCTTTTGCGGCCATCTCTGCCCGTCTTGCCCTCCAATACCTGTGACGGGCAAATCCATCTGATTGCAAAAGAACCGGTGATACAGGAGGAACGTCTTTCCGATTCCGATCTGATCTTTGCCTGCGGGCGCGGACTGAATAAAAAAGAAGAGATTGCAGATCTAAAAAAAGCCGCTCAGTTCTTCGGCGGACAGGTCGGCTGTTCAAGACCCGTCTTTATGGATGGTCTTTTGGGCGCGGAGAGCCTGATTGGAATGTCCGGGCATCTGTGCTCCCCATCCTGCTGCCTGACCATCGGAGTATCCGGCGCGGCGGCTTTCCTTGCGGGCATCCAAAAAAGCCGCAAAATCATAGCGGTCAACACCGATGAAAAAGCTCCTATCTTCTCCTGCTGTGACATCGGTATCATTGGGGATGGAAGAGAGATCCTAGACGAATTGTTAAAGAGATTGGAGGATGAGAATAATGAAATGGAATGAACGTTACAAAGAATATTTGACAGATGAATCCGGCCTTCGCGGAGCCTGTGAAGAAATTATTTTTCCTTCCTCCTCTGATGAGCTGCGGGACTGTCTGAAATTGGATTTGCAGTTTACCATCCAGGGGAGCCGCACCGGAATTATGGGGGGCGCTTCCCCGATGGGCGACGGCAGCGATTCCCGAAAGGCGGCCATTTTGAACTTATCCCGCCTTCAAAATATCGCC
>OLRI01003069.1_pt1 | contig 10458 bp, 14 predicted proteins | sample 1672871 | NCBI WGS metagenome assembly OLRI01 (sample SAMEA3136732, study PRJEB25190) | human gut metagenome
TGGCGGCGCAAGGGCTACGGCTCCTACCTGTTAAAAGAGGTATTGCGCAGCCTGGGCGGCTATGACAAAGAGAGCGCCACGGTGTTCAAGGCTCCTCTGCCTGCCGATGCGGGGGAGCGGGCCTTCTGGGCAAAGTTTGGCTTTGCGGCAGAGGGCAGCGGCCTGTGCCGCCGCCGCACCCCCGACCTGACGGCCGTGAAGCTTGTGCAGGACTTCCTCGCCGCGCGGCTGGCTGACCCCAGGCTCTGCATCGATGCCACCTGCGGCAACGGGGGCGACACGGCTTTTCTCTGCCGCCTTGTGGGCAAAGAGGGCCGGGTGCTGGGCTTTGACATCCAGCCCGAAGCCATTGCCTCCACCCGGCAGAACCTTGCACGGAAGGGCCTTGCGGCAGAGCTTCACTGCGACAGCCACGCCAACCTCTTACAATATGTACAGCCCGGCACTGTCGATGCCGTGATGTTCAACTTCGGCTGGCTGCCCGGTGCCGACCACGGGGTGTTCTCCCACGCCCAAAGCAGCATCCCAGCGCTGGAAGCTGCCCTCGAGGCCCTGCGGCCCGGCGGGGTGCTCAGCGCTATCCTGTACAGCGGCAAGGTCATCGGCTCCGACGAAAAGACCGAGATCCTCCAGTGGATGCGCTCCCGGCCCCTGAAACAGTGCACCGCCCTTGTCTGCAGTTTCGCCAATTGGGCCGATACCGCCCCCTTGCCCTGCTTCCTCCTGAAAAAATGCTGAAATTGTAGAATAAACGCAAGAGAAATCCAAGTGGTTTCCCTTGCGTTTATTTTTTTGCGCATTTTTTCAGGAAGTGAGGGAAAAAGGATGGCGAAACACATGACGCTGGAAGAGCGCAAGGTGCTGGAAGCGCGGTACAATGCGGGCCAGAGCGTCCCCGGAATCGCCAATGCAATGGGCTTCAGCTTCTCCACCATCTATAAAGAGTTGAAGCGTGGAGATACCGGCAAGATGGATCAGAACGGCCGTGCAGGGTACAGCGCAGTGCTGGGACAACAACGGCTTTACAAAACCAAGCAACGCCTGCGGTATCAAGCGGATTACCCGGCGGAGCCGAAAGGGTGAAAGCAGAGAGGCGTATGGAATGGATGGGATTGATCGTGACAGCTGGGGTTGTAACCGTGCTGATTTGCGCCGGAATCTTTGAGCTGCTGGAACGCCGTAAGCGGGCAGTGTTCAAAGAGCAGATTCACGATCTGGCGCAGAAGTACATAGACAAGATGAAACAGGAAGAACACGTTAAAGAGTGAGCTTCCGGGCATGGGCAGACCTACCCGCCCACCATGCGGCTAGTCTATCTAGGGGGCGGCCGCCCGGCTACCGCAAGGCCGGGGCCCTACCTGCTGGGGGCAGAAAGAATACAGCGGGGCGGCCCGCATGGGTGGCGGCTACCTGACCGATGCCGCCTTTTTGTTATGGTACGGCCAGTGCAGGAGGGGGCGCACTCCCTTCCGCCCGGTGCTAACCCCGGGGCGTACCGCCAGAGACCGAACATCCACCCACCAAAGAAAGGACTACGATATGAACGACGAAAAGAAAATTGGCTTTTCCGTAGAACTGGAAAACAACCGTGTTGACCTGTGGGCAAATGGTGACGATGAAACGCTGGTGAACCTTGCCGTTGCAGCGACAGCGAACATTGTTGCTGCGGCTTGCGGCAATGACGTGAAGGAGGCCGAAAAGCTGCTGCAGGATGTGAAGATCGGGCTGGATGCAGCACTCGATCAGGCGTTGGAGCATCCTACCCAGGAAATCAACCCGGAAGACTTCAAGGCTATTGGTCCCGCTGATCTGCCCGCCAAACCTCTGGACAAGGATTGATTTCGGAGGAACGCGGCATGGAAGGACAAGGCGTATATTCCCCGAAAGAACAGTACAAGCAGATGTTTATTGAGGCAGTCGGGAAGAGACCTGGCAGCATGGTGCTGTGGCGAGTGCTTGACGAAATTGGCTTTTTCAACAGCCCGGCCAGCGCAAATCATCACCTGAACGTACCGGGCGGTCTGCTGATCCACTCCCTCAATGTGGCAAAGGCTGCAATGGAGCTGTGCGAGACAGAACGGTTCGCACAGTGCGATAAGAACGCTGTGCTGACTGCCGCCCTGCTGCACGATGTCTGCAAGGCTGGGAAGTACATTACAAAGCCGGAGGGCGGGTATCGGTACAGAGACACCCGGATGCTGGGGCATGGTGAAGAATCCATCATCCTGATCCAGCACTGGATGTACCTCACGGAAAAAGAGACGCTGGCGATCCGCTGGCACATGGGTGCCTACACCGGGCAGCAGGACTGGGATACCCTGAGCAAAGTATATGACAGTTGCCCAGAGGCTCTGTGCGTTCACATGGCGGATATGATCGCTACACACATTATGGAGGTAGAAAAGTGAGCGGGTGTGCCGCCCATCTTGAACTTCCGAGCGGTGAACGAATAGAGATGCCTGCGGAGATGCCGGATGTCACAGAAGCTGACGGAACCTTATGGGACGGGAGCTTTGAACTGCCGGAATCGGTGAAAAAGCTGATGGAATGGGCGGATGAAGCAGCTATAGAATGGGACAGCAATCCTTACTTCCTCGAAGGGCGGTTGAAACCTCGGCGGCGGATCAACTTCAACCCGCCGGAGCACTGGGAAACGGTGCAGGACAAACGCTGCAACACGTCCCCACTTGGACGGTGCAGTTACCTACATAAAGCAAGGAGGGTCAAGAGCTTGGCGAGGAGCGCACATATCAGAATTGCCCCGCACAGGGGCACAAAGAAGAATGACGTAGAACAGTGCAAACACACGTTTAAGATCACCGATGCACGATGCGCTCCGTGCGGCGGCTACAACGTGGAGTGCAAGCACTATGAGGGAAACGATGCTGCTGATACAAAGCATTGTCCCCGGTGAAACAGTAGGCAGCCCTGCCCGCAGAAGCGGGGCTGCTTTTTATATGGCGCGGGGTGCCCTTCTGGTACAGGGACACCGTGAGTGGGGCCGGACCCCGCCTGCGCCTGCTTAACGCTTTCCATGAAAACCGGACACGGCCATGAAGTCAGCCGCCTGGCACGGCGGAGCGGTGCTGTACAGCAGCGTCCTCCTTTCCGTTCAAGCCCGATGAAAAACCGGGCTGCCGTTCTTGCCGAAGTCGCACCCGCATGGATATGACGGGACCGGGTGCGCCGCAGTGTGAGCGCAGAAACACCCTGTTCAACTTGCTCAGGCCAAAAGCAACAGGCCATTGCAGTGGCCGCCCCGCTCTGTACCTCTCTTACGGAGCGGGTCTGATATGCGAGCGCAAGGTGCCGCCTGTTTCCGATTCCCCATCATCAACAGACGGGTCGGTTCGATGCCGACCGTTCGCACAAGAAAAGAGGAAAACCATGGAGATTAAATGCTTGACCCAGGACTTCCCGCAGGGAAGGCGGGTATACGATGCCGACGGCGTGGCTCCTTCGCTGATGCACACCGCCAGCACAATGCGGTCGCAGGCTATTTTGGTTCGAGGGGGGGCGGCGTGAACAGTGAAAAAGATGTGTGCTGCATTGCATCCACCCAGACCAACGCCGAACGCCTGATGAACACCGCACCAACACTGAGCCGGGACAGGGACAGAACCATTGTAGGCTACAAGCTGAACACACAAGATCGTCATGCGGTGGCCTACGATGCCAGAAACAGCCGCCTGAACGGTACAGTGAGCGGAACGCTCCAAGCGAAAGAATCAGGGGGATGGAGTTTGAATTACATCAACCCGGTCATTCAGCCAGACGTGCCGTGCCTGCCGGAATGGATCGTGCGCCGCCTGTTGCCGATGGAGTGCGGGCGGCTGCAGGGCTTTCCAGATGGCTGGGGTGAAATCGCACCGCTGACGGATGCAGAAGAAATCAGGTTCTGGCGGGAAGTGTACCTGAGAAATTGCAAGATCAAAGGGCAAAAGCCAAAGAAGATCATCGCCCGGGCAGATGGAACCAGAAGCGATGCCGCAGTGAAGAGATGGCACGACGAGCTGCACAGTCCGTCGGCGGAGTATTCCATGTGGGGTAACGGAATGGCCTTGCCGAATGCCCTGTTCTTCGTCCAAAATGCTTTCCGGGAATTGGGGAAGCCTGCGGCGGAGGTAAAGCTGGGCAGCCTGTTCGATGGAAGCGGGACCATGCCACTGTGTGCTGTGATGTGCGGCGGGCGGGCTGTATGGGCAAGCGAAGTGGAGCCTTACCCTATTGCCGTTACCAAAACACACCTGCCGGAGATGCAACACCTCGGCAGCATAACGGACATCAAAGGCGGTCAGATCGAGCCGGTGGACATCATCACTTTCGGCTCTCCTTGCCAAGACCTGAGCATTGCGGGAAAGCGCAAAGGACTGGGCGGCGACCGAAGCTGCCTGTTCTATGAAGCAATCCGGGTCATCCGGGAAATGCTGTCTGCCACAGGCGGAAGGTATCCGCGCTTTGTCATTTGGGAAAATGTGCCGGGTGCGCTGTCGTCGCATGGCGGAAAGGATTTTGAAATTGTTCTCAACGAGCTTTTGCACCTCCGAGATTTTGCCGGAGGTGGAACAGATAAGCCTATTCGCCAGCATGGAAAATGGGCGAAAGCTGTGTCCTACGGAGCTGTTGCCTATCGAATTGTCAACGCTCAATACTGGGGAATCCCCCACCGTCGCCGAAGAATATATGCTGTCTGCGATACTCGTGGAGAATCCGCCACGATGGTCGCTTTTGAGCGTGGCGGCACTGAATGGCATTTTAGACCGTGCCTCCCGGAGGGGGGGGGCAGACCGTTGCCTGCCTTGCTCCTGACTGCTATTCATGGCATGATCGCATGGTGGAAGCAGGAAAGCTCCGAGGGGGGGGCAGAACGAGCCTACACCCTGAAAATCCGGCAGGGCTGTGAGGGTGGCGGCAAAGGTCCGCTGGTGCAGACGGAGCTTTCCGCGACGCTGGCGACACGCCAAGACCAAAGCCTGATCCAATGCGCTGCCGGGTTTGACCTTGGAAATTCTGGCGGGATCGGCTATTCAGAAGAATGCAGCCCGACACTGATGACCGGGGCGGGCGGAAACAAAACGGCTGTTGTACAGAATCAAAGACTGATGGAATCTCTGGTGCTAAACGACCAAGGCGGGAAAAACATGGATGTTTCTGTAAATGTAACAGGAACGCTCCGCGCACAAACGCACGGGCACCCGCCTGTTGTGTTCCAAAAATCGGAGGATGAAGGAAATGAGACCTGATACCCTGTCGAAGCTGGCTGTATCTGTTGCGATTTGCGCGGCAGCTGCCAGCAGCGTTGCCGTTGGACTGGCAAACAGCCGGATCGACGACCTGGAAATCCAGCGGGATATTTACAAATCACGCGCGGAGGACTGGGAAGGAACCGCCGGAGTTATCGCCCAGTATGCAGACGATCTGGCGGACGAGTTGAAAATTAGGGGTACGCTGGATAAAAAGCTGGTTGTCGAGTGTGCCGGGATTTTCGAGTGTACCGCATACTGTACCGAGAAATACCAGCACATCTGCGGCACGGGCACGGGGATCACCGCAAGCGGGCAGCCGCACTCTGGGCGGCGGTTTTGCTGCTGGTGCCTGCTGCGCTGGTGAAGTTCTGCTGGATGTACCTGTTTGTATGAGGCTGGCCGGGATGGGACGCATGGGGCGACGAGATAGGAGAACAAAATGGAATGGGATGAAATTCAGAACGAGTTTGACCGGGCATACGGAATGTCATGCAAGCCGTCAGGCTTGCAGAAGTACAAGGCCGGACACATTTTCAACGAAAATATGTCAGTCAAGTGGAACCGCGACAAGCTGGAAGAGGAAAACAAAAAATTCCAGGACGAAGTTGGCCGCCTGAATACGGCAAAAAACAAAGCTCTGCTGGCCGTACACGAACTGGTCTACCAGAAAATACAGGACGACGTGGGGCATAACCTGTCCAGAACTGCGGCAGAAAAGATTTTCAACTACGCCTACGACGATAAACACGCCTACGGTTTCCATGAAGTACGCTGGGAACTGGAACGGCTGGTTGAACTCGTGTCGGAAATTCTGGCCGAACAGAAGAAGCCACAGAGGAACAAAAAAGATGGCAAAAAATAAGTGGAGGCCGTACCTACCACGATCAGATTCCACCGAACTTCCGCCCGTACATAAACGAATGAGCGAAAGCGAGGAAACATGATTTTCTTCATCATCGGTGTGGTCGCCGCACTGTTTGCGCTGGCAGTGCTGCTCCTGGCAAAAGAATACAAGAACAGCGCAATTATCCCGGCGGTGGTCGCCGTGGTTATGATCGGCATTTCCTGCGTGTCCTACGTCCCTACTGGCTATACGGGCATCGTTACGACATTTGGCAAAGTCGAGGACGGCACAAAGGACGCAGGTACTGTGTTCAAACAGCCTTGGCAGTCCATCGTGAAGATGGACAACCGGGTGAAGGAAATGAGCATGGATTTATCTGCGTTCTCTTCTGACATTCAGGAGGTCGCAACCAGCGTATCCGTTGGATACCGTATCAACCAGGCAAACGCCATGACAATTTATAAATCCGTTGGCAAGAAGTACGAGGACACGCTGATTACTCCCCGCGTGCTGGAAACGGTGAAAGCGGTGGTGGCGCACTACGATGCAAGCAGCCTCATTTCAAACCGGGATGCGGTAGCGGCGCAGATGGATGCAAAACTCCGCGAGGTGCTGGCCGAGTACAACATCGACTTGCAGTACATTTCCGTGACGAATTTTGACTTCACTGACACATTCACCGATGCGGTGGAGGCAAAGGTAAAAGCCCAGCAGGAAAAGGAAAAGGCAGAAACGGACGCAGAGAAACGCCGCGTTGAGGCTCAGGCCACGGCGGACGCTGACCTGATTGCCGCAAATGCCGAGGCCGAAAAATCCAAGGTGGCAGCAGATGCGGAGTTGTATGTAGCCGAGAAAAAGGCTGAGGCAAACCGTGCGCTGAATGACAGCTTGAACAGCAACCTGCTGGAATACTACAAGATCACCAATGTGGACTCCCTGTGGAACGGCGAACTGCCTGCCTACGTTGGCGACGGAAACAGCATCCCCATTATCAACGGCATCAACTAAGTTTTTAAGGAGCCGCCCATGCGGTGGCTCCTTTTTATGAGCAAGGGACAGGCCCGCCCCGGTTCGATTCCGGGATTGCCCGTAGAGAAAAATAAGACGAAAGGAGAAAAAATGGAAAGATACAGCATAGCCCTGCATGGAATCGACAGCTACACGAAGCAACCGATGTACCTGCCGTACAAACTCGATGCGGCAAGCGTAAAGGCCGCACTCCATGAAGCAAGGATGTGCGCAATGACGTTTTATCCGAGATTCAGAGAGACCCAAAAGCCGGACGTGGAGGTAATCAGAAAATGAGACTTGCAGCTATCGCAAAGAACATCAAGGCAAGCGGGGTGTGCGGTGTTCACTACGTCGGCCCGTTGCATGAAGTGTGGATTATGACGGCACACGGCATCTACCGCCTGAACGGATACCCGAAGCCCATAGACCGGGACGAAACCGCTATGATGTTTGGCATCGGTCCTAAGACGATAGAGAATATCACCTACAACGACTTCACCGACGAGGATGCGACATGGCTTGAGGGATACAACCTGACCGACAGTGTGGAGGGAGAAATCCGGCTGGTGACGATGGACATTGACGTGTCGATTCACGGCCAGGAACTCCGCCTGCTGACGGACGAGCAAAAGAACGTGATCGCCATTGCCACAGCCGACGATCTGACCCCATTGCAGGGTGAATTTGCAAATTCTGCGTACATGGCGTTCTACCTGCGGACATCCAGCCAGGGTGAAAAGTACATCGTCGTAAAGGACGGCTTTTCCGTCCGGGCGGCGATCATGCAGCCGGATGTGAAAGAGGCCCTGCGGGATTCGCTTCTGGAAGCATTGACGCTCCTGCGCGTGGAGGGCTTAAAGGACGGCACGGTGGACATAACGCGCCAGTGCTGGCCGACAGGAGGCAACGAGGAAACCGAGGCGGACGATGACGAGAACTAATAGACCGAGAAAAACGTATGGAATCTATATTGATATTGATTCGGAACCGCTGTCAGAAAGAGAACTGAACTATCTTCGGGAGAGCCAAGAAGCCCAAAGAGCGTATGAATACGAACGCGACGAAAGGTGGCAAGCAGAAAGAGCAAACGAAGTCTGGGAAGAAAAATGCAAACGCTTGGAAAACATTTGCGCCTGCCAGGAAAAAGAAATTGAAGTCTGGAAAAGAAAAGTCCAGAACGAGCAGGAGAAAGCCGAAATCAGCAAAGCCGTTGCAGACCAGCATATCGCGGCCCTTACACGGCAGCTTGAGAAAAAGAAGAAGCACCGCACACTGGGTGATCGGGTGCTTCAAGCAATTGGTTTCTGGGTCGGGATCATCTACTGGCTGGAAAATATGGACGGCCACTAAGCAGGAGGAACACAATGCCGAACAAATACATTAACGTGCGAATCAATGAAGAAAGATTCTGCACGCAGGGCGTGGCGGAGTTTTCACTCTTGGATATGGATGCTCTGTCCGAGGATGGATATGTAGTAAAACAGGACGGAGTACGGGGAATCGGATGTTTCTTTGAAGAAAACATCTTTTCCCCGAAAGACTGCGAAACCGCGCTCGGTGAGAGAGAACCAAATTTACAGGAAGCAAAGAGGTTAAGGAAAATAGTTGAAGATGCGTTTGAAAAATATAACCAGACGCACGAAAATTCAGCAGATCAAGAAATAGCGCGATACTGCCAAAAAATCGAACCAAAAGAACTTGCATGGTGGGAGGAAAGCTGGCAAGTAGTTGCAGAATTTGCTCCACTGTGCTGCCGGAGACGGAGAAAAAGGAGACGGAATGATTTTAGCGAAAGAGGCAATCGAGAAAGCTGTCAACTGGTGGGCGGAGAAGATACTCGAAGATCGGCCGCACAGCAATGGAGATGACAGCTTCACTTCCATTACTGCGTGTCTCCTTGCTGACATGGGGCGACAGAACATAACATCGGATCAAGCGGATACGTTCAAAAAAGCCTTGGCAAAACGCATGACGGAATACGTGGAAAGTGGGAGGTTCAACCACTTCTCCATTATGAGCGATTACGGTCCGTGCGGGATGCTGATCGATGCTGCCAATGAAGCGGGCATCAGTGCCGCAAACTTCCCGTTCAAGACAACGATGTTTGTTACGGAAAAAGATGGCATTATTGTACGCGATGGCTATGGCGCACCGGCTGTCAAGCTGTGGGGGTAATGTCATGGGCAAGAAAAAGAACGCGCCGGCAGAGATCGAGAAAGTCACCATAACCATGAGCCGCCCGGTGGCCGAGGCGGTAGCAAAAGCCTGCGAGATGTACCTTCGTCTGCACATGGGGCAGTTTGAAGACCTGACAGATGAACTTTGCATGGCAAGGTTCTATGCTACTCTGGAAAACGATTCGTTTGCCGACAAAGAAGAACAAGATGGAATCTTCCGTATCTCAATCGACTGGCGGAACATCATGCGGGAGGAAATGGACAGGCTGTACAAAAGATATGTTCTTTCCGCCCCGCTCGATTACTGCATGAGAATCCCGTACCGGGCAGAGCAGGTCTGGCTTGCAATCCGCCACGCTCTGGCATGGCACGATAACCCGAAGGGCGACTACACGGTTCAGTATGACAAGCCGCTCAACCGTTCGGATCAGCCGCAGCCGATGGTGCAGTTGTACGAGGCACCCACAGAGGGAAAGTCTGTCTGTGATGGCAAGTGTGCAGTGCGTGGGAGGTACTGAAATGAGTACGGCATTATTCAATCTGGACAGTGACGGAACACTGGAAATCCTCATATCCAGAGCAAACATCAAGAAGATAACACGGGTGATGATCGCAGAGCCGGGTAGGAAAACGGCAAAAAACTTCCTTCTCGATACACAGCCGCTGGAATCGGAATGGGAATTGAATCCAGGCCGGTGTACCTGTGAGCATTTCCGTTGCAAGAAATGCCATTTCATCAACTGTGTGGCAGTTAAATACTGCGGTGAGTGCGGAGCGAAGATGAAAAATGCAGGCGTAAAGCCGGAAGATTTGCCGTGCCGCTATGAGTGAGATAGAATTTGAAAAGACCTGCTGCACCTGCCGATGGCACGAAAGCTATACCTGGGTCTGCTTCAATGGTCTGTCGCTGAACTGCACCGATGTCACCGACGTTGAGGACAGCTGCGAACACTGGGAAAAGCGGACGGACGAAAACGGCATTGAAGACTACGAGGTAAACTGAAATGACAACCAAGAGAATGAAGAAGCTCCTGATGGGCATGGGGCTGTCCCGGAACCAGGCAACCCGGATGATTCAGGAGCAGCGCACCGAAGGATCGAAGGACGTGAGCAACGCTCTTTACTTTCACGTCTTCCAAAAGAACTTCAATCTGATCGTGTCCAACTGCGGCGGCGAGGT
>OLRI01003084.1_pt1 | contig 10392 bp, 10 predicted proteins | sample 1672871 | NCBI WGS metagenome assembly OLRI01 (sample SAMEA3136732, study PRJEB25190) | human gut metagenome
GAAGCTCTTCTTGGGCTTGGCATTCGGATCGGCGATATAAACGGTCGAAGCTGCCTTGGTGGCGGGCTTTGCCGATGCAGCGGATTTGCGAGTCTTTCCGCCTTCGCGCTGCTGATAACGCTCGTTCAAGGGATTGCGCTGTGACATACCTTATGGTCTCCTTTAGTGATTCTTGTCTTCGCTGATGATGACGCTACCACGCCTACTGGGCAATGAAGGTCTTGCCTGTGATCTTTTCGTAGGCCTGGATGTACTTTTCACTGGTAGCTTTGATGACATCCTCTGGAAGGTGCGGCGGCTCGCCCGTACGATCCCAATTCGCGTTGAGCCAATTGCGTACGAACTGCTTGTCGAAGCTAGGCTGCTCGACTCCTTCGATATACGTATCAACTGCCCAGAAGCGCGAAGAGTCGGGCGTGAGCACTTCATCGCCCAAGATGATGGTATTGCCGACCTTGCCGAATTCGAGCTTCGTGTCAGCAATGATAATGCCGCGCTCACGTGCGTGTTCGGCAGCACGATCGTAAATAGCCAACGTAAGATCCTTGATGGCCTTTGCATCCTCGAAACCGATCAGATCGACCGTCTGGTCAAAGCTGATGTTCTCGTCATGATCGCCGATCTCGGCCTTCGTTGAAGGCGTGAAGATGGGATTGGGCAAGCGTGACGAATTAATGAGCCCTTCAGGAAGCTCAATGCCGCAGACTGCGCCTGTTGCCTGATAGTCCTTAAGGCCTGAACCGGTAAGATAGCCGCGCACGATGCACTCGACTGGGAACATGTCGGCTTTCTTCACCAGCATGAAACGGCCTGCAAGATAGTCTGCATAGGGCTTGAACTGTTCGGGAAGATCGGCCACGTCCGCCGAGATGAGGTGATTTTCTACCACATCCGAGAGCAGATCGAACCAGAAGCATGAGAGCTGCGTGAGCACTTGGCCCTTATAGGGAATATCGTCTTTCAGGATATAGTCGAATGCAGAAATGCGGTCGGTCGCAACAAGGAGCAGCTTATCTCCTAGATCGTATAGATCGCGAACTTTGCCCTGTGCATCGGGCTTGATATCGATTCCTGACATATCGGTCCTTTCTGACCTACGCTTCGCCTTCAGCTTTTTCGTGCGAAAAAGCATTTTTCAGTAAAGCTCTATTATGAAACATTTCGTGCGCAAGCGGGAGTGAAAGGAAGATTTTCTTATACTTAATCTTAATTGCTGATGCCGAGGCGCTTCGTCTTGCCTTTGCGCAGCACGGTTCTGCTATAGAGCGGGATGTAGATGGTGAAACGAGCACCTTCGTTCGGACGGCCTTCAGCACGCACCCAGCCATTGTGGCGATCGGCGATCTCCTTCACGACCGACAGACCGATGCCCAGACCGCCTGATTCACGCGTACGTCCTGCATCCGCACGCCAAAAACGCGCGAAGACATTCTTTGCCTCTTCGGCGGTGAAACCAATACCTGTGTCCTGCACCATGATCTTGCCCATCAGGTCGCCTTGTGTGACCGAGACCCTAATCGAGCCTCCTTCAGGTGTATAGCGCACCGCATTCGAAATGAGATTCGCAGTAGCTTGACGCAGCATGTCAGCATTACCGAAGACGAAAACGTGCGGATCGTGATGATAGGTGAACGTCAGCCCTGATTCTTCAACATATGCCTGATGCGCGGTGACCACCGTGTCAACCATCTCGACCAGATCGACCTTCGTGAATTCGACCGGATTCGCACGGTTTTCCAAACGAGAGAGCTTGAGCAGCGCATCGACCAAACGGCTGAGACGACGAACCTCGGAATTGAGCGTTTCGAGGCGTTCTTCATCCGCTTCGAAGACTCCGTCGATCATAGCTTCGACCGTAGACTGAATAGCCATGAGCGGCGTGCGCAGCTCATGCGCAACGTCGGTGACCAAACGGCGCTCCATATCGCGATTCGATTCAACCGCATCAGCCATCTGGTCGAAGGTCTTGCCTAGACGCGCGATCTCATCATCGCCTGCCATGTTCGTACGCGCTGAATAATTGCCTTCTTTCAACGCACGAGCCGCGTTGGTGATGCTGTTGATCGGACGCGAGAGCAGCCGCGCCAGAATAAACCCTGCGAGCACTGCGACGAGCACCGAGAAGAGCGATGCGAAGATCATGGCTTGATAAGATTTGTTCCTGAAGTCTTGATCCGCCTGCGTAAGCAACGTCTCCGATCCGAACACGCGCACATAGACCGTACCAACCTGCTTATCACCCGCGATGATAGGAGCAGAAGCGGTATTGCGCTCGTTTTCGGGAAGCGATGGGCCGAAGCTGGAATGAACGCCACTGTTATAGACAACCGATCCGTCAGAAGAAACGATCTGGATGCTGACAGTATCGTAGAGCGCCGCCGCTGAATTCGCTGCCGCTAGCGCGCCGCTGTACCAGTCGTTTGGAGTGGTCTCGAAACCTTGCGCGACAGAATCCGCCACCGATTTCGCTAGATTCTCCATGTTCTCACGCGTGTAGCTTTGGAAGTATTGTTCCCACACGAACGAGAGCATGCCCACTGCTACCAACGCAGTCATAAGCGCGATGGCCGCAAACGATACAGTGATACGCGCGGTGAAAGTAAAGCCTCGCCTGGCCTTTCCTTTGCTCTCTTCGTCGTATTCCACGTCCTCTTCGACCATACGTCCAATCCTGAAGGGAACCTACATGCGAAACGGACGCGTTATTGATTCGCTTTAGTAGGATCTTCGAAGCGGTAACCCACCCCATGGACCGTGTGGAGCCACTTCGGATTACGTGGATTGTCGCCGATCTTGGCGCGTAGATTCTTCACGTGCGAATCGATGGTGCGTTCATAGCCTTCGAAATCATAGCCGAGCACCTTCTCGACCAGCTCCATACGCGAATATACACGTCCTGGATAGCGGCACAACGTGGTGAGCAGCTTGAATTCGCTAGCAGTAAGATCGACCACTTCGTCGTTCACAAGAATCTTGTGACCTGAGATGTCGATAGTGAGCTCACCGAACTCGAGCACCTCGCGCTGCGGTTCGGAATCGGAATGGACACGGCGGAGCAGCGCACGGACGCGGGCAACCAACTCGCGCGGGCTGAAAGGTTTCACCAAATAGTCGTCTGCGCCAAGTTCAAGGCCAATGATTCTATCTTCGACCTCGCCTTTTGCGGTGAGCATAATAATAGGCGTGTCAGAATTATCGCGAATGACACGGCATACGCGCTCGCCGGGAACACGCGGAAGCATGAGATCGAGGATGACCAGATCGAAATGGTGACGTGAGAATTCTTCGAGCGCTTCTTGGCCGTCACCTACAGCGACAACCTGATAATTCTCGCGCTGCAAATAGGCTGCAACCGCATCGCGGATCGCCTTTTCATCTTCGACCAAAAGAATGCGTCGGGTATCGTTGCTCATAATTAGCTCCTTACACAAAGGATATGTTCAAGATCTCGCAAAGAACCACTGAGGTAATCTGCAAGTGCACTGATCTGTGTTTGGGTTTATTGTAGCAATTAGCATCTCATCTCGATGCTTTGACACTCAAATGTCACAATAACCCTGCGTATTCACACAGCCTTCATGCGCTCGTGCGAAACGCGCCCGCAGGCAACAGAAAGAAGTACCGTGCCGCAGAAACGCACTTCAAAGACGCCCACAACGAAAGCTCGCCCGACCAAGCGCAACGGCAAAGCAAGCCATGCGCGCTCAAGCGCTTCTTCGTTCAGGCGCGTGCAGCCTCCTCGCACTGGAAGACGCAACGTATTCAACTCACAGGGCCGCACTGGTTCGTCAACGAAGTCCCGCACAGGGACCACAAGCGCAACAAGCCCCTTCGATCCCGAAGTGCTCCTCACACGCCGCAACCTGCTCATCGGCGCTGGCGTGGTAGGCGGTCTTGTCGCAGTCGGCGGCATCAGCAGCGCTGCATCGAGCGCATTCTCATCGGCAGACAACATCGAAACCCTTTCGGTGCCTGCAGATTCTGTGACCGAACTGGCCAATCTGAATGAAGTCCCCTATGGCGATTACGTCAAGCTCTCGATCTCGAAGACGCTGCCCTTCGGCAGTTTGGTCTGGGCCGATAACGATACCGTAGCTGCATGCCTCTGCCCCACCGAACAAGCTCGGCCCCTCAACACCATCCGCCTGTTCTATTTTGCATCAGCGAATCTCGTCGAAGTAATGAAACAACCACAAGGCATGGATGAGGGTTTTGACGTCTACGATGTTCGCTGTAGCACCGAAGGTGTTATCTGGACCGAGTGCAACATCTATGAGAATTCGTGGCGTATCTATACCGCCCGGCTCAATAATGCCCAACTGGAGAATGTCCAATTGGTAGATGAGGGCGACACGAACTGGATCACCCCTTCCATCGCAGCATCGGGCAATGCTGCATTCTGGCAGGTAGCCCCTGAACCAGACGGACAGTTCGCCAAAGAGAAGGCAGAATTACGCGCGGTTCATTTTGGAGATAGCTCCTATCAACAAGTCTGCGAAGCGCTCCAGTCCTTCGCCTGTCGCATCGTTTCAACAAGCGATGGCGTCGTGGCTGCTCCGCGCTTGAATTCCTCGACACGCTACTACCAGTTGACCAAGTTCCTCGCTTCCGATTTCAGCGTAGCCGACGAACTCATCCTCCCTCACGGCATGACGCCTTGTAACATCGGATACGGTAAGAGCGGTTTCTCGTTCGCGTTCGATAATATCTATAACTACGGAGAGGGTATTTCGAATCTGGGAACCTATACTCCTATGAAGGCAGTCTCTCCTTACCACTACGAGGGGCTTCCTTGGTTTAGATTCGGACGTACCCCCTCGGCAACACCTGGGTGGTGCGATGAATGGTACATCGTGAAATCCACCCGCGCGATCTGCGGCGTCCATTTCGCCAGCAACAACTTCTTCATGATCGATATCCCTAACGACACCGATTCATACGGGGAGTATCTCGTTTCATCAGGATCGTGCAACAATATCGTTGGATTATGCCAGATCACCAGCACTACAGAAGGCACTGAAGATCATGCGCTCCTGCGCGTCTTCGTGCCAACGTCCAAAAGCCTCGGCGATGCCTTTGCTTAACCGTCACAAGCATGCGCACATGAAAAGAGCTGGCATATGCCAGCTCTTTGAATAACGAAGCGGGAAGCTTTACCGTCTTCCCTTTGAGGTCTCTTAGGGCTAGAAGGTCAATTCCTCCAGGCGTTCGAAGACGATGTCCTTTCGCGTGAGGAAATCCCAAGGATCAAAGATCTCATCGAGCACTTCTTTCGTAAGATGTGCATCGGGATCTGCTTCAAGACGCTCGCGATAGGTGGGGCCATCAACCGCGTTTTGGATATCTTCCCACACTTTCATAGCATTACGCTGCACGATAACGTACGCATCTTCACGCGAAATACCCGTATCAACCAGCGCGAGGAGCACCTTCGAAGAGAAGATGAGTCCCTTTGTGCGCCATAGGTTATGTTCCATCTTAGCGGGATAGGTCTGCAGGCCATCAAGCATCCACTGCATCTTGCCGAACATGTAGTCAAGCGCGATGAAGCTGTCTGCCAACGCGACGCGTTCTGCGCCCGAATGTGAGATATCGCGTTCATACCACAGGGCCACATCGTCGTAGGCTACCTGCGCGTTCGCTTTGACAACGCGCGCCAGGCCGCACACACGTTCCGCGGTGATAGGGTTGTTTGTGCGGCATCGCAGAGGAACCCTTTTGACCCTTCGTGAACGGCTCTTCAGCCTCGATCACATCAGACTGCTGCAGCAAGCGAACTTGCATCGCAATAGACTCGAGCGTGGAGGCTGTTACCGCGAGTGCGGACATGACCTGCGCATGACGATCGCGTGCGAGCACCTGCGTTGAGAGCGGATCAGGCGTAAGACCGAGCTTCTCACACACATATTCCTCGACAAAAGGATCGATGCTGGAATAGGTTCCGACCGCACCTGAAATCGCACCGGTAGCAGCAACTTCACGTGCCTGTTCCATTCGAACGAGGGCGCGCTTGAGAGCCCAAGCCCAGCTGCCGAACTTCATGCCGAAGGTCATTGGCTCTGCATGGATACCATGCGTACGGCCGACGCAAAGCACATTCTGGAATTCGAATGCGCGGCGCCTACACGTCTCGCCTAGCTGTTTGATATCTTCGATGATGATGTCGCATGCCTGCACGATCTGATAGGAAAGTGCCGTATCGCCTAAGTCAGACGAGGTCATGCCATAATGAACCCAGCGTGAAGGCGGTTCGGCCCCTTCAGGAATATCAGCATCGATGTATTCGGCCATGCAAGTGGTGAACGCAATGACATCGTGATTGGTCACCTTTTCGATCTCGTCGATACGCTCGACCGTGAAATCCGCATGATCGCGGATCCACTGCGCTTCTTCTTTGGTGATACCAGACTTACCAAGCTGCGCCTGAGCTTCGCAGGCCAGCACCTCGATCTCTTTCCAAATGGCGAATTTATTCTCAAGTTCCCAAATCTTGCCCATATCGGGACGAGTATAGCGACCGATCATCGGAAGTCCTTTCGAATGTTGCGCTTGAAGCGCCTCTGATCAATATCGCTATTTTACCCGATGCTCGAACGCTCGGTAGCGCGCTTTAGAGGGTTCATAGGATTTAAGGGTGTGCGAAGAGAATCCAGAAAGCACTTTAGAGCGAACGGATGACGCGACGCGCCTCGTCGATAAGATCGGTATCGGCAGCAACGATGACCTGATCTCCCGGATAAATACGCGTACTACTGCGCACGACCTGGATATCGTCGTTATGAGAGACCGCCACCATGCGAATACCATCGCTGAATTCGATATCGAGCGCACGAACGCCCTCTTCCGCACTGTGATTCTTCAGAGGAGGAACTGTGATATCGATGAGCCCAACCTGGTCGTTGGTGAGCGTGACCGCAACCGACATCGAACCGAGCATCGCTTCTTCTTGGATCATACGCGCAATGAGCGCTGTGGACGAGATGCTCTCTATGCCCAGACGACGGAAGATGCGGAGATTCTTCGGGTCGTTCACACGCGCGAGGGCGCGGGAAATGCCGAACACACGGCTCGCGATCTCGCATGCGGCCAGATTGTCTTCATCCTGACCAGCGGTAGCGACAAAGATATCCGCCTGCGGGACGCCTGCATCCTCTTGACGCGCAACCTCACAGCCATCGCCCTGAATGACGAGCACGGGACCTTCGAGCGTTTCTGAAAGATATGAGGCGGTCTGAGCATCCTCTTCGATGATGGCGACCTCGTTGCCTTCGCCAAGCAGCGTCCGCGCTAAGTATTCACCGATCTTTCCTCCACCAACGATCACGCAATACATGGCTTCTCCTAATTCTGCATGTACTTCGAGATCTCAGGGATCATGCCGTGACGAAGCGCCACAAGAACGGTATCTCCGTGATAGAGAACGCTGCTGGATGTAGGGATGGAACTGACCACGCCATCGGCGCGCTCGAACGCGCATACCCGGATCTTATGGCGTTTTTCCAGGTCGCTTACTTTAATGTAATCTGAACGATGCTGTGACAGGTCGAGCGCAAACTGCACGACCTCGCAGTCGCCGAGCGTGGTGATATGATCGCCCAAACCAGAAGTGATCTTCGAGAATATCTCTTCTGCAACAAGTGCCGTACCACACACATAATCGATACCAAGCTGCAGATAGGCGCGTTCATGCCCCGTGTTGTAGAGACGCGCGACCGCATTAGGCACATCATAGAGACGCCTTGCGATCTCGACCACCATAAGATTCACATTGTCGCTTTGGGTAACTGCCGCAAGAAAGTCGCATTCTTCGATACCAGCTTTCACGAGCACTTCTTCATCATAGCCAGCGCCCGCATACGTAGCGCCGTTGAAATCGCGACCGAGGGAAGCGAACGCACGCGGATCCTTGTCGATCACGCATACGTTGTTGTCATAATTTGAGAGCATGAGCGCAAGACGAGAACCAACGCGGCCACAGCCAACGACGATGATGTTGCTCATACGCGATCTTGCCCCCTTCTCATACCAGTTTATACAGCATATGAATCATACAACAGAAAACGCCCGAAGCGGGCGTTCAGCTGAAAATGATGTTCTGTCGATCCTAGAGGAAGCGATAGTGGATCGTGCGCGTTCCCCAGTCGCTCGGCGAATCGGCACCAAGCGCGTGATAGACGCCAGGAGCCAGGTCGAGGCAACGGCCATATTTGCCGAACCCGCCCGTATCGGTGACAGTGGCGACGACCACCTTGTCGCCGTAGCAGATCTCGACAACACGACCGAGCAAGTAGGACTGGTTCGCCGGAACAGCGACCGTGACGCTTCCTTCATTGATGTCACGGCCTGAGGCCGTGGTGGATACGCCAAAAGTGCCATTACCATTGTCGTTCGTAGCGACGTTGTAGGCAGAGGCAACGCCAGAAGACCAAGTGCCGTCAGAGAAATCGGGGATGAGGCGTGGTGCGGTGGGCAGCGGGTCGATCGTGCAGACCTGCTTGGCCTTTTCGACCGCTTCAGGATTGGAATAATCGACCGCGACCGCAGCAATGACCGGATCGGGGTCTTTCACCGTGATGGAGCGCTGAGCACCGTCGGAAGGATCGAGCGCTTCAGAGGGAGTTGCATCATCGCTTGCTTGTTGCGATGTCACACCCAAACGAGCTTTAGCGTCGATAGCAGAAGAAGCGTTCGAGGACTGAGCTTGTCCGATGCCGATTGTAGAGGAATCGACCTCTCCATAACCTTGCGCCTGAGTGGCTGCAAAGAAAGAAATAATGCCGGCAACTGCGAGCATTATCACACCGAAAAGGACGAAACGGGAAAGCACATTCCCATTCCTTCTATGTGTTTTGGCTGCTGCCAAAAAGCCTCCAATGGACACAACAGGTCCTTAACCTGCAGGGGCGTGAACGCTTGCAAGAAACCCGTTTGCTTATGCAGTTGAATAGGATTGGAGTGCGATTACTGCATCAACACTTAAGAGCGTAGGAGAATTATACCCTTATGGAAACCAAAGAACAACTTGAGGACAACGGCGAACGGTCACGAGAACATAGATCATTCACAGGTTCCAGGCACAACGGCAATAGAAGCGAACGCGCTAGGAAGGGATGCCCGCAATGCCGACCACCGTAGAGAAGAGGCCAAGATCATAAAGTGAAACGATGATATCCATGAAGATGAGAAGGACCGAAAAAAGATAACACGCAGCATTCTCGAACACGAGTGCAGCAATAAGAAAAATGAGGGCAACGAGCCAGGTCAAAAACGTAGAGCCCGCTAACAGGCCCATGCTTTCGTAATTCACGATACCCATGGTGAAGGAAAGCGCGATGGCACATACCTCAAAGCACAAGGCCACGATGCAAGCACGCACCACCAACGAATGACTCGAATTCGGCATCATGAACAGAAAAACACCGAGCGGTATGAGATAGAGCGGTATAAACGATACGAAATCGTTACTTTCCGCAACCCCTGCAGCAACTATGCCGATCAAGGTGACCAAGATACAGAGCAAAACGAAGGATATAAGGGGGATCTGAAGGTCGTTGAAGATCCTACTCAATAAAGAAGCGCGCGGGGCAGGAAGCGATTCTTCTTCATGTGCGAGACCTTCTGGGCGTACCGTTTGCGCCGCGCCATCATCGAACGTGATGACCTTGTCGAAATATTCCGAACGAACAGAACTCGGCACCACGTCAACGAATCCGCTTTGCGAGACCCTGACGGGCAAAACCGTCCATAACGCAAGGTAGACAAACGAGACGAGGCCGAGCGTCATGACGAATGCAACGATCGCAGCGACTCGCGCCAGTATCAGATCGACATCGAGGCGCTCTGCGATCCCGGCACATACACCAGCAATAATCGCATGCTTTGGATCGCGATAGAGAGTCTTCTTGTATGCTTCACTTGCCATGATGAACCGTCAGACGTTCGAATCGGATACGTTGCCTTGAGGCATGCACTAGAGGATGAAGAGGTAGATCGAGAAGAACTGGAACACCGAACCAGCCAATACCCACAGATGGAAGACCGAGTGCATAAACTTCTTCTTTTTCGTGAAAATATAGAACACCGCACCGACCGTATAGCAAAGACCGCCCACAACGAGCAGCCAAAATCCTACAGAATCGAGCAATGACCATAACGCAGGAAGACATACGACGACCGCCCATCCTTGCAAAAGATAGAGAATCGCAGAGATCCATCGGGGGCGCTCGACCCAGAACGCTTCAGCCACAACGCCTGCCAATGCTACCACCCAAACGAAAATACACAACGGAATGCCGCTGTTATCGATGAGTGTGACCAGGCAAAACGGTGTATAGGTACCCGCGATGTAGAGATAGATTCCGCAGTGGTCGAGAACTTTGAAGACCTTCTTGG
>OLRI01003085.1_pt1 | contig 10391 bp, 6 predicted proteins | sample 1672871 | NCBI WGS metagenome assembly OLRI01 (sample SAMEA3136732, study PRJEB25190) | human gut metagenome
TAGCCTTAAGTGGATTTTATGATTTTGATGAATTACAAAAATGGCTAGAAAATAACTTATAAAATTATGGATTTTATAGAAAAACTCAACTTTGCGAAAGGTTGAGTTTTTTTTCTATGCTATTTTTATAAAGTTTTATACTATTTTAAATTTTTTATTCAATTATAATTGACTATGAAACCTTATGAGATTTCCAGAGCAATTGTATCTTTAGATACAATGACTCTGGAGATCTAAACTATTGCTTGTTTCTATTTCTGAAAGAAATTTTAACGAAAGTATTAATTAACTTTTTATAGAATTAAAAACTCAACTTTGAAAAAAGCTGAGTTTTTGTTTTTGTCCTATTTATTTATGATTTGAAAGTCCGTATTTGTTTAAGAAATGGAATATTAAACTTAATACTACTGCAACCATACTTGCAAGAACCATTCCTTTTAATTGCATTCCAAAGAAATTAATTGAAATTCCACTAAGTCCTGTTACAAATACAACTGAAGTTAAAATCAAATTTTGGCTATTTGAGTAGTCAACTTTTGAATCAACTAAAAGTCTTATTCCAGAAGTACCAATCATTCCGTAAAGTAAGAATGTTATTCCACCGATTACATTTCCCGGTATGCTTTGAATTAACATACTTAAAGGTGCTATAAATGCCATACAGATTGAGATTACTGCTGCACCTGCAATTACATAAACTGAATAAACTTTAGTAACTGCCATTACACCGATATTTTCTCCATAAGTTGTTGTTGGAACTCCACCTACAAGAGCTGATAACATAGTTGAGAAGTTATCGGCAAAGATACTTCTATGTAAACCGGGATCTTCTAAAAGATTTTGACCGATTATATTACTTGTTACAACTTGATGACTTATATGTTCAGAAGTTATTACGAGTAATGCAGGAAACATTATCAAACTTGCTTTGAAGTCAAAAATTGGGAATTGAAATTCCGGTATTGTAAATAATGTTGAAGATGTAACTGTAGAAAAGTCAATCATTCCAAAAGCTAAGGCTGCAATATATCCACAGATGATAGCAATAAGTATTGGGATAGTTCCTAAAAATTTTCTAAATACAACTGAGCCTAAAATTGCAACTGAAAGTGTAATCATGAACACCCAAACGTCTGCACTTGTTGAAGTTTCAGTCAATATATTTGCTCCGATTTTTCCGCCTGTTATAGTATTTCCTGCAAGTTCAAGACCGATTAGAGATACAACCGCACCCATTGCTGCAGGTGGAAGTACTATATTTATCCAATCTGTTCTGAATTTATAGATTAAATAAGCCAAGATGCAACCTAAAAATCCTGTGGTTGCAAAAGCACCGAGTGCATATCTATAGCCCATTGTATTTATAATAACAGTACCTACTCCTAAAAAGGCAAAACTTGAACCTAAATAGGCAGGAGCTTTTCCTTTTGTTATAAAAATAAATAACAATGTACCTATACCGTTCATCAAAAGAACAATTCCGGGGTTTACATTAAATAAAATCGGAACCAAAACTGAAGCTCCAAACATAGCAAAAGTATGTTGTAAACTTAAAGGTATAAGCATTGTAGCTGGAACTTTATCCCTTACGCCTATAATTTCTTTATTATTCATAAATCCTCCTTTGACTAAAGCCTTTAAAACATATAAAAAAATGAAATAACAATAGTTATTTCATTAATAATTAGTTAAAATATTTTTAAAGACAGTAAGTCCGTTATTAAATTTGAAAAAGAGTATCGCTATAACAAAGTTAAAAAAGTTAAATAGATTTGTTTTAAAAAATTTAACTAAATTTGCCATAACTTACCTCCTTATATTTATCTTTATCATTATACAGCATAAAACGAAAAAAGTAAATACGTAATCTACATAATTTTATAATGTAATGCCTTATAATTTAAAAAATTTTTTCTAGCTTAACATAGATATTTCAAAAAGAGAACTTTATTTTATCATACTTAACCTCTAAAAAAGGTATAGAAATGAAAAGTATGATATAATAAAGTTGTGTAAAAAGTTAATTATATTTTTACAAAAAACATTCAGGAGTAAAAAATGAAAGATTATTTATCTAAAGTTAAAAATTATATTATTCTTCAAGTTATATTGGATTTTATAGGCGTTATTTGTTTAGCATTAACTCCACTTATTCAAAAGTGGTTATTTGATTACGGATTCCAAAGTACCTCAAGCCAAATCATTTTAGCCATTCTATTATATGCTTTATTACTTGGAATTTATTCGCTAATGCAATATTTTTGCATTTTAGTAGCATTTAAATCAGGAATTTCATTTGAAACAAGACTTAAAAAGAGTTTTTTTGATAAAATTTTTAATATGAATAGTAAAGTTTTTAAAGAGAAGCCGATAGGGGAATATATTTCTATTCAATCAAATGATATTACTGCATTAGAACAAGATTATTTACAACCTATTGTAGATGTAATTCGTTCTGTAAATATGATGTTGATTTATGGAGTTATTATCTTTATGAATATCAACTATAAAATTGGTTTAGTTGTAGTTTTATCTTCTATTTTTGCGATTTTTATCCCAAAGATATTTGGAAAAATGTTGGATAATAGTAGAAGTAATTATCAAAGACATCTTGGAAAATATACTTCAACTATTTCCGATTTGCTTGAAGGTTTTGGTTTAATAAATTCTAAAACAATTGAAAATATAAAAAATAGACATAATGAAATTCTACATAAAACAGCAGATAAAAGGTATGAATTTGGTAAGAAAAAGGCTCTTGTACTTGGAGTAAGTGATTTAATGACCAAAATGGTTAGGGCGTTAACTTTTGCTATTGTAGGATATTTATTCTATAAAAAAGAGATAACTGTAGGTGTTGCAATAGCAACATTAAGCTATTCTTCTGCATTTATCGACCCTATTGATAGCCTGCTATATGACATTACGGCTATCCGTTCAGTTAATTCTACAAAACAAAATATCCTTTCTTTTTTAAATCAAAAATCAGAAACAGAAAACAAAAAAGAATTGGAAAATTTTAAAAATGAGCTGATTTTTGATAATGTAAATTTCACGGTTGATAAATTACAACTAGAAGATATAAATTTAAAAATAGAAAAAGGAAAAAAATATGCAATTGTTGGTAAATCAGGTGCAGGAAAGTCAACTTTTTTAAATTTATTACTTGGAATACATAAGCCAAATCAGGGGAATGTCATTATTGATGGAGAAAATGTAAAAGAGCTTAATTTATCAAATACATTGCTTTATATGAGTCAACATGAGCATATTTATCGTGCATCTGTAAAAGAAAATATAACTGTTTTTGATTCATATTCCTATGATTATATTCCTAATAATGCCAACGAAGTTACGATAGTCAAAGATATACTCGGTAGAAATACTCCTGATTGTTCAAACTTTAGTGGTGGTGAAAAAAGAGTTCTTGCATTACTTCGTATATTATGCAGAAAAGGAGAAATACTGGTTTTGGATGAACCTTTTACGGGCGTTGATACGGAAAGTGTTTCAAGACTAGAAGATATTTTATTGAAATCTGATCAAACAGTTTTGATTGTAACACATAATACATCTACTGAGCATCTTAAAAAATTTGATAATATAATTAGAGTTGTAGAAGGAAAAGTGTTTATAGAAAACTAAAAAATTTTAAAATAGATAAAAACGGTTAATTTTTAAAAATTACCGTTTTTTATTTTTAAACAACAAGATTTGCTGGCACCCACCCGATGCAAAGCATCGTGGAAGGGTGGGGTTTTTATTGTGAAGTTTCTTAATTTACAATATAAAAAGATAAATATTTAGTTTCTTAAAATGAGTTGTAAAATGATATAAGAAAATGTCTAATTTAATCTTCCTATATTTTATTACATTAAATTTACTTATAATAAATTTCTCATAAAGTTTTTGTGTTTTATCATTAACTTATTTAAAAACATTAAATTTATATTATAATCTGATATTTTAAAGATATTACTGACTAAATTTCATATATTTACTATTTTTAAATATAGTTATCACAAACTAATAATAAAGATATTTATGTCAAAAACTATAAGATTTACTTATAATAGATTGACATAAATATCATTTTGTGATAAAATTCAAATTGAATAAATTAAATATTGGAGGGATATTATGTCAAAAAAGAAATTGAGTTTAAGAGCACTCGTTTTAATGGTGTTCACTTCTGTTTTTGGGTTTACTAATGTAACAAGATCATATTATCTTATGGGATACGCAGCTATTCCTTGGTTTATTATCTCTTGTTTAACTTTCTTCTTACCATTTGCATTTATGATTGCGGAATATGGTTCAGCTTTTAAGGATTCTGAAGGTGGAATGTACTCTTGGCTTGAAGGAACTTCAGGAGGTAAGTATGCATTTGTTGTAACATTTATGTGGTATTCAGCTTTTATTATATGGATGGTAAATGTTGGTTCAGGTGTATGGGTAGTTTTATCAAATGCAATTTATGGTGTTGATAAAACTCAAAGCTGGTCACTATTTGGTTTAGACTCTGTAAAAACATTAGGTATTCTGGCTATTTTATGGATTATTGTTTTAACATTTATATCTACAAAGGGTGTTGATAAAATTAAAAAGTTCACATCTTTTGGAGGTAGTGCTGTAGCTTTAATTAATGTATTTTTATTTGTTGGTGGAATTTTAATGTTAATTCTAAACAAAGGCGGAGTTGGGGATCCTATCACTGTTAACGCTTTAGTTCACTCACCAAATCCTGCTTATACTACAAATTTACAAGTTTTATCATTTATAGTATATGCTATATTTGCTTATGGTGGTTTGGAAATTGTTGGAGGACTTGTTGATCAAACTGAAAATCCTGAAAAGAACTTTCCAAAAGGTATTGTTATTTCAGCGATAGTTGTATCTTTAGGATATTCAATAGGTATTTTAATTTTTGGTACATTTACTAAATGGTCATTTGCGTTTGCAGAATTTTCTTCTCAAAAAATTACTTTAGGTAATGTATCATATATTGCTATGAACCATATGGGTTATCAATTAGGTCTTGCTTTTGGACTTGCAGAATCTGCTGCGAGAAATGTAGGACTTTGGGTTTCTCGTTATATGGGTATTTCAATGTTCCTTGCATTGACAGGAGCTTTCTTTGCCCTTATTTATTCTCCGCTAAAACAATTAATCGGTGGAACTCCTAAAGAATTATGGCCAAAATCTTGGACTGAACAAAAAAACGGAATTTATACTAAACCAATGATTTATCAAGCAATTTGTGTAATTGTAATAATCTTTGTAGTATCATTCGGTGGAAAGAGTGCACAACAATTTTTCCAAGTTTTAGTTTCCATGACAAATGTTTCTATGACTTTACCATATTTCTTTATTGCTTATTCATTCTTAGCGTTTAAAAGAGATGATAAAATAGAAAGACCTTTTGTAAAATTCAAAACTTATCAATCAGTTAAAGTTGCTGTAGCGGTTACTTGTTTTATAGTAGGTTTTGCAAACTTATTTACAGTTATTGAACCTGCAATTACATCTGGAGATTGGCTAACAACTATAATGTCTATCGCAGGACCTTTGATTTTTAGTTTAATTGCATTATATCTTTATAGTAGAATGGAAAAATCAAAAGGAATAAATTAATAGAATATAGAATATAAAAAACGACAAATCTTCAAGATTTGTCGTTTTTGATTTTATCAAAGTATATTTTTATTTTCTTTTTAATATTGGGGAAATTCTTTTGTATAATAATGATGTTACTATTGAAGTAACAGCTGTTTTAACTAAATTAAAAGGTAGGATTGAAAAAATCATCATTGTAAAGTAACTTTTTACAAGCGGATTTATCTTTGCAACCATTCCTACAAAAGCATTTAAGTCAATTTTTAAAAGTTTTGCATAAAGTGGAAATATAATAAAATAATTGCTCAAAGTTGCAACTAGAGACATTGAAATACTACCTATTAGAAGTCCTAGTAAAGCTGATTTTTTGCTTTTATTGTGTTTATAGATAAAAGCAGTTGTTAAAACGAAAGCAGATGAAACTATTAAGTTTGAAAGCTCTCCAACATAAAAAGTTTTTGTCCCATTGATTACAATATTAAGTAAAATTTTTATACATACTATTAAAAATCCTGCTAATGGTCCCATTGCAAATCCACCTATTAATGCAGGTAATTCTGCAATATCCATTTCCATAAATGTAGGCGCAAAAGGTAGTGGGACTTTAATAAACATTAAAAGCACAGATATTGATGCAAGGATTGCGATTTTTGTGATTTCTGAAATACCAAATTTTTTGTTGTTCATAATAACCTCCTAAATTTTAGCAAAAAAAAATGCCATCTTTAGGGCATAAAAATTTCTTCTTTCATCCAGACTTTAACTGTCGGTATTGGAATTTCACCAATTCAGCATAATGCTCGCAGACTTTACTGCCGGTGAGGAAACGACCCTCGCCCTGAAGACAAATTGAGTATATCACAAATAATAAACATTGTCAATATAAAAGGCAAAAATATGCTTAATTTACTTTTTAAAGGTTTTGTAATAAAAATTTCTAATAGATAAATCTTCATTAATTAGAAAAACTTATTAATTGATAAAATATTTGCAAAAAAATTTCCTTTGATATATAATTTAATAGCAATAATAAATTAAGGAGGTAGCATTGTAATGAAAATGCTTAAAAAAATCTTTGCATTTGTACTACTATTTTCAATAACATTCAGTTCTATCGGAATAAGTAGTTATGCAAAAGAGACAAGTGCTTTAACTGAAGTTGAAGATTCAACTGTTATGTCTCCTACTGAGGACGGAAAGAGAACTTTCACACTTAAGGGTTCTGATTTAGAAGAAAAAGATATTAAGGCGAAAGTAGTTCTTAAAGGAAGTACAGAACGTTTAACAGAAGTTGAAAATTCAATTACTTTTTCTGAGGAAACAAAAGAAAGTTCAAGTAGAAAAATAGTTACTTTAACTTTTCCAAAAAATGAAACAGGAAAAAGCATGCAATATGAAGTTGCTTTTGGTGTAAATGGTAATTCCGGTTCATTTTATGAAGAATTTAAAAAAGTTGTAAGAGTTAGAAAGAGTACATCAAATGGCGGTGGAGGAGTTGTAGTTCCTCCGGTAAATCCTGAACAACCAAATCCTGTTGAAGAAAATGCGATTTTAAATGCAATGGCAGATAAAGAAAATTTGCCAACAGAAGGTGGAGAAGTAAATTTAACTGTATATACTAAGAAAATTAATGATAAACATATATCTCCTGAAAATGTAAAACTTCAAATATCATTAGATGGGGTTGTAACTGAATTAGGAAAAAATGTAGAAGTAAAAGGTGAAAAAGCTAAAAAGACAATTACTTTGAATTTTCCTAAAAATACTACTTCTAAGGAACAAGTTTATACTATAAAATTTAATGCAAAAGGCTCTGAAACAGATTTTCAAGCTGAACCGACAGTTACTATTAAAGTTGCTCCTTCTGAACAAAATAATGATGAAAATGCAATTGTCAGAGTAACACCTGAAAATCAAAACTTACCAACAGAGGGCGGAAAAGCAAATTTAGAATTAATTACTAAAAGAATTAATGACAATCATATTCCTGCTAATCAAGTAAAGGTTCAAGTTTTATTAAATAATGTACCAACTGATTTAGGAAAAAGTGCTGTAGTAACAGGGGACAAGGCTAAAAAGACTGTTTCAATTGATTTTCCTAAAAATAATACAACAAGTGAACAAGTTTATACTTTAAAATTCAATACAAACGGGTCTGAAATAGTATTTCAAGATAATCCGACAGTAACTGTTACAGTTGCTCCGGGATCTGAAGAAAATAATATGGTAATAAATGAACTTAAAGTAAAAACTCCTAATATGCCAAAGGTAGGTGGAGTTAATACTATTACTGTAAAAGGTGAAAATTTAGAGTCTGATAAACTTAAGCTTGAAATTTTTAAGATTGAAAACGGTGTTGAAAATAAAATTAATATAGATTACACTTTCAACGGAACAAGTAAAGTTCAAAGTGCTTCTTTAAATTTCCCTGAAGCAAATTCAAATAAGGAAGAAGTTTATAAGATTAGATTAAATGATAAAGAAGTTACCGTTACTGTAGGTGGCGAAGAAAGTGGAGATATTATAGATTTATTACCAAGTAATGTTTATCTTGACAATAGTAAGACAAAAATAACTGTAAAATTTGATGAGAGAGTTTTTGAAGTTAAAGATAATGAAACTTTAAAAGCGGGTATTTCTTATAAAAAATCTACAACAGACAGTTTTGAAAAGTTAAAAGTGGAAGATAAGGTTGAAGTTGTTGGAGATAAAATTGTCATAACTTTGGCAAATAAAATAGATATTAAAACCGGTGCGACAATTAGGTTTGAAGAAAGAATAATAAAAGACGGGGAAAATAGAGAAAATAGAGCTTTTGAACAATTTATAAAAGATGCTTTCCCAACGGTAAATGAAGCAAATATAGTTGAGGGTGAAGTTCTAACAAAAGCAGGTGGAAATGTAAAAGTTAAATTAGTTGGTGAAAATTTAAGCGAAGCTGTTAAGGTAAAAATATTAATAAATAATAGGGATAAAACTTCAAATTCTGAAATAACAGAAAAAGCAAATGTAAAAGTGGAAGTTGTAAATAATACTGAACAAATTATAAGTTTTACATTACCTGAAAATAAAACTGCAAAAGCTGAAACATATTCAGTTATGGTATCTTTGGATAAAGGTAAAACATATTCTTCAGCTATTGGAGTGAATATATTAGAAAATAGAGCAAAAAGATTAGTTGCAACAGTTTTACCTACTGATAAAATAACTGACAAACCTATCTTAAGTTTTATGTCAATTCAATCTTATGGAACATCAGGTGGCGGTACAGAACAACCGGATGTAACTCACACATATACTCCTGTAGGTCAAGAAAGTAAAAAAACTTGGGTTACTATGTTTGGAGCTAATTTCAATAAAGCCTTGACAAAGATAAAAATTGTAGATGAAAACGGAGTAGAATGGTATCCATTGCAAAATGAAGGTACTTCAGACAGTATGGACAATTTCATAATGGTAAGTGCAGACGGTACGGGAATTTACGGTAATGGAAATACTCAAATGTTTGAACTTATTTGCCCAAGAAATGTTACAATCCCTACTAATCCAAATGGTGATGTTACTTTTAAATACTTAGTTGCTGTTGACGGTGAAAACTATGACCAAGAAGTTTTTGTAAGAGCGACTGTTGTAAATGACAAAGTTGGCAAAAAAGAAAATATGACAGCAGATGAAATATCTGAAGTAACAGTAAAACATGAAACAGAAGATGGAAAATTAGTTTTCAAAGGTGCGACTGTTAAAGGTTATAAATGGTCTAAACTTAGATCTTTCAATGTAAGACCAATAGAAAATAATCCAAATTTTGAAGCTATAAAATACAAGATTGTTAGAGCTGATGGAAGTGTTGAAGAAAAAGAAATCGGAAATATTCACGAAGAAAAAGTTAGAGATATTAAGGAAGTAACTTTTATCTATAAGAGCAATATAAATCTTGATGAATTAAATGAAGCGATAGCAAAAGCAAATACAGCAAAAGAAACAGATAAGTATAATTATGCTACAGAAGAAATTAAAAATGAATTCGATAAGGCATTAGAAGAAGCTGTTAAGGCTGTAGAAAATCCTGTAAGTCAAGAAAATGTAAATAATTTAGCAAAGGCTCTAAAGGAAAATACAGAAAAATTGGATGGTGTAAAGCCTGAAAATCCGGAAGAAGAAATTACACTTACTGATGAAACTACAAAGATTTCAGTAACCGGTAAAAATTTAGCCGGTAAAGAAATAGTGGTTAAAAGATTGTGGATAATAAAATCAAAAGATGTTTCAACTTTTGATATAACATTTAGAGATGTAGTTACTAAAGAAAAAGAAGATTTACCAATTGGAAAATACAAAGTTGTAATTCCAAAAGAAAAAGGTAGAGAAGTGCTAAATGTATACTATTTGCCGGATAAAGGACAACTTGAAAAAGTTGAATTTACAGAAGATGCTAATTCAGTAACATTCTTTACTACTCACTTTTCAAAATATGCAGTAGAGTATAAATCTGAAAAACCTGAAGATAACAACAAACCGGGAAATGATAATAACAAGCCTGGAGATGATAATAACAAACCGGGAAATGACAATAATAAACCTATAAAAGATGTAAAACCTGATAACAGAACTGCTAGAAAACCAAAATTAGCTAGAACAGGCATTGCACAAATCTCATTATTACCTACTGTTCTTTTAGGAATTGCGACAGTTGTACTTTCTAAAAAAAGAAGATAAATATTATTTTATTATAAAGAACTTCAATATTTTTTATTGGAGTTCTTTTTTTAAAAAGG
>OLRI01003086.1_pt1 | contig 10389 bp, 9 predicted proteins | sample 1672871 | NCBI WGS metagenome assembly OLRI01 (sample SAMEA3136732, study PRJEB25190) | human gut metagenome
GAGGGTCCAGATTGCTCGAAGGCTCGTCGAGGACGTAGACGCTCGGCTTGCAAGCCCATGCGCTCGCGAAGGCCACCGATTGCATCTGGCCCCCGGAGAGCTCGAAGATGCCTCTGCCCATCAGGCACTCTATGCCGAGCTCGCGCACGACGTCGCACACTCGCCTGTGCATCTCCTCCCTGGGAACGCCGAGGTTCTCCATGCCGAACGCAATCTCGCCGGTCGTGTCGAGGTTGAAGAACTGAGTGCGAGGGTTCTGGAAAACGCTGCCCGTCAAAGACGAGAGCTCCCAATCCTCCAGGTCGTCGACATCCCTGCCCGCTATGAGGACCTTTCCCGTCCGACTGCCCTCATAGAACCCGCCCGCCAGCCCGTTGACGATCCGGGTCGCGGTGGTCTTTCCGCAGCCAGATTCCCCGCAAAGAACGATGCATTCGCCCGGCGCGACGGCAAAGCTCACGTCGTCGACCGCCGGGGCATCGAACCCCGCATAGGTGAAGGAGACGCTTCTGAGCTCGACGGCGTTTTTCGTCACAGCAGCCCTCCGATCCCCTGGTTGGCCTTAGCAACCACAAGAAGCAAGCAGCAGGCGGCAAGGATCGAGAGAGGCAGGAAATCGACCCATCCGAACCGGGGCGCGTTGTAGGAGGTCTTCCTTCCAGGCCGGTCGATGCCGCGCGCAACCGCCGCAGCAGCGAGCTCGTCTGCGATCTTGGCGCAGCGCAGCATCACGGGCACGACCGCGGATTCGAACATCAGCGCCGGCTTCGAAACGAGATTCTTAAGCGAAAGGGCGAGCCCCCTCACCCTCATCGCGTCCGCTACGGCAGAAGACTCCTCCTTGAGCGTCGGAAAGAACCGCACCGCTATCACCAGCGGAACGACAACCGCCTTCGGCAGCCTCATCCCGTAGAGGGCGGCCGTGAGGTCGCCAATCTTGGTAGTGGTCGCGAAGACCGCCGCGAACAAGCAGATGGGCATGCAGGTGCGGCAGGCCAGGGCGAACGAGCCGAGGGCTCCGGCGGCGTTCGGCGGAAGCATCGTCGTGACCCAGAAGATGCCCATGAGAAAGAGGTAGGCGAAAGAGAAAGACGCCGCCATCCTTCCGCGCCCGATTGCGAAGGAGAGGAGGACGACGACGGCAAAGAGAACCGAGCCCAGAACGTAATCCTTCACGATAGCCCCGGTCGCGACGAGCATGGCCACCTTCGTTCTGACATCGATGTCCTCCGCGAGTGTTTTCCGTGTTCTTCTTCGCAAAACCAGAGAGCCTTTCTTTTATCGCTATAATTGACAAAGAAATGTTAGCCTTGGTTAATCTGAATCAGGTTGCACCTGGAGGGAAAAGTCCGAGCGCGCAAGAATTGCGTCCGAACGCGAATAAAAGGATCGGAAGATGGACGACAAGGAAACGATGTTCTCCCACGCCGCCCAAGCCGCGGCGGAGACCTTTGCGGCCTCGCTTGAGCCAATCGGCCTCGTCTTGGCAGATGGATGGAACGGAGAGGGGTCCCTCTTCGAAGGCGACGGGCGCAGATGCGAGGGGTGGTACTGGGCGTGGGAGGCGCGGCGGTTCTTCTCCGTCGTCTGCTGCGATTTCACTTTGAAAGAACCCCTGCCCTTCTGTTTCGATTCTGGCGGGTACTTTGCCGTCCGCCGCGAAAGGCATGGCCTTTTGCCGCAAGCGAGCGTCTCCGCCTTCTTGGAGACGACGCCCAAGACGAGTTCGGTCCTTCTGCCAAAAGGAGCGAGATTCTCCTACACAGAGATCGAGTATTACGACGAATACTGCCGAAGCGTCTTCGGAGAAAGAATCGACAAGGCGCTGAAACCGCTGGCGACCAGTCTGAAGGGCCTTAGGAACCAGGCTTCCTGGGATCCGGAAATAGCAGAGATGCTCGGCAAGATAACTCCAAGGGAGATCCCGGGACCGGAAGCGGGCCTCCTGTATTCCGGAATCGCGAACCTGGTGATGGCGAGGCTGCTTAAGATGAGAGAGAGCCTGTGCGAGGGAGTGGCCGAGCAGGACCGCCTTTCGATCGCGAGAGCCATATCGTACATCGAGAACAACCTAGGCGGTGCAATCAGGCAGAAGGATCTGCTCGAGGCCGCGAACATGGGGTCAACCAAGTTCAAGAAGACATTCAAGCAGGTGACGGGATTGACGGTGACCGAGTTCGTCTCCTCGGAAAGAATCGAGCTGGCGAAAAGACTGCTCACCGACCATGATATGAGCATAGACGAGGTAGCGCATCGTTGCGGGTATGCACGAGCAACAAGCTTCTCCGCCCTCTTCGCGAAATCGGTCGGCATGCCCCCACGCAAGTGGAGATCGATCGCGAAGGTCACCTTCGATGACGACCCGGAATCGAAATTGCTGGATGTCCTCGCAAGCAGGCGCTCCTACGTTAGCGAGGTGGAATCTCATTCTTAGCTATCTTCGGAGATGTCGTGAGTTTGTTCTGGAATGACAGCGAAATCCTTCTGAAGAGCGAACTTGCCCCCTTTGAGTTTCGATCAGAATGATGCTTGGCAAGCCGACTCGAAATGAAGGGTATCAAGAACCCTTGTCGTAGTCGCGTTCTCGATGGGGGTTTCATTCGAAAGAAAAGGATTCAATCGAACGGGGATAGCGGGTTTTCACAGGTCACGCAGCAAATCCATCCTTCGTCTAAACTCAGGCGTAAAACTCACGAAATGGTAAAGTGAAAAGAGCTGAGTTTGGGATGAGTTTTCTCTGAGAGAGGCCAACCGAATACAGCTGACAACGAGAAGAAACTGCGGATAAAACAAGGACGAAATCGTAAAAATGGAACACTATTGTTTTATCGAGTGGGAATAGACGAAAATATTCAGAAATGCAAAGGACGGCACTGCGCATTATTGCTTCTTGGCTATTAAGAAAAAGTCTGTAGAAAACTCATGATCAAGTTGCATATTTGAATAACTCGAAGGATTACATTATATAGACGAGAGATTACTTGTATGAGTCGTCGAAATAACCTCCGAAAACTCAATGTCTTTCTTTGAGATTCGATAGGGCAATTTCGCAACCATTCAATCAACTCTGCACGAAGGACAAAAGACCCTCTAACTCCATCGGGGAACTTACGAATAGGTAAAGGATTATTCTTTACAGTTGACAAGTAGTGGACTTGGTCCCTGCTCATATTGAGCAGTTTCGAGATCTCTGTGATGCTGTAGATATCCAGAGAAGCGACAGGCTCTTGAACGAGCTTCGTAAAGAAGAATGTTTGTTCTTTGCTTGGCTTTATATTGGGCGAGGAGTCATCTTTGGTGGAAGCGCCGATTGTGCCCTTTAGTACATCTTGCTCAGACATAGCTTATACCTTTCCCGACTGGATCTAGGGCAGCACGCAGTCCCCGGAGTCCAGCCATTTTTTTAAAGGCTGGGCTGGCGGGCGTGCTTCCATCAGCTCATCTGCCGAGATTAGTTAGGTCATGCCTGCTCCTTTCGTAATCTGCCGACTGCGTGAACGAATAACCACTCGCAATGACACCTTGTATAATTAAAGGTTGAAAAGATCAGGAACTTTTTGTTCCTAGAACATCAACAACACCCATTCTTTCTCATTTGATTTTCGAACCAGGGAAGGTCAGGGAAAAGTCAGGGAAGTTAGAAGAAGGTGGTTTATGAATTCCATTTCTTTCAGCCAGTTTGCAGAGGCAGTGCGCTGCCTTTTCCCTGGAGATCTCAATAATGGGGAATATGTAAAAGAGCTCTTCTCGAAAATCGTTGATTTCGGCGAAAATGAGGAAGGCAATCCTATTTATTCACGCAGCACGGACACCTTCAAGAGGTATTACTCAGGCAACAGCATCAGAGGATTTGCTGGACTAATCATTGGAAATCTAGATTTATTCAAATTTGAGAATTATGTCGGCAAGCAGTCTCCAGATGATATTGAAGCTGCAAGGAAGTCATTGGCTGAATATTTACCAGAAAGCCAATATGCCAAGTTTCCTCAAGCTGTAGCGCAATTATTCGAAGGAATAATACGTTCAGAGTCTAAAGGTAAAGAATATATACCTGAGAAAACGATCCAATATACTCTTCCCATGCAAACTGAATACATTCCTACACCTGAGATAGACATACTTAGGGAGGAGAGCTCGGGTAAATGCTTGATCTGCGGTAAACGGTTAAAGAATCAAACCGTTCTCGATATAGTTCCGAAAACATCCAACGTCGAAGAACGCAATGAGATATGTAAGGCTCTTCAGACCCGAGGCGTCGAGGATCTCCCGGATCTGAACGGGTCATTTAGCACAAGCAGCATAGAAAACCATGCCCTCGTAGACGCAAATTGTAAGACAGATTACGAGGCTCATTTTAAACCAGACAAAGCCGCCCAATTACTGATTGCCAAACATAAGGCGAGTCAACGCATGTTGCTGATGGACATGATTGATTCATTAGAGATAGACGAGTACCTAGGAAAGCTCTTGGATTCAATGGACTGTCTCATCAATTCAGAAGACATAGAATCGTTGAAGTATGCTCCACATGACATTAAGGAAAAGATTGAACCTGAGCACGTGACCCTCAAGTTAGATGTGAGCAGTAAAGTTTCTATGTATTACGGCTTCATAGAAGAACAGCTCCATCAACGAGATGGTGTTGGTGGATTCGATTTCGAAGACCTCGCCATGAGTGTACGACGCTGTTATAAGAATTTGGCTAAGCAAGGTCTAAACAAGGAGTGTATCTATACCCAAATGTCGCTATGGGTACAACGGATGACTGGGTGTGAAAATATAGTTGCGTGCCAAATTTTCATCGCGTTCTTTGTGCAGGAATGCGAGGTGTTTGATGAAATTGCCTAGCAAGGTCACGCCTTACAAGAAGAGCACATTATCATCGCTGCCAATCATATTGAAAACGCTAAGTGCAGTAGACTTAAGTCCAGAACTTCTTTACTCGAAGGTTAAGAAGGATTTCGCTGGTATTGCACAATTCATTGATGCTCTTGACTGCCTATTTGCATTGGGCAAAATCGAATTGCTTCCTGAAGGAGTGCTTCATTATGTTGAGTGAGATTTACTCTGAAGCTTTCAAGAAAAACGGCGAAATAAGAGAGAAGGTGGAGTTCCATAAAGGTTTGAACCTTGTCGTTGGGGGCAACCGTGCCACCAATTCCATTGGTAAGAGAACTTTCCTTTTAGCAATAGATTTTGCTCTAGGTGGCAACACGTATATCAATGCTGCCGGAGACATGATCAAGAATGTAGGTCATCATACTATTTGCTTCGCCCATTCTTTTGGTGACGTAACCCATTATTTCTCCCGTTCAACAGAGTCTTCGGATGTCGTTTCTAAATGTGATAGCAAATACATGAAAGTTAGCTCTATTCCCCTTGAAGACTACACTGATTGGCTTGCATCATATTACGGACTCAGCGGTCTGAATGGTACGTTTCGGAGCCTTCAATCTCCATTTTTCAGGGCATATGGAATGAATCACGATAACGTGGATCGCCCGCTTATCAACCATAGTTCTGATAAAATCACCAAAGATCTTCGAAGGTTACTAAAGCTTTTTGGGAAGTACGAAGATATCGCAGTTTTAGATGAACAATGCGATGAGATAGAAGAAAAAAGAAAAGCATATCGCGGTGCTACAGCATACAAGCTTATAAAACCTACAGAAAGTGCAGGCGATTATAAGCGCAATAAAGAGAAACTTAAAATGCTCCATTCTCAGATGGAAGATATACTTGCCAGCTCAGATAGCGGAACTATTGATTTCGACACGGCCAAAGAAGAGAGAGCCACTCAGCTTAAAACCTCGTTGAAAACCCTAAGGCGCCAACGAACGAGAATAGATAACACTATCAGAGAGATAGAAGAGGATCTGGGGCTAATTGAGTTTAAGGCAACAAACGATTTTGAAGATCTAAAATCGTTCTTCCCTTCGCTCAATATAGCCCACATAGAAAAGATAGAGGCATTTCATAAGGAGATAACGAAAATCCTTAGGAAGAATCATTTTGATGAACTAAAGGAATTAAGAGCTGAGCGTGAAGAACTCGAAAAGCAGATCACTGTAGTGGAAAACAGCCTGTCTGATTTGGTGACAACATCCAACTTGCCTGCCATGGTTATTGAACGTTATGCAGATTTAAAAACTGTTTACGATGAACTCTTTGCTGCAAACTCCCTCTACGGCAAGAACCGCGAGAGTCTGAAAGAGCTCAAAGCGCGGAAAGATGAACGCGAAGATGCATGGCGTGTTGAACTGGATATCGTACAACCTTTGCTGAATGATGAGATGGAAGTCCTCAATGAGAAGGCGACTGATCCATATAAGACTGCGCCTCGCATTGACCTTATCAGCTCCAAGGAATATCGGTTTAGTGTCCCGAATGATGGCGGTACAGGGTCGAGATACAGAGGTCTCTTCATTTTCGATATCGCAATGCTTCGTTTGTCGTTGCTTCAGTTTGCGATTCATGACTCATTGGGTCTGAAGCAGATAGAGGATGACCATGTGTTGGGAATTCTCCAACTTTACGAAAGCCTCGATAAGCAAGTATTCGCAGCTATAGACAAAGTAGATTCTTTGACTGTCGAGAGCGGTATACCAGAGATCGTTCAAAAGAATATGGTATTGGAACTTTCTGAGGGACAAGAATTATTCGGCTGGTCATGGAACAGGAAAACCGAACAAGACGAGGACAAAGAATAGAGACATTTGCAAGACCGATAATTGTCATACCAATTCAACAAACTCCACCGATTCCGGAACTTGAAGACACAATTTGATGCCATACTCAAGGGTGCAAAAGCCCTTACGAAAAAACCTAGCATAGCTTTTTCGTCTTACTCCTACTCAAAGGTTGTTGCTAAGAGTAGGCCGGCTTTCAAGTTCAAAAATGTCGCAACAAGGAAGTATCTCGTATCGATAAATATGCCATCCGGCTTCTTCTTATCAAGAAAGACAATACTGATGTCGAGCTTGCTGAAGAAGTTTTCCTCTCAACAATCGAAGCGATCAATAAAGGCGCAGATGACCACAAGACGCCACCCTGCGCAAGCGCTTCGATCGCAAACGTGAGACAATTATATGAAAAGAGGTCATAAACACCAAGATTCGCTCGCTTTGCTTCGGCAAATGCTCGTATCTGATCGAAGACCTCTTTCGTGTACTAGAGCGCAAGAGCTGCTCACATACTCGTTCCAGCGATTGCCATAACCATGCACGATCCAGCCCGATGAAGCCTCAATCTGTGCGAAGGTGAGAGGGCGCTCAAGACATGCCATGAGCGGTGGTGCTTTGATTAGCAATACCTTGTCGGTAGAATGAATACGTTGCAAGCGCGCCATCCATCGATCCAAGCGCTAATATCACATGGCCAAAATCATAAGCAGGAAGGCACCCCCCCATCGCATATTACTGGCATAAACAAATGACATTAAAGGATTCGAAATCGGGTCTTGTAGGCAAGGTTTTCTAATGTCAAGCGATACCATAGTTGCGTCAGCTATTATGGAGATAGATTCTATTACTGTTGGGAGATACATATGTCCAATACGGAACATGATTATGGTCTTGATTGGATAGATCAAGATAGGCTTTATGCGATTGCTGAAAAGGTATTTGCTGGTTCAATACGTAAGGTCGGCGAAACCAAACTATCGGCACCACCTGATCCGTTCGCTATAGCCGCACAAGCAGTTTTCTTTAATCAAGACCCATCAAGCATGATGGCCTTCGAGAAGTTGCGTAGCGTAAACAAGACGATTTCAAACGCAGTTGGCAACTTCCACCAAGAGGTTTTAGGACTTGCTAACGGTTGGGAGAACCTCGGAACAAGCGGTGGCGTTGTCGATCTCATTGTCAGGGAGACACCAACATCAAAGCCAATTCATGTCGAGGTGAAGAATCGGTACAACACTATTAAGGCCTCTGACGAAAAAGAAGTTTGGGATAAGCTGGATATGTTAGCCAGAACCAACAACAGCACTTCTTACATAGTTCAAATTGTTCCGAAAACACCCGAGCGATACGACAAACCATGGGTCGTTTCAGGAAGACCTGAAAAGGAGAAGGTGCGCTGCTGCGATGGGGCAACAGCCTATGCCTGGGCGTTTGAAAAAGATAATGCGCTAGAAGAACTCTATGAGATCTTTCCCGATATATTGAGCGATATCATGGGGATTTCGTATGACAAATCTGGAATAATGAGCTATTACCTAATTAGTATGCCAGAATAGTAGACTTCATATGTATAATAACCCTTGCATAGGTAAGGGTTATTATTGAAATGGTGATTATGGATACTGCACTCGTAAGTGTAACGGCCGCCGCTAAAGAGCTGGATGTTTCTGCTGATACCATACGGAGATGGAATAAACTCGGTCTCGTAAAGGCTTCTAGAGATAAGAATGGTAAGCGACTTTTTAACATAAACGAGATAGACCGCTTGAAAAAGAAGCTCAATGGAGAAAGCGAGGCCACACCTTTTGCTGTGCTTAAGTCAGAAACCTCTTTTCAGCAAGCTACCTGCATTGATCTTTTTGCGGGCGCGGGAGGAACGGCTCTGGGGTTTGCGAATGCTGGGTTGCGTCATGTCTTTCTCAATGAGTTTGATGCCTATGCAGTCGAGACCCTTCGGCACAACAGCAAAAAATTTGATCTCAACTGGAACGTAGACGAGCGCGATGTACACGAAGTTGATTTTGAAAACATGAACGCCGAGGTAATCCAAGCTGGTTTTCCATGCCAGGCTTTCAGCTATGCGGGAAAGTCACGAGGCTTCGAAGATACTAGGGGGACTCTGTTTTTTGAATTCGCTCGCGCAATCAAATCCATTAAACCAAAGATTGCTATTGGAGAGAATGTGCGCGGTCTCTTGCGCCACGACAGCGGGAGAACACTTGAGACGATGCTCAATACGCTCAATGAGCTTGGCTATAAAGTTAATTATCGGCTTCTGCGTGCACAATATCTTGATGTTCCTCAAAAGCGTGAGAGGCTCATTATCTTCGCAGTTAGAAAAGATCTGAATTGCCCCATTCTTTTCCCGAAAGAAAAGGATTACTTCATCTCGCTGCGTGAGGCATTGAAGAATTGCCCAAAATCGCAGGGGCAGAAATACCCAGCTAAGAAATTTAATGTCATGAAGCTTGTTCCCGAAGGGGGATGCTGGCGAGACCTCCCTGATAATATTGCCAAGGAATACATGGGGAGAAGTTATCACCTAAGCGGCGGGAAAACTGGTATGGCAAGGCGTCTATCTTGGGATCAGCCATCGCTCACACTCACATGTGCACCTGCTCAAAAGCAGACTGAACGCTGCCATCCGTCAGAGACTCGACCTTTGAACGTTCGAGAATACGCTCGTATTCAAACATTTCCTGATGAGTGGGAATTTTCCGGGAATATGTCTAGTCAGTATAAGCAGATCGGAAATGCAGTTCCCGTGAATCTGGGTTATCACATTGGTAGATGCGTCTTGGCATCGCTTGGATATATACCCATTACAGACGATATGGAAAAGGTTGAACCTTTACAAATCAACAATACTAACCTAATCCAGCATGAGAGCATGAAAGATTCATTTAACCAAAATAATCATTGTCCGACTGTTAAATAGCTTTAATTTAATGGCTCGACTTGGCGTAAAATATTTATCCAATTTTCTCATCTTGATAAAGAAATATGTTTCGCAAAGCAAAACATACCAATTAAGACACGGAGCCGATATCTCTTTCCAGCCTTTTGGCTTCTTGCAACATTCTACGCCTAAATACGCAATCAACATCCTCGTCTTTAAGTCTAAAAACAAATCTATTGTCGTATAATCGTGCTAAAATTTCTCTTTTCTTTTCAACAGATATTGAAAAATCAATTAACGGAATATAAGAACCTTCACCTTTTCTATAATGTATTTCATAGTAGCTTTTGCTAAACGTTGGTAAATCTTTTGAAAGTTCAATATTGTACCTTTTGGCAAGCTTGCAAAGCAAAGCATCTAACTTATGTGGAATTGCAGCGTTGGTCGATTGAGAGAAATAAAATAGCCAGCCAAAACGATTGAATGAAATCCCGTCTTCAGTTGTACGACATCCTGTAATCCTTAAGCTCAGCTTCCATTTCCAATAATCCAAATTATTTGACTTATGCCACTCCCGCATATGAGAGTCAATCCATCTTTCTAGGTTAAGAACTGATTGTTTTCGCGGAGCTATTCCTTTATCACTAAATACATAACCAAGATACTCAAATGAATCAAAGCCAACTTTCCCTAATTTTGTCTTACCGGAATTGTCAGGGTGAAGCTTTAATGAAAGTTTTTCAACGGCCTGATACGCTTGCTGTTCAATTTGTTTAACATCTGCAGCTTGGCAAAGAATTAAGATGT
>OLRI01003091.1_pt1 | contig 10368 bp, 9 predicted proteins | sample 1672871 | NCBI WGS metagenome assembly OLRI01 (sample SAMEA3136732, study PRJEB25190) | human gut metagenome
TGCCGACGGCCGGCAGCCGCCTGCTGGAATTTGCGCAAGAGTCTGGACAGTACCCAATGGATGCAGGCGATCTACCGCGAGCTCATCCTTGCAAGGCAGGAAAAGCGGATGCTGGGAGAGGATCTCGTATGGATCGCCCGAGCCGTGGCGGAGGAGTACGGCGCGCCCTCGTCCGAGTCTGCCGTCAGAGACGCCAACGAGGCGATGAGGGGTATTCCGAGGCGCTAAGCCTGCACGCGATTTGTGCAGTTTCCTCCACAAGTTCGAGCACCCAGCGCACCCAGTTGATAGGGCTCGCTCGAGCCAACTGCCCCGGCTGTTCCCACGAGCAAGCTCCTCGAAGATATGCGAACATATGGGCCATCAACGGTTGATGCGCAGGTTTCGGAGAGGGCGGGTTCGACATCAAAACGGCATCACGCCCCTGAACTAGTAAAAGGTAGGTCATCAGAGCGAAGTGAAGGCGCAAACTGAACGGGTTCCACGCCGTTAGGAGCCATCCAGAAGGCATGGGATAGTAATGCGGATGCGGAACCATCCCAGTTCAGGGCGCACGTCGGAGCGGCAGTGGTGTCGGTGGCGACGACGTGATGATGCGATGATGCCGAACCCGTCCCAAAGGAAGCGGGAACAAGCGGATAGGAAAGACGGCAATCGAATAGTATCCCCAGTTCAGAACCCTAATCGAGGCAAGGACCTAGATAGTCGCGACTACTCCCACTCAATAGTTAAAAACTATCTCCAGTTTGTTCCAGTTTGCCGCAGTTTGTTCCAGTACGTCCCATTTGCATCCAGTCTCAAAAATTGCCGCGAATCCATGGGGTCAAATCTGGGTCACGGCTTTTCGGGTCATTCGAGTCGTTTTCGTGGGTCACGGTGGGTCACGGCAAACTGCGAGAAGTAGCTAATGATCGCATGGACATTATATTTCAAGGGAGGGTAGGATAGAGGAAACTCCGCAAAGCCCTCCCTTAGCAAGTTAGAACAGAGACCTTAGATTTTCCTTCGCTCATCCTAGAGAAAGCTTATGTTGTTTGGTTTGGTTGCGGTAGTTGCAAAGGCAGTCATAGCAATACGTGTCTCCATCGAACGTGCAGGTCGAAACGATTCCGCTTTCGGTAAGCGGCTCGGGTATCGCGAGCGCGAGGTGGAGAAGCGCGAGGCGGTCGCGGTCGCTGAGCCTGCGACTCCCGTGACAGCGACTGCCCCCGCGACAGCCACTGCGGCACCTGCAGGCGCGGCGAGTGCGGTCGCAAGCGGCGCGGCCATTCGCATCTCCAACAGGAAGAAATAACGAAAGCGATTCCCAAAAAAGAGGGGGCAGAACGTCCAGTGAGCTGCACCCCAATACTTGGACGGCTCAAATAAAGACTACGCCACCAGGGACTGGCTCCGGAACTCCTCCAGGGTCAGTCCCTTCAGTTTAACCCGGCGCCTCCTCGTGTTCCAATGGATGATATAGGCGTCGAGGTCCGCCTTGAAGGACTCGAAGTCGGGCCACGTCCTTCCCCGGAAGAGCTCGTCTTTGATGTGACCGAACACCTGCTCAGTCGCGCCGTTGTCGAAAACCCCGCAAGCGGCGCAAAACCCGCAAAACCAAAGGCAGGCAACGCTCATCGACGCTATTGTTGCTGTTCAACCATTATTTCAAGCGTATGCAGGTATTCCGAATCATCATCTGAAACGTATTCGCTCACGTGCCAAAACTCCAATAATTTGCCGCGAGGGGCAAGCGAGTGACTTTGCATGAAAGCACTCATTTCTTCAAAAGCAGCTGGTGTCAGTTGAGCCGGGCCTCTCACCGTGCGACAAAGATACGTGCCCTCGGGAAGAACAAGGGCATCATGATACTCAGCCTTCTCAATAGCCAACAGTGCTTTTTCGGGAACAAAGCAATCGTCATACCGTAGGCGAGTATAGTCCATGACGAAACACGGGATGCTATGAAGCGAGTCTATATTTATTCCCAGTTCGTGAGCTTTCTTGATTGCGTAGTACGGCAGTGGATCGGCGTCTATGTCCGAATCCTCGCTGATAACGATGTAATGGCGAGCGCCCCTATGTCTCAGCCTCGGCTCGCTGTCGCTACTCGCAAGGACGGCATCGGTCGTACTTCTCAGGCACTGCTCGATTTTTCGACGTCTTAACAAAAGTTTACTTATTGTTTCATCGATTCGATCCATCTCCTTGTTAAAGAGTTCGATGGTCTTTTCGAGGCCGTGCGACGAAAGATAGTCGCGTATGTCGCTCAAGGTGAAATTCATTTCGAGCATCGACATAACGATATTGAGGCGAGCGAACTCAACTTCGCCATATACGCGATAGGAGTTCCGCTCCCTCCTGGGCGTTATCAGTCCAACGCTCTCGTAATACCTTAGCGTGTCGGAACTAACGCCGTAGAGTTGGGCGGTCTGCTTAATATTCAGTGGCAACTTCTCGTTCATCGCCGACCCCGTCGCTCGAAGGATTCGCTACCCGCAACACTATAAACCTTAGACCGACTCCAAAGCCAATTCAAGCTATTTGATGCCATTTGAAGGAATTGGGCCTCATAAAATGACTCGTTTTCACATTATTAATCGCTTGACATTGGAATCCCTCAAGACTTTACCATTCCCTGTGGCGAGCCAAAGAAAACATTGTGCGCATTCATGATTCGAAAGGAATGGAAGTAATTATGCAGGCAGAAACCAGAACGGGAGTGATGCAGAGCGTCACCCTCGAAAGCGGAGTCGAAGCCTTCTTGGGAATCCCCTATGCAAAGCAACCTACTGGCGAGCTACGCTGGAAAGCTCCTGTCAGGTTGGAGGACTCGGACGAGCATCGGATTTGCGACTCGTTCGGTCACTCGGCATGCCAGTTCAAAGACGAGGTTGAACCAGCCTCCCTGCACGAGCAGGGCGAAGATTGCCTCTCCCTCAATATTTGGGTCAATGGGGCTGGGAAAACCAACCTCCCCGTCATGGTTTACATTCACGGAGGTGCCTACTTTTCCGGCGGATCCGCCGATCCCCTTTACAACGGCGAGCATTTCGCCCAAAGCAAAGACGTGGTGATCGTCTCCATCAACTACCGTCTTAACGTGTTCGCCTCGATTGCACTCGACTGCCTACCCGGTGGCGAAGAGTATGAGGAGTCCGGCTACCTCGCGATTCTCGACCAAATCAAGGCTCTCGAGTGGATTAAGGAGAACATCGCCGCCTTCGGAGGAAATCCGGACTGCATCACGCTGTTCGGCGAATCGGCAGGATCGTCTAGTCAAGCCCTTCTCGCTATCCTTCCCCAGGCGAACACGCTCTTCCAGCGCGCCATCCTTGAATCCGGCCCCATACAGCTTTACAAAACCAAGGAACGCGGCGAAGCGTTCACGAAGGAATTCGCCGAGATCATGAAATGCGAAACCGCGCAACAGCTTTTGGCGAAAACTTCCGACGAGCTCCTTGCTGGAATGCAGGTTTGGTGCGATAGGCACACCTACGAGGTATCCCTCATCTTCTCGCCAACCTGCGATGGGTCGTTCCTTCCCCTCAAGCCGATGAAGGTCTGGAAGGAAGGCGCCGCGAAAAACATCGATATCATGATCGGTTGTACAGAAGACGAGTTCACTTACTTCAAATTCTATTTCGAGGATTTGCCGAGCTTCTGGCATGGCCAATTCCCCATTCATTTCGACGATCAAATCGACACAATCGATTGGGAGGAGAAGTATCGCGAAGCTTACCCCGAAAGAGATTTCGGGGAATACTACACCGACTTCATGAATGTCACGGGCTTCTTCGTCGGCGCAGACCTTATGGCCGAAGAGCAGTCCGAATACAAACCCGTGTACAACTACCTATTCCGCTACAAGTCGCGTATCGAGGGAATGGGGGCATGCCACGCCATCGAGGTTCCCTTCGTCATGAAGAATCTCAACACCCCGAACGGCCTCATGTTCACCGGTCCGAACCCCCCGGCGCATCTCGCCGAGCAGATGAATACGTGCTGGTATAACTTCGCCAAAACCGGCAAGCCTTCTGTCGAGGGAGTGGAGGAATGGCCTGTCTACACCGCAGAAGATCGCGCTCATATGGTCATCGACGAGAATGGGTGGATTGTCAAACATGACATGCGCGCGAAAGACGACGCCGTGTTCCGCCCCATGTATAGCGTTCTGCTGAACGACTAGTGATTCGAGAGAAAAAGGAAAACACCATGGATAAGGAAATGAAACTATCGGGTTATCGATGGGTTGTGCTGCTCACCGTATGCCTTATTTGCTTCATGGCAAACTTCATGCAATACCAGGTTTCAGCATGGGGCGTCGTCGTTATGGACACCCTTGGCATCGATGTCGCGGGGCTTACGAATCTTATGCTGATGCCCATGCTAACCGCAGTGTTTCTGAGCATACCCGCAGGTTCGCTTGCCGACCGTTACGGCGTAAAGATTGTGGTCTCCGTCGGACTTATTTTGTCTGTCATCGGCGGTTTCATTCGCTTCTTCATGATTGCGAACTTCGCCGCCCAGTTGGTTGCCATGTTCTTGATTGGTTGCGGAATCGCTTGCCTCAACGCCAACCTCGCGAAGGTACTGGGAACCTGGTTCAAGCAGCAGACCTCTCTCGCAATGGGCTTCTTTTATGCAGCATCGTGCGTCGCCATCGTCGTCGCCCAGGCATTCAGCACGATGTTCCCGACTCTCGGGATCTCGTACCTAGTTGCAGCGGTTGCCCTTGCCGTCACCGCGCTCTTGTGGATTCTCTTTATGAGCAATGTCCCCAAAGGCGAAAGCCTTCCTGAGCCCGAGCCCGTCATCAAGTACCTCAAGATTGCAATCAAATCGCGCAACGTTTGGTTTATCGCGCTCGCCTATGGCCTGACCCTCGCTTCTACCACCGCTTACTGCTCAATCCTCCCCTCCGCGCTTGAGCTCGCACGCGGCGTCGAAACCTCGGTCGCTGGATCGATGGCGGCAATCATCACCGTTGGCAGCTTCTTCGCCTGCTTCGCCGGCCCCGCCGTCGTACTGAAGCTAGGCAAGAACAAGCCCTTCCTCATCCTCACCACCATCGTCGCTGCAGCGGTCATGATTGTGAACTGGCTCCTTCCCCTGGGAGCCATCATGTGGGTCGTACTCGTCGTCAACGGCTTCATGACCGCCCTCTCCGGCCCTATCATCCAAGCGATGACCCCCGATTTGCCGGAAATCGGTGTGAAGTATGCCGGTTCAGCTGGCGGCATCATCGGCACCGTCGGCCTTTTGTGCTCGTATTTCATTCCCGTTATCGTCTCGACGATCACTGGTGACAATTGGACGATGAACCTTTGTGTCGAGTCTGTCCTGTTCCTCCTGAGCGTAGTGCCAATCGCCCTGTTGCCCGAAACCGGAATCAAAGCTAAGCTGCAGCAAAGCAAGCAATCCGAATAATTTCCCCTGCCGAACCCGCCTCGGCAGACTGCAACCAATCGGAAGGCCCCCTCCTCCCGCATCGCCTTCCGACAATTTATCTTCCTTCGCTGCCCATCGCCATATCCCCACATCAGTGAGCATGGGCAGTGAAGGAAATCGAACGAGAGGACGTCGACATGCCATTGCGGCGTTTTGCAATTCTGCTTTCGGTATGCTGCCTCGCTTTTACGGGCAACTTCATCCAATATCAGGCATCCGCCCTGGCCCTCGATATCATGCCGATGCTGGAAATCAACTCCGTTGGTTTTTTCACCATGTTTCTCGTTCCCATGCTTGCGGCAGTCTTTTTCGGAATCCCCTTTGGACTCGCCGGAGATAAATTCGGTCCCAAACGAGTTGTCGCAACGTGTTTTGCGATTGCTTGCATAGGGGGGTTGCTCAGGATAATCACCCTTTACAGTTACCCCCTTCAATTGGCTTCGCTCTTCCTTATAGGCATCGGAATGGCGGCATTATCGACAAACGTCGTTAAGACCATCGCCCTTTGGTTTGGAAGCAAGACAGACACAGCTGTTGGCGTCTACTATGCAGTATCCTGTCTGGGAATCGTCGCCTCACAAGCAGTGGGGGAACTGTACGACTCGGTCCGCCAAGCATACGTCATCGCAGAAATCGCCCTCGTAGCCGTGACGGCACTTTGGGTTATCGTCGATAAGAACCTTCCAAACGGCGTGAATCCCCCGAGCGAAAAGCCAGCGCTCAACACGTTTCTCGTGGCAGCAAAAAACACCAATGTCTGGCTTATTGCTCTCGCTGTCGGATTCACCCTCTCATCCAGCACAGCTTTCGCTGGACTGCTTCCCCAAGCGCTTGAATCAGGCAAAGGAATGAGCGGATTCGCTGCAGGGAACATGGCAGCCTCGGTAACCATTGCAAGCATTTTCGGATGTATCGCGGGACCTGCACTGTGCGCACATCTTAAAAGCTTTAAGCCCTATCTGATGATTATTAATATTGTCGCAAGCGCAGCAATGCTCTCCGTTTGGTATGTCGAAGGCAATGCTTCCCTACACTTCACTCTGGCAGCAAGTGGCTTTCTTTCAGCCATGACAGGGCCAATCCTTCAAGCTATGCCCGTCATGATGAGGGGAATCGGAAGTCGTTTCGCAGGAAGCGCCAGCGGCATCATCGGCACCGTCAGCCTTGCGATGTCGTTCCTGCTGCCGATATTGATCTCCGCATTACCTAACGAGAATTACGAAATCGATCTCATCATGCAGGCCGCCTGCTTCGCTACCAGCATCCTCCCTATTGCGATGCTCTCGAAGATCGAGAAGGAGCAGCCTGCATAGCCTGTCTTTCAGATCTCCAGGAACCGTGTATACCACCGCGCGACTTGAGGCTGCCGAGGCCGTCCGCAAATAGCACGCCTATACGAAGCGAATTGGCTCATGGCTACGACACGCAGCAGGCTTTATGGGCAGTATCCCAGAGCTAGCGCCTCAAGGGCCATCGCCTAAACCGTCGCCACCCTTCTTCTTGAAAATCGAGAGTCGCGCCCAGCAAGCCCCGAAGACCCGCGCACCCCATACGCTACAGCATCCCGAGCAGCTCCTCGTCGGTCGGGTTGTCGAGCGCGTCAATCAAATCGCGCACCTCCGCAAGCTGGCCTTCCAGCTCGTCGAGCCGCGCCTGGATCCGCTCCTTCTCCGCACGCGCGAACATGCCCAGGCCAGCGAGCTGTTTGCGCAGCTCGTCCTCTTCGGCGCACAGGCGCTTGCCATCTGCCATGAGCTCCGCCCGATCAGCCTCGTGCGCCTCCTGAAACGCCGCCGAAAGCCGCGTACGCTCGGTCTTTAACACGACGCCCGCTCTGGCTGCCACTTCCTGCGTGAACGACTCGGGAAAACGCTGCACAATGCTCTCGGGAATTGAGGCCGCATCGAGGCTGGTGCATCCGCGAAACGCCCGCGGCTCGATTTCCTCCACGCTCTCGGGTATCACGACCTCGCGAAGGGCTTGGCATCCCGAAAAGGCCTCTTCCCCTATCACCTTCAACGTGCCGGGCAGTTCGATCCGCTCAAGTTCGGTGCAGCTTGCGAACGCACGTCGGCCGATTGTCTTCAGGGCACCAAACTGCACGTCAACAAGCGAGGTGCAACGTTGAAAAGCATAGCGGTTGATCTCGGTCACCCCAGGCGCCACGATGCGGGAAAGCGAGGTTGCTCCCTGGAACGTGGCGTCGTCGATGCAGCCGAGCGTTTCAGCGAACGTTATCTCGCGCATGCTCGGAATATCCGCTGTCTCCCTTTGCAAGTACGAGTACGGGGAGCGCACTCCGAAGGACCCCATGATCGCCGAGATCGCCCGCTGCCTCGAAGTGAACCCCTCCTCTCTCAAATCCGACTGGGGAAGCGACGCGAACGATGCGATACACATGCTGTTCGAGCTGGAGGAGGCGTTCTGCCTCGAGCCTACCAAGGTTGGGGAAACCATCGTGCTGGCCCTTCCAGAAGACTTGGGCAGCGAGGACCAGGAGGCTCTGGCAAAGGCGCTTCGCCATTGGTATAGGAACAACAGAGACCTGAAGGACGATGAGCTGACGAGAGACGAGTATGTTGCCTGGAAGGAATCCTTCAAGGCCTAGATTCCCTAAATAGAACCGCAAACGGCCTCGTCAGAGGCTGTATTATGCCGTGACCCGTTTGTGACCCAAACCGCAAAATTCTCTTTTAGGATTGTTGATACGTTGCCGTATCAGTTTTGTGGTTGCAGGTGGCTAGCGGGTCTGCATCACCTTAGGTGGCGTATTACAGCAGGTAGTGATACGGACTCGTATCAACCGTTACTCTTGGTGATTTATTCCGATTCCGTAAAAGTCGCAGGTAGATATTGGTAATTCCACCTGTTAGCCACTTGCGAAGTGGCCTCATTATGACCTAGTTGTCTTAGGTCACGCTGCTACGAGTTTGTATATGAGCTTACGCGATTAGATATAGAAACACCCCTTGAGCAGGTAATTCTCAAGGGGTGCACTAGGTCACATATTGATACGTTATTGTATCAAATACTACTCCCACTCAATCGTCGCGGGCGGCTTGCTTGTGATGTCGTACGCCACGCGGTTCACGCCGGGCACCTCGGCCACGATGCGGCTCGACACGCGGGCCAGCACGTCGTAGGGCAGCTTCGCCCAGTCCGCCGTCATCGCGTCGGAGCTCTCCACGGCGCGCAGGATGATGGGGTAGCCGTACGTGCGCTCGTCGCCCATGACGCCGACGCTCTTCACGTCGGGCAGCACGGCGAAGTACTGCCACACGGGGCGCTCGATCTCGGGCCCGCCGGCCGCCTCGCGCGCAAGCTCGCCGTCGCGTCGCCCGCACGCCTCGAAGAGCCGCTCGTTGTACGCGTCCAACTCCTCGCGCACGATGGCGTCGGCTTCCTTCAGGATGGCCAGCTTGTCGCGCGTCGCCGCGCCGATGACGCGGATGGCAAGCCCCGGCCCGGGGAAGGGCTGGCGGTGCACGATGTGGTCGGGAAGCCCAAGCGCCGTCCCCAGCGCGCGCACCTCGTCCTTGAAGAAGTGGTCCAGCGGCTCGATCAGGTCGAAATGCACGCCCTCGGGGAACGGGATCAGATTGTGATGGCTCTTGATGGTGGACGCCTTGCCGCCGGTCTTGCGCGCGCCGCTCTCGATGATGTCGGGGTAGATGGTTCCCTGCGCCAGGTACTTCACCGGGCGGCCGTCCTCGGCCAGCTCCTGCGCCACGGCGAAGAACTCCTGCCAGAACTGCGAGCCGATGATGCGGCGCTTCTCCTCGGGTTCGGTCACGTCGGCCAGGAGCGCCGCGTAACGATCCTCGGCGTGCACGTGCACGAAATCCACGTCGAACTGCTGCGTGAACACCGCCTCCACTTCCTCGGGCTCGTTCTTGCGCAAAAGTCCGTGGTTCACGAACACGCAGGTCAGCTGCTTGCCGATGGCGCGGGCGCACAGCGCCGCCACCACGGAGGAGTCCACGCCGCCCGAAAGCCCCAAAATCACGCGGTCGTCTCCCACCTGCGCGCGTATCGCCGCCACGGCGTCGTCGATGATCGAGTCCATCTGCCACGACGGCTCAAGGCCGCAGATGCCGAACAGGAAGTTCTTCAGCAGATCGTCGCCGCAGGCGGTGTGGCGCACCTCGGGATGGAACTGCGTCGCGTACAGCCGCCGCTCGGGGCATTCCATCGAGGCCACGGGGCACGTGTCGGTCGCGGCCGTCACCGCGAAGCCCTCCGGCACTCGGCTCACAGCGTCGCGGTGGCTCATCCACACGGTCTGCTCGGCCGGCGTGCCGCCGTACAGCAAGGACGGGGCTGCGCCGTCGCGGCCGTCGAGGCGTGTGAGCGGTGCGGGGCCGTACTCGCCCTTCTCCGTGTGCCCCACCTCGCCGCCCAGCGTGACGGCCATGATCTGCTGTCCGTAGCAAAAGCCCAGAACGGGGATGCCCAGCTCGAATATCTCCGGATCGACAGACGGCGCGTCCTCGGCGTAGACGCTCGCCGGCCCGCCCGACAAGATGATGGCCGCCGGCGCGAGCGCGCGCACTTCCTCGGCAGAGATGTCGCACGGCACGATCTCGGAGTACACGTGCAGATCGCGCACGCGGCGCGCGATGAGCTGCCCGTACTGGGCTCCGAAGTCGACGACGATGACCAGCTGGCCGATGGATGCGGTGTTCACGGATGGCTCCTTCGTGTCGTGTGCCCGCGCAAGGCGCACGGCGTGCGGCGCGGGCACGCAAACGCGGCTCGATGCGCGGGCATCCCTCTCGTATGCTCGTATGGCGGTATCTTACCCGAAAACGCCGATCCCGCCCGCGAAAGCGGACCTGCCTGCACGCGTTTTGCACGAAGCGCCGCGCGATCGCTCGTGCGCAACCGCGTTTCGGGCGATGTCCGAGCGCGTCCGAGCGCATGCTGAAGCGAGGGCGG
>OLRI01003092.1_pt1 | contig 10367 bp, 8 predicted proteins | sample 1672871 | NCBI WGS metagenome assembly OLRI01 (sample SAMEA3136732, study PRJEB25190) | human gut metagenome
GCGCTCACCTTTGCAGCATCCAGTATTATCTGCGCTTTTGGCTTAGCATCTGCCGTACCTCGCTCGCCGTATCGGCACTTAGAATTATGCGGTATTACCTTAACCTTACACATCAGCAAGGCTGGCCCCGGCCCCATGGCGGTGGGGCCAGCCCTTTATTATGTAACAAGGAGGTTTCCTTTATGAGCGCACCTGCTGCCAAGACAGTGACCCGCACTCCTTTCAAAAAATGGTGTGATGAAAACGTTGGCCTTTTGTTCCTGATTCCCTGGATCATTGGTTTTGTGGTGTTCAAGCTGTATCCGTTTGCCACTTCCCTGTTCTACAGCTTTACGGATATGAACTTCTTTGACGGCATTACCAAGTACGGCCTGATGAACTACATCTACATTTTCACCAACAAGAAAACGCTGACCTCGTTCATCATCACCTTCCGTTATGCCCTCATCACCGTTCCCCTCAAGCTGATTTTTGCTTTGTTCATCGCTTACATCCTGAACTTCAAGATCAAGTGCGTCAACCTGTTCCGTACCATCTACTACATTCCCTCCATCCTGGGCGGCTCTGTTGCCATTGCCGTTCTGTGGAAGGCCCTGTTCAAGGAGGATGGCATCATCAACATGCTGCTCTCCTTTATCGGCATTCAGGGGCCCAGCTGGCTGGCTGACCCCGATTACGCCATGGTCGTTATCATTGTGCTGCGTGTATGGCAGTTCGGCTCCGCCATGGTGCTGTTCCTCGCCGCATTGAAGGGCGTTTCGGTCGACCTGTACGAAGCCGCCACCATCGACGGTGCTTCCAAGCCCCGCCAATTCTTCTCCATCACCGTGCCGATGATCACCCCCGTTATCTTCTACAACCTCGTTACCCAGATCGCTCAGGCGTTCCAGGAATTCAACGGTCCCTACATTATCTTTAATAATGGCGGCCCCCGCGGTTCCGTCACGCTGGTTTCGCTGCTGGTTTACAACTATGCGTTCAAGAGCAACGAAATGGGTATGGCCTGCGCCATGGCCTGGGTCATGTTCATCATCATCGCCCTGCTCACTGTCATCGCATTTGGCAGCCAGAAGCATTGGGTCTACTATGCTGACTGATTGAAGGAGGAATTGATTTATGGGTATGAAAGCACGCGCCAATGTGGCAACCTTCTTCATCGTGCTTTACCGCACGGCGTTCGCCAAGGCGAGCCTGCGCGTGCAGCACGCGATGAGCACCACCATCCGCTACATCATCCTCATCGGCGTGGGCGTGTTCATGGTCTATCCGCTGCTGTGGATGGTGGGCTCCACCTTTAAGACCAACGCCGAGATTTTTACCAGCCTTTCCCCGTTCACCACGCACCCCACCCTGGATGGCTATTATAACGCTGTGACCAAAACTTACGGCGGCGATATCACCATCTGGCGTGCATTCCTGAACACCTACAGCTACGTTATCCCCAAGGTTGTGTTCACTGTTATTTCTTCTGTCATTGCTGCTTACGGTTTCAGCCGTTTCAAGTTCAAGGGCCGCGATTTCCTGTTCGGCGTTATGATCATGACGCTGTTCCTGCCGCAGGTTGTTCTGAACGTTCCGCAGTACATGATGTACAACAAGTTTGACTGGATCAACAACCCCCTGTACCCCGCCCTGTGGGTGCCGTCCCTGTTTGCTACCGAAACCTACTTCGTCTACCAGCTGGTGCAGTTCATGCGCAGCATCCCGCACGACCTGGACGAAGCCGCCGCCATTGACGGCTGCGGCCCGGTCAAGATCCTGTACAAGATCATCTGCCCCATGCTCAGCCCCTCTCTGGTCGCCTGTGCGCTGTTCCAGTTCATGTGGAGCTGCAACGACTTTATGGGTCCCCTGCTTTACGTTACTACCCCGCGCAAATACCCCATGGCAATCTTTGTTAAGCTGTCTATGGACAGTACCAGTGAAGGCATTCAGTGGAACCGCATCCTTGCCTTGTCCCTGATTTCCATTATCCCGCAGCTGCTGGTTTTCTTTGCCGCTCAGGATTCCTTTATTGACGGCATTGCCGCTGGCAGTGTAAAGGGCTAAGGCAACACCGCACAATTCCCGCCTTGCGGCTTAAGCACCGCTCCGGCAGCTGCGGCACGGCATCTGCGTTGCCAAAATGCTCGATAAGACATCCAGTATTATCTGCGCTTTTGGCTTGGCATCTGCCGCACCTCGCTCGCCGTATCGGCACTTAGAATTATGCGGTATTGCCCTAAGCTTCAAGTTTTTTCCAAAACTTTTGATCTTTTTGCGTCCAAACCACTACACAGGCTGCCCCGTACCGCTGCAAAAGGGGTACCGGGCAGCTTTTATTTTGAAAACTCCGGCCACTGGCTTTTCTCGCTTTTGGCCGTTCCTAATATTCAGGATGCAGCCGAAATAAAAAAGCTTTCGGCTTTCTGCTGTATTCCGGCACATGATGGTGCCTTTTCTGCTGATCCCTTTGCATCGCTCTCCCCTGCCCTGCTTATCCGTTAGGGGCAAAACAAAAGCGGCTGCCTGTTGGCAGCCGCCGGGGGTTGTGGTTTTGTGCTGTAACATTTTTGGCCTTATTTTTCCGGTTTGTTTACCCGCTTGAAATATTGGCGGTACTGCTGGGGCGAAAGCCCTGTGGCATCTTTGAACACCCGCCGGAAATGTGCGCTTGTCATAAAGCCTGTCTTTTCCGCCACGCTGGAAATGCTTTCGTTGGTCTTTTCGATCATGTTCTGCGCCGCTTTGATGCGTACGCCGTTGATGTATTCGATCAGGCTCAGGTTGATGGTCTTTTTGAACAGACGGCTGAGGTAATACGGGCTGATGTAAAACTGGTTGGCAATGCTTGTCAGGGTCAGCTTCTCGGCGTAATGCTCCGCAATATAGCCTTGGATCTGGCTGACGATGCGGTTGGTCACCCGGCCGCTGTCGCCCCCCAGCTCATGCTGGTTTTCGCACATCTTTTTCAGCTGCAACAGCAGCGTGGCCAGCAGCATTTTGCGGGTCACAGCGCTTTCGGGGTTGTTTTCGTCCTGCATCTGGATCAGCTGCTGCAGGATGGAGTAGATATAGTTCTGCTGCTTAACCGTGATGTTGCTCAGCAGGTGGTTGTTCTCCTCGCTCATAAAGCTGAACAGGTCAATCTCCGGGAAAGCCCCGCTGATCTCCTGCAGATACTCGCGGCTGAAATTGCACACAATGCGGCTGGTGGGGCCATCCCCTACCGAACCCGTCTTGTGGATCTGGTTTTCCCCAATCAGGATCACATTGCCTGCATTGACGATATAGGCGGAATCCTCAATAAAATAGCGCCGCGCGCCTTCCACTTCATAATACAGTTCATATTTGTGGTGCGTGTGAAAACTTCCCATATCGTAGCTATGCTCGCGGTCGATCATATCGATATAAAAGTCCACATGGGGGGAATAGGTATATTCCTTGACCATCCTGTTCAAACCTCCCGCCACGCTCCGCCCAAGCATTTTTGCCAGTTTTAGAGCAGAACGCGCTTCAATTTTGTTGATTTATTTCATATTAACACATTTCTTGTTGAATTTCAAAACTTTTTTCATTTTTTATGGAGGAAATTATCGTATGAAACTCGCTCTCGTTCGTGCCTGTACCCGCAGCGCCTGCTTTGAGCTGCAAAACAACACCTGCTATACCGCCCCTGCCCCGTTCCGGGTTCAGCTGAACGGCCAGACTGTGCTGGAAGCCTGCTGCACCAACGTGTTCAGCGTGTTCAGCCTGGAACCCGGCAAAACCTACCACCTGGAAGTGCTTGCCACGGATGGCGATACCGGTACACTGGACTTTGCCACCGCGGCGGAAAGCTTTTTTGTAGATGCTTCCCGCTATGGCCTGGTGAATGACGGCGTGACCGACAACACCGCCTTTTTGCAGGCTGCGCTTTCCACCTGCCCGCCGGGCGGCACGGTGTATGTGCCCGCCGGTACTTACCGCACCCAGAGCCTGTTTTTGTGCAGCAACACCACCCTGTACCTGGAAAAAGGCTGCACCCTGCTGGGCGGCACCGACCGCCGCGAATATCCCATCCTGCCTGGTGTGCTGCCCTGCGCCGATGAACAGCACGAAGCCTATCTCGGCGGCTGGGAGGGAAACCCACTGGACTGCTTTGCCGGTTTGATCAATGTCATCAATGCCGAAAATGTGACCATCACCGGCCAAGGCTGCATCAACGCCAACGCTGACAACGGCGACTGGTACCAGCACACCAAGGTGAAACTTATCGCCTGGCGGCCGCGGCTCTTCTTTACCAGCAAAGCCAAGAATGTGACCCTGCACGGTGTGGAGGTGTGCAACAGCTTCTCCTGGACCATCCACCCCACCTACTCGGACGGGGTGAACATCCTGCAGCTGCAGATTCACAACCGTGCCGACAGCCCCAATACCGACGGCATTGACCCCGAAAGCTGCAAGAATGTGAACATCATCGGTGATTCCATCCATGTTGGCGATGACTGCATCGCCCTCAAGTCCGGCAAACTCTTCCTTGGCACTGTGATGCATACCCCCTGCGAGAATGTGACCATCCGCAACTGCAACCTGAACCGCGGCCATGGCGGCCTGGTTATTGGCAGCGAGATGAGCGGCGGCGTGAAAAATGTGGTGATGACCCAGTGCCTGATGGACCACACCGACCGCGGCCTGCGCATCAAGACCCGCCGCGGTCGCGGCAAGAACGCCGTGATTGACGGGCTGGTGTTCCGCAACGTGGAAATGCGCCATGTGCTGACCCCATTCGTCATCAACATGTTCTACTTCTGTGACCCGGACGGCAAGAGCGACTATGTGCAGAGCCATGAACCCCTGCCGCTGGACGATGCTACCCCCCGCCTGGGCAGCCTGACGATGGAAAATATCACCGCCACCGACGCCGAGTATGCAGGCTGCTGGTTCAGCGGTCTGCCGGAGCAGCCGGTTGAAAAAGTGGAAATGAACAATGTCAGCATCTCCTTTGCCGAAAACGCCGGGGCTGGCCACGCCGCCATGATGTGCGGTGCCGCCGAATGCAGCAAGCTGGCGATCTGGGCCGAAAACGTGAAGGAGATTCACTTCCACAATGTCAAACTGGAAGGCTATGCAGGCGAACGCCTGAACTTTATCAACGTTGGCAGCTTTAAGGAGGATTAAGCCATGACCCATGAAGAGATTTTGACCACCCTGGGCAATTATGTGGATTATCTGATTGCCGGCAGCTCTGCCGAAGCCCCACTGTGGAACATTGAAAAGGTGCGCAGCGGCAAGCCCAATAAATGGAACTATGTGGACGGCTGCATGATCACCGCCTGCCTGAGCCTGTACAAGACCACCGGGGATGAAAAGTTCCTGAAGTTCTCCCGCGATTTTGTAGACTACTTTGTCAAGGATGGCGGCGAGATCTACACCTTTGACGCCAACGAGCATAACCTGGACAACATCAACCAGGGCAAAAACCTGTTTTCCCTGGTTGATTTGACCGGCGAACAGCGCTACCGGGATGCCATCAACACCATCCGCGCCCAGCTGGACACCCAGCCCCGCACCAAGGATGGCAATTTCTGGCACAAAGCCATCTACCCGTGGCAGGTTTGGCTGGACGGCACCTATATGGCACAGCCATTCTACATGGAATACGAGACCCGCTACAACGGCATGAAGGGCTGCCAGGACAGTTATAAGCAGTTCATGAACATCAAAAAGTACATGCGAGACCCCAAAACCGGCCTGTACTACCACGGCTATGATGAAAGCCGCCAGATGTACTGGGCCGATCCTGTAACCGGCTGCAGCGCAAACTTCTGGCTGCGCGCCATGGGCTGGTTCCTGGTTGCCATGGTAGATGTTCTGGAGCGCATGGACGAGCAGATGTATTACGAATACCGCGCCATTATGGCTATGTTCAAGGAAGCAGTGGAGGCCATGATCCAGTTCCAGGACGCCGAGACCGGCATGTTCTGGCAGGTCATTGATAAAGCCGGCGTACCGGGCAACTATCTGGAAACCTCCGGCAGCTCCCTGTTCGCTTACGCCGTGCTCAAAGGCGTGCGGCTGGGCTACCTGCCCAAGCGGTTCCGCGCTTACGGCGAAAAGGCATTCTATGGCACCTGTGACAAATACCTGGGCGTGAACGATAAGGGCGAGCTGCAACTGTCCGGCATCTGCCTGGTAGCCGGTTTGGGCGGCGCCACCCACCGCGATGGCAGCCTGGAATACTATTTCAGCGAGCCAGTTGTGGAAAACGACGCCAAGGGCGTTGCCCCCCTGCTGCTAGCCTATACTGAAATGATCATCCAGTAAGGAGGTTCCGCTGTTATGGCCGTATTTACCGTTGGTGCCCGCCTGCATGATTACGGTAAGGGCACGCCCGATGAGCTGTTTGGCAAGGTTTCCGCAGACGGGTTTGCCTGCGTGCAACTGGCCTACAAAAAATGCGTGCCTGGCGTTGCCAGCTATGCGGACGTTACCCCGCAACTGGTGCAGAACACGCTGGAAGCGCAAAAGAAGCACAACATCGCTGTTGCCGTGCTGGGCACCTATGTGGAGCTTGCCATCGCGGACGAAGTGCAGCGCAGCGCCAACGCAGCGGATTTCAAAAGCCAGCTGGCCGTGTGCAAGGCGCTGAACGCGGGCTGCATTGGCACCGAGACTACCGGCATGCACAAGCAGCCCGCCGGCACCACCCGCGAGCGCGCCCAATATATGCTCTGCAAAAGCCTGGAAACCATTCTGCCGGAAGCTGAGCGCCTTGGCGTGACCGTTGCCATTGAGCCCGTTGTTGGCGACAGCACCAACACCCCGCAGGCAGCGCGGCACATCCTGGATATGATGCAAAGCCCCGCGCTGGGGGTCATCCTGGACATGAGCAACCTGGTCAGCTTTGAGGGCAAGGACAACCAGCAGCCCCTGTGGGACGCCATGGGCGAGCTGCTTGGGGACAAAATCAAGGCCGTACACTTTAAGGGCAAGAACTTTGCGCCGGACGGCACCATGCTGCACACCAGCCTGGAAGATTCCTGCACCGATTACGCCGGTGCCTTTGCCATGCTGCGCACCCTGCCACAGCCGTTGCCCGTTCTGCGCGAGGAAGCCGTGCCCGCCCGCGCTGCCAGCGATATTACTTTTATCAAACAGTTTTTCTAAGGTGTAATGCCGCTTCTTTTTGCCCCACCGGACCGGAGTATTTGCACTGATGCCATGGAAGCCTTTTTGTGAAAGGAACCGATTCAATATGGAACGCAAGCTTGTAACCGTTGCCGTGGATGGCAGCGCTGAATTTACCACCCTGACCGCCGCTGCTGCCGCGCAGGACCCCGCCCAGCCGCTTCACTTTGTGCTGGGGGCCGGGACCTATTATGAACGCCCGTTTTTGGAACTGGCGGATTACATCATCACCGGTGCCGGGATGGGGCAGACCGTGATCTCCGCCGGGGCCGCCGGGCGCGACCCCTGGCCCGGCGAGGAGCGCACCGGTACCTTTCGCAGCCAGACGCTTTTCCTTGGCGGCGGCAGCGCCCGGCTGGAGCACCTGACCGTGGAAAACACCGCCGGTGATGGCGCGGACCGCGGCCAGGCGCTGGCGGTATATGCCGATGCCAGCCGTGTGTGCATGGTGGATGTTTCCCTGCACGGCAACCAGGATACGCTCTTCACCGCTCCCCTGCCGCTGGCCGTGCGGCAGAAAAACGGCTTCCGCGGTCCGCGGGAGAACACGCCCCGGCTGGACACCAAACAATACTACCGTGACTGCGAGATTTCCGGCAACATTGATTTCATTTTCGGCGGGGCCAACGCGGTGTTTGACCATTGCCGCATTGTGCCCGTTGCCCACCGCGGCGTTACCAGCTATATTGCCGCCGCCAGCACGCCGCAGGGCAAGCCGGGCTACCTGTTTGCCAACTGCACCGTGCAGGGCAACAGCCCCGCAGGCAGTGTCTATCTGGGCCGCCCGTGGCGGCAGTATGCCCGCGTGTACTGGCTGGACTGCGATTTAAGCGATGAGATCATCCCCCTTGGGTGGGACAACTGGTCTGACCCCGCCAACGAGGAAACCGTTCACTTTGGCGAGTACGGCTCCATAGGCCCCGGTGCCCCCAAAGTAAGCCCCGCCCGCGCCGGTTACGCCGCCCTGAATGATGAAGCCTCCGCCCAGGAAATGCGCGCCATGCTGGCTGAATTCCGGGCCGACTTCGGTGCAGAAGCGTAACAAGCTCTTTTCGGAGCCGCCAATTATAACATTCCACCTCCTCCTAAGGCAACACCGCACAACGAATGATTTTATGTTTCTCCGCGGCGGGGTGAGAGCATCCCGCCCTACTGGTATTTTAGAAGGTTAGCCGCGCAGAATAAAATGTTCTGTAGGGAATGGTCTTGACCGTTCCGGGGCCTTGTCCAAATCTGGCATAATGAGATTTGTGATCGGGCCCGTCCGGCGGCCAGAGGGCTGGCCGCCCCACTTTCCCCTACCGCCCTGCTACCCACACTCAGGATATAACAACAGCCCCGGCTCTGCAAACGCAGAACCGGGGCTGTAATACTTCTTAAATGATACCTATGTACCTTATTTACCGCCCATGAAAGCCGGCAGAGGTTTGCCCTCTTTGAGCCACTGGTGGTATTCGGCGGTGGCGGCAAATTCCACGTCACCGGCGGAGTTCAGCGCAGTCTCAACGGAGTCCTGAATAACGCCAATGATGAAGCCAACGCCGACGACCTGCATGGCAATATCATTGGAAATGCCAAACAGCGAGCAGGCCATGGGGATGAGCAGCAGCGAACCGCCCGCAACACCGGAAGCGCCGCATGCGCCCAAAGCCGACATGATGGACAGCAGGATGGCGGCAGGCACGGAGACCTGCATGCCCAGCGTGTTGGCGGCAGCCAGCGTCATGATGGTGATGGTAATGGCAGCGCCGTCCATATTGATGGTTGCGCCCAGCGGGATGGAGACGGAGTAAATATCCTTATCCAGGCCCAGCTTTTCGCACAGAGACATGTTGACCGGGATGTTGGCGGCGGAGCTGCGGGTGAAGAAAGCGGTCAGGCCGCTTTCACGCAGGCAGCGGAACACCAGTGGGTAGGGGTTGCGGTGCAAGTAGATAAAGATGATGAACGGGTTGATCACCAGCGCCATCAGCAGCATGGTGCCCACCAGCAGCAGCAACAGGCGCCCGTACTGGGTAAAGATGGACAGGCCGTTGTCCGCCACGTTGGTAAACACCAGGCCCATAATGCCAAACGGCGCCAAGTTGATGATCCACCGCACAATGGCAGAAATTGCATCCGCCGTGTTGGCCATAAAGTTCTTGGTGGTATCGCTGCCCAGCTTTTTCATGGCAAGGCCGAACAGGCAGGCCCACATCAGGATGCCGATATAGTTGCCGTTCATGATGGAAGCAACCGGGTTAGAAACAATGTTGGAAAGCAGGGTGTGCATCACATCACCCAGGCCCTGGGGCACCACATCCGCCGTGGCAGCTTCCGCCAGAACCAGCGTCTGCGGGAACAGCTTGCTGGTCACAACGCTGAGCGCAGCCGCCACAAAGGTGGTGAGCATGTACAGCCAGACCACCGTACCAAAGCGGCGGTCCAGCTTGGAGGAGCCCTGCGCCAGTGCACTGGCAACAATAACAAACACCAGCACCGGTGCAACGCCTTTCAGCGCGCCGACAAACAGGTTGCCGAATTCTTCGATCCATGCAGCACCGGGGCAGATCAAAGCCAGCACCGAACCGACCACCAGGCCAATTGCAATGCGCAGGATCAGGCTGGTGGAGTTGTACTTGGCGGCCAGCGTTTTGGCCGCTTTTGTGAGTTGATTCATAACGATTCCTCTTCCCTATTTTAATTGGGTTTGGCAGATGTTCCGCACCTGCCCATTCCGCAGCCGCCCGCACAAACGGTTTCGCGGAATGTTTTCCATTATACCGCAATCGTTCAAGATTGCAAGAGGGCGGACAGGTGTGCCCTGTGGAAAAACAATCTATTTTTATCGTTGATACGAAGTAAAAAATATTTAAAAAATGTTTTTGTGGACAGTATATCTGTGTTCCGTCCGTGGACATTTCGTTGTATGAAAGAGGGCAGCATACGAATACACTGCCCTTTTATCTTGCTTTATTGGGAACACGGTTTAGAGCCAGATTCAGGGCCACAGAGAAACGCAGGCATATGGAAATTCGCCTGACAGCTTGTGGTAAACCTTCATATGGCCTTTTTTCCTCACTGATGCCGGAGCGGTAATCATCTCTCTGCTTTTGGCAGGGCAATAAACAACTTAAAAGCCAAGACAAAGAAAAAGAGCCTCAAGCCAAAACTTGAAGCTCTTTGGTGCGGATGAAGGGATTTGAACCCACACTCTTTTAAGGGAACTAGAACCTGAA
>OLRI01003096.1_pt1 | contig 10355 bp, 8 predicted proteins | sample 1672871 | NCBI WGS metagenome assembly OLRI01 (sample SAMEA3136732, study PRJEB25190) | human gut metagenome
TCATGAGGCAAGACAGTAAATGGACGAACTGGACGCCTTACAGTCGGCTATCGGTTATACCTTTGCAGACAGGAGCCTGCTTGTGCAGGCTCTTACTCATCCGTCCTACCTTGGCGAGCATAAGGAGCAAAGCAGCAACCAGCGCATGGAATATCTGGGCGATGCCGTGCTGGAGCTTGCGGTAAGCACATATCTCTACTCCCGTCTTCCGGCAAAGGCGGAGGGCGAGCTTTCCCGCATACGGGCGGCAATCGTATCCGAGCAGCCCCTTTCGGTGGCGGCAAGGGAAATAGATCTCGGACGGTATCTGTATCTCAGCCAAGGGGAAAGGGCCGGCGGCGGCGCGGAGAAGGCCAGCATACTTTCCGACGCGCTGGAGGCCGTTTTCGGCGCAATATATCTTGATTCCGGCTTTGAGCCCGCCTGTGCCGCGGTGCTGCGCCTTATGGATGCCCGTATGGAGGATATCACGGCGCACTGCGGCGAAGCCGTGGACCATAAAAGCCGCCTTCAGGAGCTTGTGCAGCAGCACGGAGCGGCAAGGATAGAATACCGCGAGGAGGCGCAGCACGGCCCCGCGCACGACCGCAGCTATACCTTTTCCGTATGGATAAACGGAAAAATGTGCGGCAGCGGCAGCGGAAAAACAAAAAAAGCCGCACAGCAGGAGGCCGCAGGCAGCGCCTTTAATCTGCTTACAAAGTCTGAAAAGCCTTAACGGGACTTTAACAAAGGCGGTTTTCGGGGCGAATACGGCGCATATCATGCACTTTTTCCTCCCGGCGGACTTGCAGTCCCGCCGGGAGGCTTTATTTTTCGGCTTTTAACGGTAAACACGCCCGGCGTATCCAAACGCCGCTTTCTTTTTTAGTATCTGCTTGTTCTTTATTCTTCTATATTTTGCGTTTGCTCTTTGATTATTCTGCCGCGTTGTGATATAATAGCCTTGTGAACCGTCCGCTGCGGGTTGTCTTTTGCTCATGCCCGCAGGCAAAACAGCAAAATTCGGGCAAAACCCGACGGTTCCGGGGGATAATATATGTTTGGATTCAACAGATCGGTGGATATAGGCATTGATCTTGGCACGGCAAATGTGCTTATATACTGCAAGGGTAAGGGAATAGTGCTGCGCGAGCCCTCCGTGGCCGCAGTAGACAAAGGCACCGGCACCGTCAAGGGCGTAGGCATCGAGGCTCAGCGGATGCTGGGCAGAACGCCGGGAAATATTATTGCCGTACGCCCTTTGCGCAACGGAGTAATATCCGATGATATGGTAACCCTTAAAATGCTTCAGATGTTCATTCTGAAGTGGCGCGGCCGCAAAAGCCTCAAAAACGCCCGCGTTATGGTGTGCGTACCCAGCGGCGCTACCGATGTGGAGCAGCGCGCCGTCAAAAAAGTGGCATACGATCTGGGGGCAAAGGAGGTCTTCGTTATAGAAGAGCCCCGCGCGGCGGCAATAGGCGCAGGCATTGATGTTTCCCGCCCCCGCGGCAGCATGATAGTGGACATAGGCGGCGGCACCACCGACATAGCCGTCATATCCATGGGGCAGTGCGTTATAAGCTCCTCCCTTAAAATTGCCGGGGACAAAATGGACGAGGCAATAGTGCGCTATATCAAGCGCAAGCACAACCTGCTTATAGGCGAGCGCACCGCCGAGCTGCTTAAAATAAACATAGGCACCGCCTTCCCGCGCAGCGAAACCCTGTACACCGAAATAAACGGGCGCAACCTGCTTACCGGGCTTCCAAAAACCATAACGGTATCCAGCGAAGAGATGCGCCTTGCCATGAGTGAAAACCTAAACACCCTGGTGCAGGGCGTGCATTCGGTTCTGGAGCGCACGCCGCCGGAGCTTGCCGCCGATATATATGTAAACGGCATATGCATGACGGGCGGCGGAAGCCTGCTTTTCGGGCTGGACAAGCTGTTTTCCGAAACCTTCCATGTAAATTGCTATATCGCCGAGGATCCGCTTTCCTGCGTAGCTTTGGGAGCGGGCGCCTGCCTTGATCACCTTGCCGGGGGCGATGTTTATATGGATGATCTTATGGACAGCGAGGTCTGAGCGGCACTGCGGCGCATGTCGCATACATTATATATAATATATACATTATAATATTATATACCCGCGCATTGCCCGGCCTGCCGCCGTGCTTGTGCGGCAGCATGCGGCTTTAGTTATAAAAGCAATTGCAATAAATATCGGTACAGTGTGAAACGGAGGTTTTATAATGCCGGATATCATAACCCTTCTACTTAAAATCGCGCAGGGCGCAGGCTCCCTTCTTCTCATAGCGGCAACGGCATATATCCAGCTCCGCCACGGCGCGCAGGTGTGCGCAAAGCCCGAAAAAGGCGAGCCGGCGCAGGCAATTCCGCCGCAGCCCGCACCCGAGGACAAGCTTTCCTCCTCACTGCCGCACTGCTGCGCCGCAAGCGACCCCGCACGCCTTAATTTCGTCTGCGAAAACGACCGCGAAATAGCGCCGCGCAGCATAAGCTTTGAAGGCAGCTATTCCTCCCTGCGGGGAGTGGTTACCTTCCGGGGCGATAATTTCCGCTCCGGCGGCGCATACGGCACGGCGGATATTGTAAAAAAGCGCTTCAGCACCGACGTCTGGACCTGCCGCACCGGAAGGCTGGATAAAACCAACGGCCGCGGCAAATACTGGACCGGAAGCGGCTGGACGGGTCAGCCCATAATTATCAACTGGGATGAAGCCACCCGCAGGATTATGAACCTTTATCCCGATAAAAAGGAAAAGGATCTTATCGAGGTTATATATCCCACCATGGACGGCAATGTCTATTTTCTCGACCTTGAGGACGGCACCCCCACGCGGGATAAGATCGTGCTGGGAATGCCCATAAAGGGCACCGGCTCCCTGCATCCGGCAGGCCTGCCCATATTTATAGCGGGCGCGGGCGATTCCATGCCCGGGAGGTGCGCGCGCAGCTTTGTATTGGATCTTGTAAAGGGCGAAATCGCCTGCGAGCTGGGGTATGACGACCCCTTCGCTCCCCGTAAGGATCACAACTGCTTCCACGGCTACGATTCCTCCCCCCTGTACGATGTAAAAAACGACATTGTTCTTCAGCCCGCCGAAAACGGCATAATATACACCACGCGTCTTAATTCCTCCCTTGAAAACGGCAGCCTTAAGCTGGCGCCGGAGGTAATAAGCCGCACCCGCTATTCAAACAGCCGTTCCGGCGAGGAAAACTATTGGCTTGGCATGGAATCCTCCGCCGTTATGTGGAAAAACTATATGTACATTGCGGATAACGGCGGCAACCTTATGTGCTACGATGTAAACACCATGCAGCTCATCTGGTCCTGCGACACGGTGGACGACTCCAACGCCTCCCCCGTGCTGGAGGAGGAGGACGGAAACGCTTATATTTATATCTCCACCAGCCTCCACTTTACCAAGGACGAAAACAACTGCGGCGACATACCGATATGGAAAATAAACGCCTGCACCGGCGAAAAGCTGTGGCAGCGCACCTACCGCTGCGCCACCATGGCGGGCGTTTCCGGTGGCGTTCAGGCCACGGCGCTGCTTGGCAAGCAAAGCCTCGGCGGGCTTGTATATTTTGCCATCGCCCGCACCGGCGGCTTCAATAATGGTCTGCTTGTGGCCCTTGACAAAAAAACCGGCGCCGAGGTATGGCGCGTGCGGCTTAACCATTATGTATGGTCCTCCCCCTTGGGAATTTACGACTCTCAGGGCAACGGCTATGTCGTTCAATGCGACAGCGACGGCAATATGATGCTCTTTGACGGCCTTACCGGCGAGCTTTACGATACCGTAAGCCTGGGCAAAAACATCGAAGCCACCCCCGCAGCCTACGGCAATACCGTGGTGGTGGGCACCCGCACTCAGCGCATATGCGGGGTGCGCATAATCTGATATGCCGCAGCCCCCTTATTGCAGCAGCCCCCTTATTGCAGCAGCCCCTTAATTGCAGCAATAAACACCAAAAAAATGCCGGCAGCGCACGGCAGCACGGCAAAAATATTCGGCGCTTTGCCGCCATATAAACGAAAGGACACCTTTAATATGGATCGTGTGGATATCAAGGAACTCTTTGCTCATCCGGAAAGCTATTATGATAAAACGGTAACCGTTGCCGGCTGGGCGCGCACCGTGCGCGACAGCAAGGCCTTCGGCTTTGTGGAGCTTAACGACGGCGGCTGCTTCCGCAGCCTTCAGGTAGTGCTTGTAAAAGACGAGCTGGACAATTTTGACCGGATAGTGCATCTGGGCGCGGGCAGCGCAATATCGGCTACCGGACGCATAATCCCCACCCCGGAGGCAAAGCAGCCCTTTGAGCTGCGTGCCGAAAAGGTCACCGTGGAGGGCACCTGCGCGCCGGACTATCCGCTTCAGAAAAAGCGCCACACCATGGAATACCTACGCACAATGCCTCATCTGCGCCAGCGCACAAACACCCTCAGCGCCGCCTACCGTATGCGCTCCCTTGCCGCGTTTGCGCTGCACAAATTCTTTAACGAAAACGGCTTTGTATATATGCACACGCCCATAATCACCTGCTCGGACTGCGAGGGCGCAGGCGAAATGTTCCAGGTTACCACCCTTGACATCAACAACCCGCCCCGCACATCGGAAGGCGCCGTGGACTATTCGCAGGATTTCTTCGGGCGCAAGGTGGGTCTGACCGTCAGCGGGCAGCTCATGGGAGAAAGCGCCGCAATGGCCTTCGGCAGGATCTACACCTTCGGCCCCACCTTCCGCGCGGAAAAAAGCTATACCACCCGTCATGCCGCGGAATTTTGGATGATAGAGCCGGAAATGGCCTTCTGCGACCTTGAGGGCGATATGGAAATTGCCGAAGGCATGATCAAATATGTGCTTAACTACTGCATGGAGCAGGCGCCCGACGAGCTGGAATTCTTCAACAAATTCCTTGATAACGGTCTGCTTGCCCGCCTGAACAATGTGGTGGGAACGAAGCACTTCAAGCGCGTAACCTACACCCAGGCCATAGAGCTGCTGCAAAAAAGCGGCCGCAAATTCGATTATCCCGTGTTCTGGGGCTGCGATCTTTCCACGGAGCATGAACGCTATATAACCGAGGAGGTCTTCGGCTGCCCGGTGTTTGTAACCGATTATCCCAAGGAGATAAAATCCTTCTATATGAAACAGAATTCGGACGGCAAAACCGTGGCCGCAGTGGATCTTCTGGTGCCGGGCATAGGCGAGATCATCGGCGGCTCCCAGCGCGAAAACGATGCGGAAAAGCTTACCGCCCGCATGAAGGAGCTGGGCATGGATATCGACGCTTATCAGTGGTATATTGATCTGCGGCGCTTCGGCGGCGTGGAGCACTCCGGCTTCGGTCTTGGCTTTGAGCGCCTGCTTATGTATATAACGGGAGTGGCAAACATCCGCGACATTCTGCCCTTCCCCCGCACCACCGGATCCTGCGAGCTGTAAACAACACCGCAGAGGCACACCCTTCTTCAATGGGTGTGCCTGATTTCTTCCTGCGCAAAGTAAGCGCGGCTATCATGAAGGTTGAACGCATACACGATTATAACGACCCCCGCTTTTCTCCAAAAGTGCTCAGGCAGCACGGGGCTTACCTTGCAAACGGGCAGCCCTGCGAGGTGGAGATCATATCCGCCGATACGGCCATAGTGCGCGGTGATGCCAGCCTGCTTGACGCCGTCATCTACTTGGCGCACGAATATGCGGGGCACATCTCCTGCTTTTGCGATGAAAAGGGGAATACTCTGCGCCGCTTTCCTAAACCCGAGGTGTTCTGTCTGCCGCTTGACGCCATTCAGCCGTCGCAGTTTTATGCAGACGAGCTTAAAGCGCACGCCGTAGCCACCTTTATCGCATCGGAAAAGGACATAATCGTTCCCCTTACCCGCTGTCAGAATCGCTTTATCTCCCTTGACGGGCATACGCGGCTGTATGTCGCCGCCCGCCTGGGCTTTGATAAGGTTTACGGCTTTATTTCCCCGGCCGACGGCTATATTTACGATTTTGCTTCCCTTGCGGCGGCGCGCGGCATACTCTCGCCCCGCGATATTGCGCCTCTGCCCCACGAGGACTACTGCCGCCTGTGGCTGGGCTTCTGCCGGGAATATTTTGAAACGCATTGATATATTTCCCTTGCGTCCTTTGCATTTTTGCAAAAACAACAAGAAATACGCCTGCAACGGCTTATTACGGGAGGAAACATGATCTTCAGATATTTAGGCACCGCAGCCGCCGAGGGCATACCCTCCATTTACTGCGACTGCCCGGTATGCAGCCACGCCCGCCTGAGCGGCGGAAAGGAGGTACGCACCCGCTCCGGCGCCGTTATAGACGGCACCCTGATGCTGGACTACAACCCCGATGTTTTCACGCAGTGCCTCTTCGGATATTTTGACGCGCGGCGCGTGCGGGATATTTTCATCACCCATTCGCACTCCGACCACTGCGATATGTACCAGCTAATCAACCGTTCCGACCCCTGCTTCTGCCTGCCCGCCGAGCAATACACCCTTAATGTGTACGGAAACGAAGCGGTGGGGCGGCTTTTCAGCGAGGCCTGCCGGGAATTCAAAATGGTACATACCGAATTTCATACCGTCGCGGCCTTTACCCCCGTTTCGGTGCAGGATTTTACGGTAATTCCCCTGCCCGCCTGCCACGCCTTTGAGGAGCAAGCCTTCATATACCTTATAGAAAAGGATTCCAAGCGCATCCTTTATGCCCACGATACCGGCTGGCTGCTGCCGCAGACCATGGACTATCTTAAAGGCAAGCGCTGCGATATGATATCGCTGGATGCCACCATGAGCTTTTCCGTTCCCGAAGCCGATTACGGTCATATGGGCATAAACTGCATCACCCGCCTTAAGGAGGCCCTTTTATCTCAGGGCACCGCCGATGAACATACCCTTTTTGTATGCAGCCACTTTTCCCATAACGGCTTTAATGTAAACGGGCACGCCATGACCTTCAGCGAGCTGACCCTTGAAGCCCAAAAGCGCGGCCTTTCCGTCGCCTATGACGGCATGGAGCTGGATATCTGATTTTCGTTTTCCGCATTATTCCGCCGCACGCTGCGCTGTGCAGAAGTAAAAAAGGCCGGAGCACTAAACGCTCCGGCTTTTTTGCTTTTATAATTACTTTTTGACCAGTCTGTAACTGTACTGCGCGTTTGCATCGCCGCTGTGCTCCGCATTGAAGGTAAGCTCATAGCTGCCCTTTTCGGAATCAAACCAGCACTGCCAGTAATCGTTGCCCTGCACCGACTGATCCACCTTTACCCACTGTCCGTTTTCATATTTCTCCAGCTCATATCCGTAAGCCGAGGGCACTCCCGTAAAGGTCAGCGGTACATAGGACATCCCGCCCTTTACCGTCACCTCCGCCGCCACGTCGCCTTCTTGAGCGCACTCCACAAACAGCGGCTGCTGCTGTGTTACCGTGCCGATTTTTGCCGTTGCCGCCGTCTTGCTGCCCACGGCATAGCGGTAAGCCAGCTTCCAGGTGTTGAATTCCTCCTCCGGAATGCTCTTAAGCACCTTGCTGGGGCCGTAATATACGCTCTTGCTTACGGGCAGGTTAAGATATTCCACCGTGCCCGTTACCGTGCTGCCCGCCTTTATGGTGTTTCCCACCTCCGCCGCAGGGCAAAGCTCCACAAGCAGGCAGGGGAAACCTCCGTTTACGGTGTTGCGCAGGTTAAAGGAGGGCTTATCATAAGTCTTTCCGTTAAGCTGGGCATTATATTCCGCCACACTCAGCATACGGTCCGCATCCGGTCCCTGCTTGTGGGAAAGCTTCACCGCATCGGTGAACACAAACCACATTCCGTTTCCGGGAACCTCCATGCGCTGCATGGTATCGCTGCCGACATAACCCGTCTGCTCCGAGGTGGGGCACTCAAACTGACCGGAATACTTTTTGCCCCCCATCGTAATGCTGACGGGTCCGTCGTCGTTGCCCACCGTCATGGTATCCCAGCGGTTGTCGTTATAGTTGTCCGCGCCGAACTGATAGAACACCATTCTGTCAAAGCTTACATCCTTAAGGAAGGTATAGCTGAAGCTGTGCCATGCGCGGGATACATCGTTTGTGCGCGGCAGATACGCCTTTATCTCAAAGCGCACCGCGTTATCCAGCGTAACGCCGGAATATATAACCTCGGTAAGATTGGGACCCTGCTTCTTGAAGCGGGTGGTAACCTGCTTGTAGTACATCAGTCCGCCGTTCTTTTCCGTGTTGTACATAAGCATGTTGCCGCCGCCGTTGCAGGCCGTCCAGCCGTACTTTCCGCCCATGGAGTTTACCGCCAGAGGCCGGATATCGTCAATAAAGGAGCGTCCGTGCGCAGTTTCCGGGTCATAGCAGAAGGATTCGCCGAAGGAGCCTATCGCACTGGTCTCCCACTGCTGGAAGTTGCCGCCCCAGCCCGCAAGGCACAGCTGCGAATGGCTCGCCGAATATACTCCGCCCCATGTCGCATAGCTTATGCACAGCTCATAGGTTACGCTCTTTCCCGCCGGTATGTCCAACATCGTATACCCGTGGAACCATGTCCCCGACCAGTACCGCTTCGGGTCGTTCTTTGCCGCATATGTCGCGTCCGTTCTTTTGGTGGAATACGAATGCCAGTTCTTGCTCAGCTGCACCTGCACGCCTATCGGCTCGCCCGTCTGCGCGTCCCGGAGCATCGGCGCAAAGCCCTCCACGCCGAACTTCTTCTCCTTGTAAAACTGTATCGGCAGCTTTATGTCCGCCGCGCTGCTGTTGGTTATGGTAAAGCGCAGACGGTCATATTTCAGCAGATCCTCTTCGTTCCTGTTGTATTCCCCGGTCTGCGTGTTCATCATCTTGTCTATGTTCACGCTCAGATAGCCCTTGGAGGTATCTATTGCCGCCTCGTGGGTCTTGCCCTCATTGGGCGATACCTCCACCGCGCTTACCTCCAGCGCCTCCCGCGTGATATAGTTTATCGCATCCTGCGTGCTTGCCTTAACCGACGGCAGCAGCACCACCCCGAACCCCGTAAAGGTGTTCTTTGCCAGAGTGAGCCCCGTGCAGGTTATAACTATCTCTCCGTTTTCCGTCTTAAGGCTTACGCCCTCCTTTGCGGGCAGTATTATGCTGAATCCCGCGCCGCCCGGCTCGCTCACCGTAAGGGCGCGCCCCGAGCAGCTGCTTTTCTGCTCGGTATAGCTCTCCGGCAGCACCAGCCGCAGCTCCAGCCCCTTGCCTTCAGTCTTTTCATCCGGCGAGAACAGCGAGAACTCTATGGACATATGCTCCGGCGTCGCCGCATACTCCACCCGCCCCCGCAGCTTGTCTATGCCCGAGAACTTCATGCTCATCACATCTATCCTCTGCATATACCGTCCGCTTTCCAGTATCCTGGAGGTTATGCTGCCGCCCCCCCACCGCCTCCATGCCGGAATAGCCGCAGCGCTCTCCGTTTTCGTCTATCACCGCAAAGCGCGTCCTTATATGCGCAAGAGAATCTATAAGCTCGTTGTTGGCCTTGCCTGCCTCCGATTCCGATATCTCCTGCTCTATCGCACCGAAGGTGTTAAGCGTGCCCGTAAGCGTGCTTACGCTCATGCCGTAATACCCCGTCTGCATGTTCATCTGCCATTTGCCGCCCCGGTTGAAGCCGTCCCTCCACCACATGGCGGTATAATCCCTTACCTGCGGCTGCTGTATCACATTCCCGTTTTTATCGTATAAAAACTCCCGTCCGCTGGGCGTTGCCTGCTCCGTCTGCCCCGATTGTGTCTGCGTGGGCTGCACGGTCGTCTGTCCCGGTGTGCATGCGCAAAGCAGCAGCACCGCCGCCGTCAGCATTATTATTACCGTTACCAGCTTCTTCAAGGTCATACCTCCTGTCAATGCAATGTTCAAAAAACGCTCCTTACCGTTCTTTGCTGTTGCTGCTTTTTATTTTTGTCCGACACATATGCAAAAAGACCTTGAAGGCGTTTTTTACCTGCTTTAAGCCCTGCTGCCGTGTGTCATTTCTTGTTTATATTATATCATCCCGCACGGCGCAGCAGTTAGGACAATTCTAATGTATCCGTGCATAAAATACACTATTATATTTTTCAACATATCCGTTATTTCGCGCTCGACCCCGCGCCCATTCCCAATTCACGGCATCACACGTCATCGCACGGCATCACAAATCAAACCGAAGCCTCGGGTGAAAAAACGCCGCACGGCAGGCTGCCGTGCGGCGCAAGGGTATTAATTTCTGTGCTCCCTGCAAAGCTTATTTGCACTTGGCCCAGTCTGCTTCGGCGGCCTTAAGGTCCTCCTCGGTGTACTGATAGGGCTGCGAGC
>OLRI01003107.1_pt1 | contig 10312 bp, 8 predicted proteins | sample 1672871 | NCBI WGS metagenome assembly OLRI01 (sample SAMEA3136732, study PRJEB25190) | human gut metagenome
AAACAGCCGCCAAAGGTACGGTAAAGACTACGCAAAAATCCGTAAAAACCGCACAGGCAACCTCAAAGGCAGCGATAAAAACTGCCGAGCATACTGCTAAAGCGACACAGGCGGCGGCAAAGGCTTCCGTAAAAGCGGCTCAAAGAGCTGCACAGGCAGCCAGAGTCACGGCAAGGGCTGCGATTGCTGCTGTAAAAGCGGCGGTCAAAGCGACTGCGGCGGCGGTTAAGGCGATTATCGCAGGAACAAAGGCGCTGATTGCGGCGATTGCGGCGGGCGGCTGGATTGCGGTTGTTGTGATTTTGGTCATCTGCCTTATCGGTATGCTCATAGGCTCGGTGTTCGGTATCTTCTTTGCGGGCGAGGACTCAGGCAGCGGAATGACGATGCAGACCGTGGTACAAGAAATCAATACCGAATATGACAGCCGCCTTGATGAAGTCAAAAACGAGAATGCCTATGATGTTCTGGAGATGTCAGGGAGCCGTGCCGTCTGGAAAGAGGTGCTTGCGGTTTACTCGGTCAAGACTACTACCGACCCAGACAATCCGCAGGAAGTGGCGACAATGGACGATAATAAAAAGCAGCTCCTGACGGACATATTCTGGGAAATGAACGAAATAAGCTCCAGAACGGAAAGCAAGACCGAAACCGTGATAACCGAAACCGATGACGGTCACGGAAATATCGTCCAGACCGAAACCACCCAGACACGGACTTACCTGTATATCACAGTCAGCCACAAAACCGCCGAGGAAATGGCAGACCAATACGGTTTTGATGACGAGCAGCGGCAGATGTTGTCCGAATTACTTGCCGATGAAAACAATTCGCTGTGGTCGCAGGTACTTTACGGGATTACGGGAACGGACGATCAGATCGTAACCGTTGCGCTTTCCCAAATCGGGACAATGGGCGGCGATCCGTACTGGTCTTGGTACGGCTTTAATTCCCGTGTCGAGTGGTGCGCTTGCTTCGTTTCGTGGTGCGCTAACGAGTGCGGGTATATCGACGCTGGCGTAATTCCGAAATACGCAGGCTGCGTCAACGGCGTACAATGGTTTAAGGACAGAGGGCAATGGCTGGATAACAGCGCAGAGCCTGCACCGGGTATGATTATCTTCTTCGATTGGGCGGACGAAAGCGGTCAGGACGGATTATCCGACCATACGGGTATCGTTCAAAAGGTGGAAAACGGCAGAGTTTACACGGTCGAGGGCAACTCCGGGGATTCTGTTCGTCAGAACAGCTATCCGGTTGGGTATTATGAGATACTCGGCTACGGTGCGCCTGCCTATTGATCGGAAGGTAAAAACGAGCCGCTTGCTTAAATGCAGGCGGCTTGATTACATAATCATTCAAATTTGATTTCTTGATTTTTCGTAGTATTTCTTTTATAATTAAAGGTTAGGAAACGCTTTTTGTTCCCTATTCGCTTTACTCGCATTTTGGAGGTAAACAAGTTCGTGTTCAAAATAGCCATTTGCGACGATGAAAATGCGTTCATCGTCGAATTAAAAGACTTACTGAGCCGCTATGCGGCGGATACGGGCAGGGAGTTTTGCTTTTTTGAGTTCCACGATGGAATAGAATTGATTGAAAACTATCAGCCTGATTTTGATCTGATTTTTATGGATATAAAGATGGAAAAGCTCAACGGTCTGAAAACTGCGGAAGAAATCCGAAAGACAGACAGTACGGTGGGCTTATTTTTCCTGACCTCTTTATCGCAATATGTATGGAAAGGCTATGAGTACGGTGCGATCAACTATCTGCTCAAACCGATGAAATACGGCAGACTGAAAATGGAGCTTGACCGTTTTTTCTCACGCTATCAGGGCAGAGAGGAAGGGTATCTCAGCTTTTCCAACGACAACGGGAAATATAAGGTGCTGTATAAAAATCTGCGCTATGCCGAGACACAGAAGCGCAATGTGCTTCTGCACTTTGACGGGCAGGAACAGGTCATTTACAAGAATATGAAAGAAATCGCTTCGCTTTTGGAGGCGCAGCGGCAGTTTGCTCGCTGTCACGCCAGTTTTATCGTGAATATGGCGTATGTGAAAAGCGTGGAAAATCTGGAGACAGTCTTAACAACGGGCGAGCGTGTCCCGATCAGTCAGCCGAAACGCAAGGAGTTTATGGCAAAACTGGCTGACTTTTGGGGGGATATGCTGTGATGTGGGTGTATAATCTGTTAGATGTTCTCTCCACCATCGTGGAAACAGCTATTTTTTATGTAATTACTTTGTGCTTTTGCAGGACTTGCCGATTTCAAAAGGCAGTCAGCAGGATTGTCCCGCCCGCTGTTTTTGCAATAGTGGTTGTTATTATGACCTTTTTTGTGGATATAGGGGCATATCGAATTTTCATTGTTTTAGCTTTAATGGCTGCAATTACATTGATTTGCTATAAAGTGTCCATCCATACTGCGGTCATTGTTATGGAACTATCGTATCTGGTCATTGTACCGCTTTCAGAAGCTACGGGAATTTCCATAATGAGCCTGTTTTATCAGGGCGAAACAATGGCGCAGGTGGGCGGAACAAGCATTTTGAAATGGCAGATTTATGTTTTTGTGATTTTGCTGAAAGCATTGTATGCTGTAATCGTATATCGACTGTTAAAAGACTTCAAGTATGAAATTCAGGCAAAAGACGCTGCTGTTTTGTCGGTCAGTTTTTTGTTGGTATTTGCAGTATCCTTTGCAAGTACCTATGGCTATTTGAATTTGGGAGAGTCTAATACGCTGATTTTGGATGTGGTTACATCTGTGCTTGGCGTAGTTTTTATTGTGCAATTTCTGTATTCCCGAAATGTATCCTATCTCCGAGAGCAGGAACAGCGGGACAAGGTGCAGATTGCCCAGCTTCAGCAGCAGTATGCCTATTATCAGGACAAGCTGAAAGACGAGGAACGCATACGCTCCATTTACCACGATATGAAAAATCATCTGCTTGTACTGGAGAGTGCGCAGGCAACAGATGAGACACGCAGGATGGCGCAAGAGCTGCGCTCACAGATTGCGGACTATGAAAACTATATCCATACGGGCAATGATTTTCTTGATATTATCATAAGGGATAAAGCGGAGAAAGCCCGTGAAAAGCAGATCGACTTTTCTGCCTTTATAGATTTCAGCGGCGTGGATTTCATAGAGCCGCTGGACATCAGCACACTGTTTGGCAACGGGATAGACAACGCCATTGAAGCAAGCGAGAAGCTGCCGGAAGATCAGCGAGTGATCCTTGTGAAAGCAGGCAAGGTGCAGGATTTTGTCTCTATCCTGATCGAGAACAACTGCGCTGATGAGCAACACGCAGACGGTCATACCACAAAGGCAGATAAATTCCTGCACGGTTTCGGCATTTCTAATATGAAAAAGGCAGCAGAGAAATATTCCGGCACTTGCACGACCACGCAGGAAAATGGAAAATTTACTTTGAAGATATTGCTGCCCGTTTCAAACAAGTGAAACGGAAAAAGATTATTTGGAGGTGGTTTTGTGAAACTTGGACTTGGTGTAACTCCGTGCAAGGCTTAAAGGAATAGACTTGTATGGAGAAAAAATCTATTCCGGCGGCTTTGCATTTTCAGGGATAATAACAAAATGCAAAGGAGAATAGATATGGAATATACTTATACAAAAGTTGATTTAGAGAAATGGAGCAGAGGAAAACTTTTCAAGAGTTACATTGACAATATGCGTATTGTTATGAGCTTGACCGTTGATATTGATGTGACAAGGCTGCTTGAATATTCTAAAAGCAAGGGATTGAAGTTTTACCCCTCAATGATTTGGATCGTATCAAAGGTTGTCAACGCACACGACGAATTTAAGTATGGCTGGGACAACAATGGGGATTTGATCAAGTGGGAATATATCTCTCCGTCCTATGCCGATTTTCACAAAGAAGATGAAAACTTTACGAAGCTGGTAACATCGTTTGTTGATGATTTGTTTGCATTTCATTCCCGCTTTATGGCAGATAAAGAAGCATATGAAGATCGGCGGGGCTTCGTGGAAAATCAGCCACCCAACTTCTTTGATGTATCTTGTCTGCCGTGGGTAAGATACAACCATTTTGATATGCACATTTTTGACGAAGGAAAGTTCCTCGCTCCGGTAATTACTTGGAGGAAATACTGAGATGTTACGTCGGCACCAAACCCTGTAAACCCGCATAAACACTGGACTTTTGAGGGAATTCCAAAGAAATTTATCTCAGGAAAAAGGCCCAAAATGGGTCCTCTTTTTTTAGTGCTTTCCGGAAAATCGTTACTATTGGGTACCTTTACCCCAGTTTTTCCGAAAGAGCGGGACAAGAGAATACTTCATGAAAATAGCGCTGTCGGAGGCATGCAAAATGTTGCCGTCGACAGCGCCTATATATAAACGATATGAAAAATAATTTGAAGAACTAAGGGGAGACATATATGTAAAAATAAAGCGGAGACGAATCTTTCCATTCGTCTCCGTTACTCATTGCTCAAATAAATTTGATACCTCCTGAAACAGGTCAGAACGCCTCAGCTTTAAAATAGCTTTTGCTTCAAGCTGCCGGACACGCTCCCTGGTAATTCCAAGGACATTGCCGACCGTTTCTAAGGTGGCTTTTTCTCCGGTATCGAACCCATATCTCATGCGTATAATAATGGCTTCTCGTTCATTTAATAAAGTTAGTAGTTCCTCAAATTTTCTCATTCGTACAGTATCAAAATAAGAGTCGGAAGGGTTGCTGGAAGGGGAATCGTCAGCGACAAAATCCATAATGGTTGTTTGACGTTCGCTGTCAACAACGGTTTCTAAAGCTAAAGGTTCCTGGATAATTGACAGTACCTCTTTCACCTTTGCTTCCGGCATATGGGATAGGACAGACAATTCTTTCAAGGATGGCTCTCTACCATTATCCTGAAAAAATTGTCCCCGGATTCTGGAAATCTTTGAGATGTTGGCGATGATGTAATTGGGAATCCGAATCATCCTGCCCTGGTCGGCGAGAGCTCTTCGTATGGTAAACTTGATCCACCAAGTTGCATAAGTAGAAAAACGCAGGCCCCTGTTTGGGTCGAATTTTTCTACAGCCCGAATAAGCCCCATGTTGCCTTCCTGAATAAGGTCAAGATAAGGGAGTCCAAAAGTGCGGTAATGTTTTGCGATACTTACTACCAGTCGGAGATTAGATTCGATCAATTTGTCTCTGGCACGCCTGTCCCCATCTCGCATTTTGAGGGATAGCTCACAGACCTGTTCGTGGGTCAATAATGGTATTTTGGCAATCTGGTGGAAATACGCCCGGAGAGAATCGGCCTCGTATGCATTCTCTTCTTTTGGTGGGCTTGACTTTGCCGCATCCGTATCGTCTTGTTCATATTCATCATTTTCATGGGACTCGACCAAGTCAATATTGGCGGCTTGTATTTTCAACTTAACTTCTTCGAATTTTTCTGTGCTGAGGCTGTATTCCTTACAAATCCGCTGGAGTTCATCTAAAGGAATAAAACCATCAATTCTTCCTTGTCTGAGAAGTTCGTTGATAATGCCGCGCATATCAACTTTGTCGGTCAATCGCATCGCCTCCTTCGATGATATGAGCAACTCTATTATAAAATAACGAATTTAAAAAGTCAAGTAAACAAAGTAAAAATGAGAGCAAATAACAACTAAATAAAATGAATAATAGCGTATATTTAATTGATAAAACAGAAAATATGAAAAAATATCAAGCATTAATAGGGCGGAAACATTGACAAAAGCAGTATAGCGGTATATAATAACAGAAAAAAAGAGGTCCCCCTTATGAAAAAACTGATGGAACTGATAGAGGCAGGGTGTTCTGACATCGAAATTGCAGCAAAGGCAAAAGAGATGTATCAATCAGGCGAACTAAACGATATGATCCAGCTTTTGTCGTTCGCAATGGCAGGCGATCCGCTGACAAAAGAGCAGGCGCAGCGAATTGCTTCTCTTTATTTTGAATATGAAGTTGGCATCTGGCAGGAGATCATACCAAACTTCTGGGTTCGCAAGGACGCTGACGATTGTTTTACGGCGGCGGTTGTTTATCCGGATATTAAAGGCCACGCATTTTGTTATTGCTTCAGCGCCAATCTGAAGGAATATACAAATGCCCAGATACAGGCCTATGAAGAGGCATGCCAGCCACCGGAGCATGTAATCAATCTTGAGCTTAGGAAAGTTTATTCTATCCTTGCTTCACTAGACCTTTCGAAAGCAACGGACAGATATGTGGCTGCCAATCAGGAGGATTTGGAATTATGGCTGAAAAAATGCGGGATACAACGGGAGGCGAGATAAAATGCTGTTTTACTGCAATTCATGCAGATATATTTTTGAGGAAGCAGAGGGGTGTCAGCAGTGCCCGGACTGCGGAAAGATGACAGTCCGTATAGCGAATGAGGAAGAACGGTCAGAATACAAACGCAACCAAGAGGAAAACAGAAGACTGGACCAAATGGAACGAGGAGCTTTTTGAGTGATTGCAAAAGGCTCTTTTTTCTTGATTTTTTTAAGGCCATTCCTTAAACTCCACAAAAAACAAAAGGAGTGATGCAATGGCTAATTTAAACGATGTCCTACGTGATGTCCTCGAAAAGGATTTTGACAAGGACACGGTTGACCGGGCGCTTGATGAGGGGGACGAAACAGACGAAGAAAAAAGAGAACATACGGCGGACAGTCAGGAAGAGTCGGAAGCGGGCTATGTAGGCCCAGATATGGCAGAGTATCATAGCGTTGGCAGGGGTACGGTGGAGAACTGGATTAAGAACAGCATTTATGAAAAGTATAATATCAGCAATGAAGATATGCGTGCCTTTTCAAAAATGTCGCCGATTGATATGATGTCGGACTTTGGAAAAACAGTTGGAGATATCGGAAGACTGCGGGAGGGGCTGCGTACCGGGCAGCTTTCATCTGCAGAGTATAAAAGTGCATTAAGCAAAACCAAAGGGGAAATCGTGGGGAAAATGCTGGAGATGGGAAGCTCCAGAAAAAGCATTCTGGAAGATGTCTTTCTCCGGTCAGTTGGCGTTACACCGGCAGACACAGCCAATATCCATTCGTTTCGTGATTTGGTAGATATCCTGCGTAGCGACGAAATGGACCCTGTGGATACGGAGTTAAGTCCCGACCGGGAACGCCCGGAGCCGGATATGCAAGATATGGAAATCTCCCCAGATACTGACCCGGCAATGAATCTGGAAAATCTGGAGGTCGATAAGGAGCAGATGGAACAGGAGACGGATAAAGAACCGGAGCATGACAGTCTTCAGGATATGGATACTGAGACGGAACAGGACGTGGAAGAGGAACAGAAAGACCCCATTGAAACAGACGAAGAGGAAAGATTAGAACAGGAAATTCCGGAGTTTGAAGATTTCAATCAGGAGCCGGAGCAGCCGGCCGACAGCAAAGACCCTGGGGCAGAAGAATTTCCGGAACCGGAAGTGGAAATGGATACAGAAGAACCGCCTGAACCGGATCAGGAATCAGAGGCGGAAACGGACGATTACGCAGAAGATGAAGATTTTTTAGGGGAGGACAGGGATTCCGGAGAAAATGACCAGGATAGGGAGCCAGAGTCAGAGGATGGGGCTGACCGTCTGGATGAAGAGAACTTCTTTGACGAAGAAAATCTACATGACAACCCTCAAGAGGAAACACCAGAACCCGAAGATGAGGAACCAGAGGATGAGGAGCCGGGAAGGGAAGACAGGCGTGATGATGACCCGGAGCCCGAGGAGGAAGCAGAGGATCGGTTTGAAGAGTATCCGGAAGATGAAGGAGAAGATAAAAAGCAGGGAGATCGTTCTGATGCCGTGGAGGATGAACTTGAGGGCGAGGAACAGGATACAGAGGAAGATTCTGAAACTTCCGAAACTGATACGGAAGAGGTTGAAGAAACAGGTGACGCAGAGGATCCTGTTGATGCAGAGGACATCGAAGTTTATGATATGGACAGCGATGATTTTGATTACGATACCTTGGACGGCGAAAATGCAGGTCCGGTAGAGTCAGAGGATATCGGTGAAGAAATTCCGGATACGGAAACGGAATATCCGGATAGCAGTGCCGACAGCGAAGATATCGAAACGGGCCAGGCCGCAGATGTTGCAGAGCCGGAAGATTCCATGGGGGACTTTGAACTGGATGCGGAACCTGATGTGGAAACGGAGACAGACAATTTTACCGATGTGGAAGTGGAAACAGATAACATACCGGAGCCCCAGGAGTTTGAAGATATGCTGAATACGGACGCCCAGGACATGGCCGATTATGCCATGCAATATGAAAGTGACCGTGAAGAGTTCGGAGACCTGGAGGAACCAGCTGATCTGGATATGGATATCGACCCGGATGTTATGGATTCCGATTTGCCAGAGGAAATGCCAGAGATAGAAAGCGGTGCGGAAGCGGACATTGACCTTTCAGAGCTTGGCGAGATTGCGGAAGAAGCTGAAGAAGGCGCTGAAATCATTGCTGCCCTGCTGTAGAAATTTCTTGAAACATAAGGAGCCTCCCACTAATTTATAGAAGCAATTCTGTAAATTAGTAAGGAGGCTTTTATCATGCGAATTAAAGGAGTAGTCAGCCGTATTTTCTGTTCAAAGCCAAGTGGATTTAAGATTCTCGTGTTGGAAGTCAACATATCCCAGCAGGTACCACAAAAATATATCAATCCCGAATTCCCTGCGAGCGTATCAGCTGCAGGAGTAAAAGTGGGGCAATAAGTGGGGTAAAAACTGGGGTAATAAGTGGGGTAAAAAGTGGGACGGATTACCCCACTTTTGCCCTTATGGGGAACAGGGAAGAGAGCGCCCGGATGATCTTTCCGGCATGAATTTTGTGGTCAAACCGGGTGGATTTTGCTTGTGCATTTTCGATTTTAAAAACGCTTCCCCTTTAGGATTCGTGATAGACATTTATATCAAAAAGAGGGGTGCAAGGGGGTTAAAGAAGTCAGCCAGAGGGTAAAAGCGGGTTGGAACCCGAAAAAAATCGTTCTGCACCTATGATTTACAGTCCTGAATGACTTTCTACTCCCAAAACCTAAGAGATGATTTTTGTTCCGGAATGATAAGATTTCGGAAGTTTTTTTGAGATGATTTTTCTGTTTCGGAAGGCCGACTTTCTTTCAAAAAATCAGGCAAAAAGTGGGGGATTGAAATCTGGGGTAAAAAGAGAGGCTTTTTTTTGCCTGAAAGATTCCTTTTGAAATGACAGGAAAGATGATTCTCACTCCGATATGACAAGAGGAAAATCCCCCCTGCTTCCGAAAAGAGGGAGCAGGGCCAGTCATAGGAGAGAGGCAGTCATGTCGGAAGGGGCCCCGATCATTCCGAAGGGAGAGTGTGCTAATCATTCCGAAACGAGAGCCTCTCGTCATTCCGAAAAGAGGGATAAATCAAAAACAAATCTAAGAGAAATCTAATTTTCTTTCGGATATGAGAGTCATCTATCTTCATTCCGAAATGAGAAGTCCTCCCGTTCATTCCGAAACGAGAGGCGGGCGGATAAATCCGCGGCAAATCCATAACAAATCTGATTTTCCTTCCGAAATGACAGTCCGATGACCGTCATTCCGAAAGGAGAGCGCTGCCTTTGCCCAATGACTGTCATTGGAAAACGGCCCCCTCATTCCGAAAGGAACGGACAGCGACCGTCATTTAAAAACGAACGCCATACGAATCTGAAAAGAACTGTAATAAATCTGTTATGACTTTCATTCCGAAATGAGCCGTCATCTATCATAGCGAAATGAATGTCATGAAAAAATGGGGAGCGGGCGGTTTGAAAAAGTCCAGTCATTTAGAAATGGCAGCCGCCCGCGGGTCCCGATAGGAACAGGCAGCCTCTGGACGGCGGAGCGGGTATGATTTTTTTCTTGAAAAGAGAAGTGTCGTGCTGCCATATTGTGCTCGCCAATTTTAATCAAACAAAGGAGGAATACAAATGCGTAGCAAAAAGCTGTGTTTCAGAAAGGAGGAGCGGGCGGATGAATAACTTAACACTGCTCCAGCAGATCCGTGGCAGCATGAGAAATCCGGAACCGCTAAGCGAAGAGAATTTCTGCAAGGTGGCGGAACCCGGCCTGACATTTGCGGAAGCAAAAAAAGCCTGCGCGGCAGCAGGCGTTGACATCGGCAAGATCCTTGTGGATCTCCAGCGGACCATCTGCAATATTTACTATGCTGATTATGAGAGCGGGGTCTATTTTGTTGTAGAGCTGACCTCAAAGCTGCTTCCGGGCGGCGGTCCGGTTTTCAAGGCCTATACCATGGCGCAGAA
>OLRI01003109.1_pt1 | contig 10303 bp, 9 predicted proteins | sample 1672871 | NCBI WGS metagenome assembly OLRI01 (sample SAMEA3136732, study PRJEB25190) | human gut metagenome
CCCGCATGGAAAAGGCGGGCCGCTCCATTGTGGAAGCGGTGGAAGCAAACCCGGAAAAGGCAAAGCAGGTGCGCAGGTTCGCAAACTATTACCTGCCGGATGCGGTGAACGTTCTGCAGCAGTATGCAAAGCTGGCAAAGCAGGGCGTGCGCGGCGAGAATGCCGCAGCCATCCGTACCGAGGTGGAGCACAATGCTGCTTCCATTGCTACGGCGTTTGAAAACCAGCTGGATGCCCTGTACGCCGCCGAGAGCATGGACCTTTCTGCAGATATCACGGTGCTGCAGAACATGCTCAAAGGGCAGGGCCTGAGCTAAGAAAAAAGGTAAATGGTATTTGGAAAGGAAGGAATCTCTTATGGCTGATAATACATTCAACTTTGACCTCGATGCACCCGCAGTACCCACCCTGACGTTGGACCCCACCCCGGCAGAAGAGGAAAAGGCAGCACCCGCCCAGCAGGAAGCCGCCGCACCGGAGCAGCCGCAGGTGAACCTGACCCCGGAAGAACAGGCCATGGTGGATCAGTTTGCTGAAAAGATCGATATTACCAACAGCCAGCAGGTGCTGCAGTACGGCTCCGCCTGTCAGAAGAAGATCGGCGATTTCTCCGAGGCTGCGCTCTCCAAGGTGTCCACCAAGGATCTGGGCGAAGTGGGCGATATGATCACCAGCCTGATCGGTGAGCTGAAGAGCTTTGATGCAGGCGAGGAAGAAAAAAAGGGCATCCTCGGCTTCTTCAAGAAGAAGGGCGACCAGCTGGATGCCATGAAGATGAAGTACAACAAGGCCGAGACCAACGTGGAAAAGATCCAGTCCATGCTGGAGGGCCATCAGGTGCAGCTGCTCAAGGACATCGCCATGCTGGATAAGATGTATGATCTGAACATGGCCTACTTCAAGGAGCTGAGCATGTATATCCTTGCCGGCAAAAAGAAGCTGGCCGATGTGCGCGCAAACGAGCTGCAGCAGGCCATGGATAAGGCCAAGGTTTCCGGCCTGCCGGAGGATGCACAGGCGGCTCGTGATCTGGCCGACCAGTGCGAACGCTTTGAAAAGAAGCTCTATGATCTGGAGCTGACCCGCAACATCAGCCTGCAGATGGGGCCGCAGATCCGCCTGCTGCAGAACAACGACACCATGATGGCAGAGAAGATCCAGTCCACCATCGTCAACACCATCCCCCTGTGGAAGAACCAGATGGTGCTGGCACTGGGTCTGGCCCACAGCCAGCAGGCCATGCAGGCCGAGCGTGCCGTGACCGACATGACCAACGACCTGCTCAAGAAGAACGCCGAGGCCCTGAAGATGGGTACCATCGAGACCGCAAAGGAATCTCAGCGCGGTGTGGTGGACATCGAGACCCTGCAGCAGACCAACAAGAGCCTGATCGAGACGCTGGACGAGCTGAACAAGATCCAGAGCGAGGGCCGCGCAAAGCGCGCTGCCGCCGAGCAGGAGCTGAACCGCATCGAGGACGAACTGAAAGCAAAAATGATGGAGATCCGGAGCTGAGATGGCAAACGCAGATTTTTCGCAAAAACAGAACAGCACTTCCGGCGGTTTTGACGCGGGCAGCTACCGCGAACAAAAGCAGCCGGAGCAGGCTGTACCGCTGACACCTCTGCAGCAGAAGCTGGCAGGGCTGGAAGCAAAGCTGCCCGCAGCCCTTTCCACCCGCGCAGCTGCACTGGCGCTGAGCGTGGTGGTGATGCTGGCGGCCTTTTTGGGCTTTGGCAGCGCCAAGCTGCGCAGCCGGTACAACGAAGTCCGCAAATGGTACACGGTGGGTGTGGCGGCAGACAACGGCTATAACCTCAACGAAGAGCTGACCACCCGCATGAACACGGCGGCAAACATCATCACCACCGCCGGCAGCACGCTGGGAGCGGACAGTGCCGAGGTACAGGCCGCACAGAGCGCGCTGAGCGATTTTACCGCCTGTCTGGAAGCCGTGCAGAACGGCGGCAAAAGTCAGGCACTCACCTCGCTGCCCTATTATCAGGGCAGCACGATGCATGCGCTGTATCAGGCCAACGAGGTGCTGGGGTCGCGGATCGATCAGCTCTACGCAAAGCTGCAGGAGCAGGCCGCAGACCCCATGAAGATGGGCGCGGTGCAGGGCCAGTACGGCCAGTTCAACAGTGCGGCTACCATCATCGGCACCCTGAAATACAACGATGCCGTTTACGACTACCAGAAAGAGACCGGCGGCTTCCCGGCCAGCGTGCTGGGAGCCATTGCCGGTGTAAAGGAGGTTGAACCCTTCGCATGAAAAATTTTGCAAAACGCGTAAGCGCTCTGGTGCTGGCCCTTGTGGTGGGCGCAGCGGCCCTGTGCCCGGCGGCCCTTGCCGCCGCCAGCCTGCCGGACCTGCCCAAAGACGAATGTGTGGTGGATGATGCCAACATCCTGAGCGACAGCACTACCCAGACCATCGTTGATCTGAACAACCAGCTGCAGTCCAGCTGCAACGGAGCACAGATCGGCGTACTGACTGTAGATTATACGGGTAATTATTCCACTGAGGATTATGCAACACAGGCCTTCAACGCCTGGGGCATCGGCTCGGCTTCCGAGAACAACGGTGTGCTGATCCTGCTGGTGATGGAATCGCCCATCTACGAGGATGGCGATTACTACGTGACCTACGGCGACGGCTTCCGCAACACCACGCTGGAAAGTCAGGCCAGCGCCCTCGCCCAGACCATGGAAAATGACTTTGCCGCCTATGATTACGACGGTGCAGTGACCACCTGTGCCAACAATGTGGCCAGCACCATTGCAAGTGTTTATGGGGTAAATCTGAACAATGGCAGCTACGACGATGGCAGCTATGCCCAGCCGGACGACGGCCCCACCACCTTTGGGGATATCGTTCTGGGTATCGTGATCCTGTTCATGTCCCTGATGGTGATGCTGATCATCGTACTGTTCGTGTTCCGGGTGTTCATTGCACCCATCGGCCATGCAGTGGGCTGGAACTGGGGCCCCTTCGCATGGGGCTACATGGCAGGTTCGGCCCGTCGGCACCGTCCCGGCCCGCCGCCCCCTCCGGGCCCCGGCTTCGGCCCCGGATACGGCCCGGGCTATGGCCCCGGCCCCCGCAATGACCGGCCCCGCCCGCCCCGGAACAATAACCGCCGTCCGCCCCGTCCTCCCATGGGCGGCGGCTTTGGCGGCGGGTCCTTCGGTGGCGGCAGCTTTGGCGGCGGTTCCTTTGGCGGCGGCTCCTTCGGTGGAATGGGCGGCGGCGGCAGCCACGGCGGCGGCGGTGGCCGCGGCCGTTAAAAACACAAAAACACGGAGAACTGCTGTGGGCGGTATGCCTGCGGCAGTTCTCTTTTTAGGTTTAAGGCGTGAAGGAAATTCATTTGACAAATCAACTTTGTTAACCTATACTGAGAAACATGCATAATAAGCCAGAAATAAAGGCTCTGAGAGCGGAAAAGCCGCAGAGCAGGGAACGATAAAAATAGAGGGAGAAAACCATGCTGACTCTGGATAAGATCTACCATGCAGCCTTTGTGCTCAAGGATGTTGCCCGCAAGACCGACCTCATCGAGGCACCCAAGCTCTCCAAGGACTGCCAGCTGTACCTGAAAACCGAAAACCTGCAGGCCACCGGCAGCTTTAAGGTGCGCGGTGCTTACTATAAGATCAGCCAGCTTTCCGAGGAGGAGAGCGCCAAGGGCGTGATCGCCTGCTCTGCCGGCAACCACGCACAGGGCGTGGCGCTGGCTGCTACCCGTCGCGGCATCAAGAGCATCGTCTGTATGCCGGACGGTGCCCCCATCATGAAGGTGGAGAATACCAAGAATCTGGGCGCAGAGGTGTGTCTGGTTCCTGGCACCTACGATGATGCCCACGACAAGGCTGTGGAGCTGCAGGAAGAGACCGGCATGACCTTTATCCACCCCTATGACGATGAGCAGGTCATCGCGGGGCAGGGAACCATTGGGCTGGAAATTCTGGATCAGCTGCCGGATGTGGATGCGGTCGTTGTGCCGGTGGGCGGCGGCGGCCTGATCTCCGGCGTGGCCTTTGCCATCAAGAGTCTGCGCCCGGAGGTGAAGGTCTATGGCGTACAGGCCGAGGGTGCACCCAGCATGTACCGCAGCCTGCACGAGCATAAGTACCAGACCCTGAAAGCCGTTTCTACCTTTGCAGACGGCATTCAGGTCAAGACTCCCGGTGAGCTGACCTACCAGATCTGTGAGCAGTATGTGGACGACATCGTGACCGTGAGCGAGGATGAGACCGCTGCCGCCATCCTCTCGCTGATGGAGAACCAGAAGCTGGTTGCCGAGGGTGCCGGAGCCGTGCCGGTGGCTGCAGTGCTGTTCCACAAGCTGCCGGTCGAGGGCAAAAAGGTGGCCTGCGTCGTCTCCGGCGGCAACATCGATGTGAACATCCTCAACCGCGTGATCACCCGTGGTCTGGTCATGAGCGGCCGCAAGGCGAACATGACCATTGCGCTGGAGGACAGGCCCGGCCAGCTCAAGAAGGTGGCCGAGATCGTGTCCCGCTGCGGCAGCAATGTGGTGTCGGTGCAGCACGATGGCTCCGATCCCAACATGCCCATTTCCAGCTGCTTCCTCAAGCTCACCCTTGAGACCCGCGATGCCGAGCAGATCGAGCAGATCCGCGCAGAGCTTGCAAAAGAGGGTTTCCAGCTTGTGAGCGAAAGAGTATAATAGAAGAAAAAAGAAAGGAACGTTTTATCATGAAAGTCGTTTCCACTTCCAACGCACCCGCAGCCATCGGCCCTTACAGCCAGGCGATCGATCTGGGCAATATGGTGTTTGTTTCCGGCCAGATCCCGGTAGACCCTGCTACCGGCAAGATGGCCAATACGGTTGAAGAGCAGGCTGCACAGAGCCTTGCAAACCTCAAGGCCATTCTGGCCGAGGCTGGCCTTTCCATGGCAAATGTGGTCAAGACTGTCATTTTTCTGGCCGATATCAACGATTTTGCCGCTGTGAATGCCGTGTATGCCAAGGCCTTTGCGGAGCCGTTTCCTGCCCGCAGCTGCGTGCAGGTGGCCGCCATCCCCAAGGGCGCAAAGCTGGAGATCGAGTGCATCGCCGTGCGCGAATGATCAGGCCTAAACACAAAAGGGGCTGTGCCAGCGGCACAGCCCCTTTTGCATGTATGAGGAAGAATGAGAAGAGCAATTACGGGCGCAGACCCATGCCGCCCTCCAGCGTGAGGGTCTCGCCGGACAGATACTTGAAGTCCGGCATGGCCAGCTGCACGCATACCCGGCCGATCTCGGTCTCGGGGTTGGCGTAGTGGCCCATGGGCGGCATCTTGACGTTGGCTTTGAACGCATCCGGGTATGCTTGCTGGAACTGCTCCAGCTTGGCGGTCCAGGCCAGCGGGCAGATCACGTTGACATTGATGCCATCCTTGCCCCACTCAGTAGCGGCCACGCGGGACAGGCCGCGGATGCCCTCCTTGGCGGCAGCGTAGGAGCACTGGCCAAAGTTGCCAAACAAGCCTGCACCGGATGCAAAGTTGATCACGCTGCCCTTGGACTTGGCCAGATAGGGATAGCAGGCCTTCATATAGTAAAATGCAGCGTACAGGCCGGAATAAAGGGCCAGATCAAACTGCTCGGTGGTGTGCTCTGCCAGCGGCACGCCGGAAGCGGATGCCTGTGCGTTGTTCACCAGCACTTGAATGCCACCAAAGGTATCCACAGCCTGATTGACGACATTCTGCACGGTGGCTTCGTTGTCGGTGCCTGCACACACATCTGCCTGCACCGGCAGAACGCGGATGCCATACTTGGCTTCCAGCTCGTTTTTTGCCTCTTCCAGTTTTTTCACATTACGGCCAGTGATGACCAGATTTGCGCCCTCTTTTGCAAAGGCGGTGGCAATGCCATAGCCGATGGAGCCGCAGCTGCCATCGGAAAGTACGGCGCGGCCTGCGCCGGTGATGATAGCGGTCTTACCCGTTAAAAAGCCCATAGTTGCCCTCCAGAAGTGCTCAATTGGCTGATGTTGGCCATATTATAGCCTGAATTTCAATAGAATGCAAGGCTTTTTACCGATAAATAAAAAATAGACAAAGAATGCCGAGAAGGTGAAAAAATTCACGACTTCTCGGCATTTTGTGAAAGATTTGTCAGAGACTTTGATGTTAAAATAAAGACAAACTAATTACTTCTGCACGCCCGCCTCGCACTGCTCAATAAACTGCTTTGCCACGCGGGGGCTGCGGCCGCCGGCGCGGATGGCAAAGGCTTCGGCTTTGACCAGCAGCTGATCCATCGGCATGTCGATGCCGTGCTGCTTTGCCAGTTCGGCCAGAATGTTCTCAAACCGGGCCTTCTCCGGCCGCTGGAAAGTGACCGTCAGGCCGAACCGGGCCGAAAGGCTCATCAGCTCCTGCCGGGTATCGGCTTCGTGGATGTCGTCGCCGGTGCGGTCGGTCAGTGTTTCTTTAATAAGGTGGCGGCGGTTGGAGGTGGCATATACCGCAATGTTCTTGGCTCTGCCGCCTACGCTGCCCTCCAGAATGGCCTTGAGCGCGGCAAAGTTGTCGTCGTTGGCGGTAAAGCTCAGGTCGTCGATGAACAGGATGAATTTGAGCGGGTTCGCGGCCAGCTTGTCCATCAGATCCGGGATCTGGTAGAGCTGGTTCTTCTTCACTTCCACCAGCCGCAGGCCTTCAGGTGCAAACTCATTGGCAATGGCTTTCACCGCACTGGACTTGCCGGTGCCTGCATCGCCGTACAGCAGCACATTGTTGGCGGGCATCCCGGCCAGCAGGGCCTTTGTGTTGGCAATGACCTTTTCGCGCTCCTTCTCGTAGCCGGGCAGCTCGGAAAGGCGCTGGGGGTCCGGGTATTTCACCGGCACCAGCTGGCCGTTCTCCACCGTGAACACATGGTGCTTGGCAAACATGCCATAGCCCTTTTTTCCCACTTCGCTCATGCGCTGGGCGTAGGCGGCAGGCAGGTCGATGCTGGAGGTCTCCCACCGGGGCAGGAAAGCCAGCTCCTGCGCCTGCCCTGTGGCAGAACCGGCAGCGGCCAGCAGTTCGTCCAGCGTCAGGCCGCACAGAGCCTGCAGAAAAGCCAGTTCACTGTCCAGCGCGGTCTGCAGTGCAGGGGCAAGGGTGCCCGATGCAGCCTGACGCACGCAGACGGTCTCGGCTTCCAGCACAGCGGCGCTGAGGTAGCTGCCCCAGTTGGTGGTGTGCTCGAACAGTGCGGCTTCAAATTGGGCCACAGCGTCGCACACCGGGCCATAGCCGGGCGCACCGGCTTCCATGCGGTCGGTCAGGTCCAAAAGCTTTGCCACAACGGGGTCGTCCAGCAGGCTGCGGAAAACAACAAGCCCGTGCAGCCGGGCATTCCATTCTCTCAATTTCATATTCCTGTCCTCTAGTTGGTCTTAAATTAAACGCGCAGGCGCGCATATCAGAAGTATACAGCGCATTGTGCCATGGCGCAAGAGGTGTTCAATTAACTTCATGTTTGGGGTGATTCAGGTTACAAATTGTCGATTGACAAAAGGCCGATTTATAGTATAATTTACATCAACAAATGCGCAGATGGGAAAAAGTACCACACGATCCCCACTGTTCAGAGAGCTGCCGTCTGGTGCAAGGCAGTCAGTGCTTCGTGCGGAAAATCATCCCGGAGCAGCCTGCCCAACGGGTGCAAAACCCTTGTAAGCAGCGCCGGTTGCAGCCGTTACCGTGCAGGGCTTTGTTGGAAGCCCGTGAGAGGGTGTGCACAGCACGCCAACGAGAGTGGTACCGCAGAGAGCTTGATGATCACAAGGTCTTTGTCTCTTGATAACAGGGGACAAAGGCCTTTTCTTTTAAAAAAGAAGCTCCCCGGGAACGTGTAAAAAGTGGAAAAAGGTTAGGAAAACAGGAGAAACTCACCATGCAGTTGAATGGTTCTCAGATTTTTGTGGAGGTCCTCTGCGAGCAGGGCGTGGACACCCTTTTTGGTTATCCCGGCGGCGCAGTGCTGAACCTTTACGATGAGCTGTACAAGAATTCGGACCGCATCACCCATGTGCTGACGGCACATGAACAGGGCGCGGCCCACGCGGCAGACGGCTATGCCCGCGCGACCGGCCGCACCGGCGTGGTGCTGGCTACCAGCGGCCCGGGTGCCACCAATCTGGTCACCGGCATTGCCACGGCCTATATGGACTCGGTGCCCATGGTAGCCTTTACCGGCAACGTGACCACGGACGGGATCGGGAGGGACAGCTTTCAGGAAGCCTACATTGAGGGCATCACAATGCCCATCACCAAGCACAATTTCACGGTGCGCCGGGTGGAAGAGCTGGCCGATACCATGCGCTCTGCCTTCCGTATTGCACAGAGCGGGCGCAAAGGCCCGGTGCTGGTGGATATCCCCAAGGACGTGACGGCAGCGGTATGCGAGTTCACCCCCAAAAAGCCGGAGCCGATCCGCACCGTGACCACCTTCAACGCGGAGCAGGTCAAGTGGGCAGCGGATCTTATCAATGCGGCCCAGCGACCGCTGGTCTACTTTGGCGGCGGCGTGCGCAGCGCAGCCTCCTGCCAGCCGCTGCGTGATCTGCTGCACAAGGCAGAGATCCCGGCCACCTACACCCTGATGGCCGCAGGCGTTGTGCCCTACGGCGACCCGATGAACATTGGCATGGTGGGTATGCACGGCTGTTACACCTCCAATCGTGCCGTGGCCGACTGCGACGTGCTGATTGCAGTGGGTACCCGCTTCTCGGACCGTGTGGCCCTGAACCCCAAGACCTTTGCAAAGAACGCCACCATCATCCAGATCGACATCGACCCCAGTGAGCTGGGCAAGAATGTGGAGGTTGATCTTTCCATCGTGGGCGATGCCGCTTACGTGCTGAACGCCATGCTGCCGCAGATCGAGGAAAAGAAGCATCCCGACTGGATGAAGATGATCCATGAGTGGCAGGCACAGGATTACCACCCGGTGTCCGACCCCACCCGCCTGATGCCCCATCAGGTGATCGGCGAGGTGTGCAACCAGTGCGGCCCCGAAGCCGTGTATGTGACCGATGTGGGCCAGCACCAGATGTGGGCGGCACAGTACCTGCGCCACGCCAAGAGCCGCGGCTTTATCACCAGCGGCGGTCTGGGCACCATGGGCTTTGGCTACGGTGCCGCCATTGGCGCACAGATGGCTCTGGGCCGCGACCAGCGGGTGGTCATGTTTACCGGCGACGGCTCCTTCCACATGAACCTGAACGAGGCCTGCACCGCCGTGAGCTATGAGCTGCCCATCATCACCGTGATCTTCAACAATTCGGTGCTGGGCATGGTGCGCCAGTGGCAGACCATCTTCTACGAAAAGCGCTACAGCCAGACCGATCCCCACCGCAAGACGGACTTCGTCAAGCTGGCAGACGGCTTTGGCCTGAAGGGCTACCGCTGCACTAACCTGCCGGAGTTTCAGGCTGCTTTTGCCGATGCAATGAAGCAGAAAGGCCCTACTTGGATCGAGTGCATCATCGATAAGGACGAAAAGGTGCTGCCCATGATCCCCGGCGGCGGCGACATCAACGATATCATCATGGAATAAGGAGGGCACAGCAATATGGAATCCAACAAGCGCAGGGTCATCAGCCTGCTGGTGGACAACCAGAGCGGTGTTCTGGCCCGTGTGTCCAACCTGTTCTGCCGCCGCGGCTTCAACATCGACAGCCTGACGGTCTCGGCCACCAACGACCCGGCAGTCAGCCGCATCACCGTGACCATTACCAGCGATGACAAGGCCCTCAAGCAGCTGATCCTGCAGACCGAACGGCTGGAAGTTACCCGTCAGGTGTTCGTGCTGGACGGCGAAAAATCTCTGGAACGAGAACTGCTGCTGCTGAAGGTAGCGTCCGATGTGCACAACCGCAGCGAGCTGCGGGAAATCGCCAGCATCTACAAGGCCAAGATCATCGACCTTTCGCCGGACAGCATGGTGTTCGAGCTGATCGGCAAGCCGGATAAGATCGATGCCTTCCTGAAAATGTTTACAGATTACAAAATTTTGGAGCAGTGCCGCACCGGCGTTACCGCACTGGAGCGCGGCGGGATGCATCAGCATATGCAGAAGCCTCCGCAGGAGGTGCGCGAAGCACAGCTGCCTCTGCCGGGGACCCACTGCCCGGAACGGACCTGAGCTTTTCCGCTCTCAAGGAGCGAAAAAATAAAATGTTTACAATCAGCCACTGAATAAACACAAAACAAAAAAGGAGAACAACTACCATGGCTATCAAGAAATACTACGATTCCGACTGCAACCTCGGCGTGCTGGACGGCA
>OLRI01003110.1_pt1 | contig 10298 bp, 9 predicted proteins | sample 1672871 | NCBI WGS metagenome assembly OLRI01 (sample SAMEA3136732, study PRJEB25190) | human gut metagenome
AAGATAGCGGTACCTTCACACAACTATACCGGCATCTTAACGGAACTATACCGGTGTCCTGGCATTACTTTACCTACAGTTTCCTATTGGTTTGCTTATATCTAAGATTATCTTGTCTACATCTAATACACTTCAACTACACTCCACCACGATTAAGCAAGTTTCTCTGTTCCATCAGACACACGCGTCATTTGATAAGCGATACGCTCTGTACCGTTCTTTACATAAATGATACCACAACGTTGAAAGCCATACTTCGTCAATATATGCTGCATGACTTTATTGTCCCGATGAGTATCTACCCGGAGATTGGGCCAACGTTCGAAACACCAGTTCAAGCAGGTTTCCGATACCCCCTTCTGTTTTCCGTTCGTTGCCAGCCGATGAATCACTCCATAAGGTTCATTATTGAGCCATGTTCCTTCATAAATCTGTTGATAAGTAGGGTCGTCTCCCAAGATAAAACAAAAAGTCCCCAAGATTTCTCCCTGTTCATCTATGCAGACAAAGCTATGTCCATCTTCAATTTCCTGACTAATCAATACTTCAGAAGGATAACCGTCAATCCATTGAGTAGTATTTCCGGTTGCACGCATAAAGGCACGGGCATAGTCATAAATCTCCATCACTAAAGGGAGATCTTTTATTTCGGTAGGTCTGATTTCCATCATTTGAAAAGTTATTCAGAAATAAAACAGATAATAAAATCACTCGTTAATCGCTCCACAATGGGGGCATATACCTTTCTCTTTTAGTTTCTCCCCGCAATGTCCGCAACGATACTTATACCCAATGTTTCGATAGACCTTCTTCGCAAAAACCAAAATAAAAAAGGCCAGGAATAGATAACCGATATAGATATGTGTCATCAGGATAAAGAAGAAATAACAGAAAATACAGCAGGACATCAGTCCCAGCAGATAAAAGATAGCCGCAGCGGGAGTCAATTGTCGGAACAAATCATCCAACACCGCCAAAGCTACTATCAGAAACAACCAAATACTCAACAGAAAAACAGAGAGAATGAAAGGAACTTTGAACGGTGATAAAGTTGGATTGAAATAAAAATGTTCCCACGTTTCCGGTACAAAGACCTGCATTGATTCGTAAATCGTTGCACTGAAAGCCATCAATAAACAAAGAAACAGGGGATAAACACTGTCAATATCATTAAAATAAACCATCTGCAACTGCTTCCGACGGAAAGCGCGAAACAAATAAGCTCCAACAAATAAAGCAAAAATAACCACAAAATAAGAGGCATGTGTATCGCTGAAAAGATGAATAGCCTGCGAAATACTATCAGTCGGTACAAATGACTTCTTGAGTTCTTTCTCACGTATCCAACCCTGTTCATCTTGTGTATGTGCCAGTTTCACCCAAATGCTGTCTACACTATCGGCAGGATGAACCGCAAACTCTGCAACCACTACCCTATCCCCCCTATTCAACTGAATAAAAGTATCTTTTATCGGAAGACATTCCAAAGAGATGGAATCATCGACTACTTCCAAGTTTGTATTCCATGTATAATGGCGTTCATACAGGTAAGTCAGCGAATCTTTTGTTTTCTTCGACAGCTCCTCCGAATCCAGAGCAGGCGTTTTATAATAACAAGACGAAAGCAGAAACAGACACAATAGCAAGCCCATGACAGACTTCACCATAGAGAATGCAGAGAACACAAAGTTACTATAAGACACGGATGACATAGAAGACACAGAGAACATGGAGAATAATTTTCCATCTCTCTTCCACAAACCGTTCAAACGACCGATACCGGAAGAATGAGTTGAAACGTTGTCTCCTCTACGTCCTCTGTGACGAATGATTCCGTGATTAATTATCCTCATTGTGCCGCCTTTACTTTCATTTGACAATTCTTACAATCAAATTCCAGACGAAAACGTTTGCCGTCATTCGACACCAAATAATAGGGCTCTTTATAAGGCGAACGTACCCGTTGATGGATAGGACACCAGCCCATACTATAGCGCAAACAATGTTTGCAGAACATCAGTACCGCATCTTCCACCGCTTCTTTTTCGTAAGCCGCTGCTACCTGTTGAACCCCATGCTCCTGATAGAAAGAGGCTGCACGAGTATTCATGACATTTCCCAGATAGGTTAGCGTCGTTTGTGGAAAAGCATGATTGGTTGACTTCCATACCGACAATTCCTGACGGTAATTGATTCGACGGGCAGTTATCAATTGGTCGATTGCCTGTCTGCGGAAATCGGCTAACGCTGAAGCTGGCAAAAACCAATTTCCGGTAAAGGATATTTCTATTTCTTTTGCTTCAAAAGGTGTATTCCCCAGTTTGGACAGTTGCGTTTTCAGATTGTCCGTCTGTGGAGTGCGGGCAAGTTCTTTCTCACGAGGGAGGGTGATTGTGACGCTATTATCATCTTCATCAGTCAATGTCAGGGAGAAACCAAAATTATTGTCGGCAAGCAAGATTTTCACTGCGATCTTTCTTTCGGCAGATTTGCGGGAAAGGATTCGCTCAAATTCCTGGTCGAAATTACGATACAGTGTAGTGCGGGGTTTGATACGGGGCATTTCCTGCGGATAGAGTTTGTTGCTGTCCACCCGGTTGATACGGAAACCCTGCAAATGTCCCTGTTCGTCGATATAGCAAACACCGTCTCCATTGTTAAAGGATTTAAGTCCGGCAACTGTCAGATAGTTGCCCCGGGCCTCCTTCATGGTTCCCATCTCTTCGCCCAGCGATTTAGGAGTGTCGAAAGAGAATATCTCTTTATCACGTCCATTCAGGAAATAATGCGTGAATCCACGACTGAAACTCTTATCAAGTTGTGGTTTAAATTCGAAACTACACGTACCCGAAGAAGCACGTACATATTCCGGACGACGGGCAAAGATCGCATCCAGTTTCTGGCGATAAGCGGCTGTCACATTCTTCACATAAGATACGTCTTTCAGTCGTCCCTCTATTTTAAATGAAGAAGCTCCGGCATCCAGTAGTTGCTCCAGTTCGTCACTTTGATTCATATCTTTCAGGGAAAGCAGATGTTTGTCTTTGACAATCACTTTCCCGTCCGCATCTACCAGACTAAAAGGCAGACGGCAGAATTGTGCACACTCTCCACGATTGGCACTACGACCGAAACAGGCTTGACTAACATAGCATTGCCCGCTATAGCTGACACAAAGAGCACCATGTACAAATACTTCCAAAGATACTTCCGGACAGCTTTCATGAATCTTCTTTATTTCACGCAACGATAACTCCCGCGCCAACACCACTTGACGGAAACCTGCTTCCCAAAGGAATTTCACTTTTTCCGGCGTACGATTGTCCATCTGCGTACTGGCATGAAGTGGTATCGGAGGAAGATTCAGTTTCGTGATTCCCATATCCTGTACAATCAGTGCATCGACACCGATCCGATAAAGTGCATGAATCATCTCCTCCGTCTCTTTCAACTCTTCTTCTTTCAGAATCGTATTGACCGTGACATAAATACGTGCATTATACAAATGAGCATGCTGCACCAATGCTTCAATATCTTCCAATGAGTTCACAGCTGCCGCACGGGCACCGAATTTCGGAGCACCGATATATACAGCATCTGCACCATGGTTGATAGCTTCAATACCACATTCCAGGTTTTTCGCCGGAGCGAGAAGTTCTATTTTACGCTGCTTTATCATTTAATATCATTGATGTTGTAAGGTGTTTCCTGATAAACAAAGTAGTTCAACCAGTTGGAGAACAACAAATTGGCATGAGCACGCCAACGTACCAACGGACCTTTTTCAGGATCATCGTCTATATAATAATTGCGGGGAATCTCTATTGGCAGGCCTTTATCCAAGTCACGGCGGTATTCCGTATCCAGTGTCAGCGGAGAATATTCGGAGTGTCCCGTGACAAAGAATTCACGACCGCCCCGTGCCATTGCCATATAGACACCGGCATCTTCCGATTCGGAAAGCAACGTCAATTCCGGAACTTTCAGAATGTCTTCCCTGCGTACTTCTGTATGACGGCTATGCGGCACATAGAAACAATCGTCAAAACCACGGAAGATGGAATGGAAAGGTTCCAGTACACGATGCTCAAAGATGCCGAACATTTTCTCTTCCAACGGATATTTAGGAATTCCATAATGATGATACAATCCGGCCTGCGCTGCCCAACATATATATAAGGTAGAAGTGACATGCGTACGTGCCCAATCAAAGATTTCCGTAATCTCATCCCAATAGGTCACCTCCTCGAAGTCCATCTGTTCTACAGGAGCTCCGGTGATAATCATACCATCATACTTCTCATGACGCATCTGATCGAAATCCGTATAGAACGTTTTCATGTGTTCTATCGGTGTATTCTTCGACGTGTGGCTCTTGATCTTCATAAACGAAATCTCCACCTGAAGAGGTGTATTCGAAAGTAAGCGCACCAAGTCTGTTTCCGTTGTAATCTTCAACGGCATCAGGTTCAGAATCACAATCCGTAGCGGACGAATATCTTGCTGCGTAGCGCGGGAAGTGTCGATCACAAAAATATTTTCTTCCTTCAAAAGCTCTATCGCAGGTAGTTTATCGGGTAAATTTAAAGGCATAATCGCTATATATTAGTAATTTGAGTGCAAAAATACGAAAAATATAGCAGATTATAGGGAGGTTGCTTATTTAGAAGACGTACAAATTAAGTCAATTTAATCATCGAAGCATAACAACTAATCAATAAAAGCCTTATTTTTGCCGAAGAAATTAGTACTAATAATTTAAATCTTAGAAAAATGGCTTACGTAATTAGTGACGATTGTATTGCTTGCGGAACTTGCATTGACGAGTGTCCGGTAGAAGCTATCTCTGAAGGTGATATCTATTCTATCAACCCAGATGTATGTACTGACTGTGGTACTTGCGCAGACGTTTGTCCGTCTGAAGCAATTCACCCGGCTGAATAATACAAGCTACAAAAAATGTACAGGCTGCTTTCTACGGAAGGCAGCTTTTTTTATTTCTTGTCTTCACCACAGATTACACAGATGGACACAGGTTATTTATATTCAACTAAATTGTAATTCCCTCACTACAACATATTGCAGCAAGGGAATTACAATTTAAACATATATTGAACAATAAAAAAATCTTTTAATCTGTGTTCATCCGTGTAATCTGTGGTGAACTCTTATTTCAATTTAGCTAATGCTTCCTTGATACGACGGATAGCCTCTACGATATTTTCATCGCTTGTAGCATAACTCATGCGGATACATTCAGGAGCACCAAAAGAGGTACCACCTACACAAGCCACGTGAGCTTCTTCAAGTAAGTACATTGCCAAATCATCCGAATCTGCAATCTTACGTTCGCCGTTGCTCTTTCCAAAGAAAGTATCGCATTTCGGGAACAAGTAGAAAGCACCTTGCGGAACGTTTACTTCAAATCCCGGAACTTCTTTAGCCAACTTCACAATCAGGTCACGACGACGTTCGAATGCTTTCTGCATCTCTTTTACCGGTTCTTGTGTTCCTGTATATGCAGCTTCAGCAGCTTTTTGAGAAACAGAGCAAGGACCTGAAGTGTACTGACCTTGCAACTTGTTGCAAGCTTTTACAATCCATTCCGGACCGGCAATAAAACCGATTCTCCATCCTGTCATAGCATACGCTTTGGATACACCGTTTACAATCACTGTACGTTCCTTCATTTCAGGGAATTGAGCGATACTTTGATGTGCGCCGATATAATTGATATGTTCGTAAATCTCGTCAGCGATTACGATTACCTGCGGATGTTTAGCCAATACTGCTGACAATCCGGCCAATTCTTCTTTTGTATATACAGAACCTGTCGGATTAGACGGAGAACAAAGAATCAATGCTTTCGTCTTCGGAGTGATGGCTGCCTCCAGCTGTTCCGGAGTAATCTTGAAATCTTGTTCGATACCTGCCGAAACGATAACAGGAGTACCTTCTGCCATTTTCACCATTTCCGGGTAGCTTACCCAGTAAGGAGCCGGAACGATTACTTCGTCACCCGGATTTACCAATACAAGAATCGTATTACAAACAGATTGTTTTGCACCATTTGCACACGAAATCTGGGCGGCTGTATATTCAAGACCGTTTTCTTTTTTCAGTTTCTCAACAATAGCATTGCGCAAAGCCAGATAGCCCGGTACCGGAGAGTAGCGGGAAAAGTTATCATCTACGGCTTTTTTCGCAGCTTCTTTGATGTGGTCAGGAGTATTAAAATCAGGTTCTCCTACACTTAAGTTAATAACATCAACGCCTTGTGCCTTGAGCTCGTTGCTCTTTTGAGACATGGCAAGCGTCGCCGACGGCGACAAGCTGTTCAAACGATCTGATAATTGATTCATTTTGTATCTATTTTATTGTTGTTGAGTGAAAATCGCTGCAAAATAAGCGATAATATTTGATATATGAAAACAAAATGGCAATTTACTTATTAAAATGTAAAGTATGTCCCATTCTTTCTTTCTTTGTTCTCAAGTATCGCTCATTATACGGATTAGGAACTGTTTCAACAGGCACATTTTCTACAATCTCCAATCCATAGGCTTCCAAACCAACACGTTTTACCGGATTATTTGTCAAAAGTCTCATTTTGTGTACTCCCAGCTCACGAAGGATCTGTGCACCTACTCCATAATCACGTTCGTCAGCAAGATGTCCTAAGCAAATATTCGCATCAACGGTATCCATACCGTCTTCCTGCAACTTATAGGCTTTCATCTTTTCCATCAGACCGATGCCACGTCCTTCCTGATTAAGGTAAACCACCACACCTTTTCCTTCTTTTTCGATCATTTCCATCGCTTTATGCAGCTGCTCGCCACAGTCACAACGCTGCGAACCAAGGATATCTCCAGTAGCACAAGATGAGTGAACACGTACCAGGATAGGTTCGTCTTCACTCCACGTACCTTTAAATATAGCCATGTGCTCCAATCCGTTTGATTTCTGGCGGAAAGGAATCAGACGGAACATCCCGTGTTCAGTAGGCATGTTTACTTCCACTCCTTTTTCCACAATGGATTCCTGTTTCAAACGATAGACAATCAGGTCATGGATAGAGATCAGTTTCAGTCCATGTTCATCTGCCATCTGGCGGAGTTCGGGCAAACGTGCCATTGTTCCATCTTCACTCATGATTTCCATCAAGGCACCTGCGGGGTAAAGTCCTGCCAGACGAGCCATATCAATCGTAGCTTCTGTATGTCCGGCACGGCGAAGTACTCCTTTTTCTTGCGCGTACAACGGATTGATATGTCCGGGACGCCCGAAAGTAGCCGGTGTAGAAGTCGGATCTGCCAACGCCTGAATAGTAGCGGCACGGTCGGAAGCAGAAACACCTGTTGTACAGCCTTCCAGTTTGTCAATGGTAACCGTAAAAGGAGTTCCCAACACGGAAGTATTGTCACTTACCTGATGCGGCAAATCCAACTCCTTGCAACGAGACACTGTGACAGGTGCACAAAGCACCCCACGCGCATGCTTCAACATGAAATTCACTTTCTCGGGAGTTATCTTTTCAGCGGCAATAATCAAGTCGCCTTCATTTTCGCGGTCCTCATCATCCACTACTATGACAAACTTGCCTTCTTTGAAGTCGGCAATCGCATCTTCTATTCTATCCATTTTAATAGTCTCTTTCATAACACTTATTCATTGATTTTCTGTATGATGAATTGAATTTGTTCATTGTTCTTTATAATCCGTTCCATATCCTTAGCCAGACGAACGCGGAACGCCCAGATGCGGAAATAGAAAAATAAACCGATAGGGAAAATAACTCCGGCTACCAGATTCAACCAATATATATGGAACGGGCGCACATGAGCAGAAACGGAAATAACCGGATAATTGTTTAATGCACCGATCAAAGTGGCAGATTTCGTATTGGACATTTCTTCAACCAACGCTTCCAGCTTCTCATTGATAGCCATTACTTCGTTGTCATCTTCGCTTGACATCCACAATTTAAAGTAATTGGGTGCTTTTTCCAATCGTTTCTTGGCAGCATACGCTCTGCACTCTGCTGTGAGTTGTTCCAAATCACCAGTCAGACGTGGATAATCAGGATCATGGATAATCACTTCTTTCTTAAATATATGGCGTACACTACGGATTCCCATAATCTTCTTGAACCAGTTGATATAGGCATCTGCATTAAGCACAACAGAATCCTTATTCGATTTATAGGTAAGGAAAACTCCTAATGGGGCAAGGACCGCACTACTTGTCCACATTCCCATCCATACTATCCACTTACCGTCACGGGCCATTTTATATCCTGTATTATCAATGATATAGTAAATAATAAATACCAACACGGATACAATTACCGGCATTCCCAACCCTCCTTTGCGGATGATTCCACCCAATGGAGCTCCGATAAAGAAGAACAGCAGACAAGAGAGTGAAATCGTTATCTTCTTATGCCATTCCGTCTTATGTTTGCGAATACTATAATCGTTGTTCTCCATCGTGAATTTCTTGAACCCAAGATCGTTGGCCACATTCTCCGCCCGACTGACAGCAGAAGAAAGCACCTTCTGTTTCTGCGTTAAAGAGGCTACTTCGTAAAGGCTGTCCACATTATATTCATGGATATCCGCCTTTTCTATTTTGACCGTATCTTCTTTTGTCAATCCATAAGAAGGACGGAAATTTCCTTCTGCCACTTCCCTGTAATACTGTCGTCCGATACTGTCTCCCACAACCGTCATCGAGTCAATGGAACTCTGCAACTGCGCCATGTCCTTAGCACTGGACTGCTTACCCATAATCTCACCGTCAACCATATTGAAATCGGAATTAAACTCAATAATGGAATGTTTTTCCCTGAATTCCTCGCGTCGATAAGGTACATTCTCCGATTTCATACTTTGAGCTTTCAGATTCTCAAATAAATCTCCGCTATACAAATGCAGCCAAAGATGCTGTTTATCCGCAGTCATCTCCAAACGCCCGGAATCAGCATATATAATACGTGCTTTCTCAAAGCCATCTTTCATACTATAAATCAGCACATCATATAGCATACCGGTCTTCCGGTTCTTCTTAGCTACCTTTAAATTATAGTCCTTGATTTCAGAATAGAAAACTCCTTCCGGAATGTCCAACTCCGGAGATTTCTGTTTCATCGAAAGAATCAGGGTTCCCAATTTAGCCTGGGCAATAGGACCTACTACATTTTGGAAATAGAATGAGACACCGACAAGCCCGCAAACGAAGAAAGCAAGCGGACGCATGATTTTAAGGAGAGAAATACCTGCGGCTTTCATCGCGAGCAATTCATAACGCTCACCAAAGTTACCGAAAGTAATCAAAGAAGCCAGTAGCACAGCCAATGGCAACGATACTGGCACTAATGTTAATGCAGAATAAAAGAAGAATTGAGCCATAACGCTCATCTCCAACCCTTTTCCGACTAATTCGTCTACATATCTCCACAGGAACTGCATCATGAATATGAACAGACAGATGAAGAATGTACCAATAAAGAGCATCAAAAAACTCTTTACGATGAATATATCTAATTTCTTTATGCGTAGCATCTTAATAGGTTCGTGCAATTAGGATGCAAAATTAGCACAAAAAAAGGAGCATCGAAAATTTTTAGTTGAAAGTTAACTAAAAACCACAAGTTCTTCTTAATTTAGCTACTTGCGACTCCCACAATTCTTTCATATCGGCTACTTCATCCGGCTCTGCGAAATCGGTAATTTCCAACACATAGTCACTAGTCAGCTCATTATAAGTCATCTTGATTTCAAAATAATCGCGTTCGTTTTCATCATCCTGCCAACGGAAGCGGATAAAAGAGAAAGAGCGAATGGCAATAATTTCTGCTTTCCTCTGTTCTGTCTTGCCCCAATGAAACTCTACTATTTTATCGTCAGAAATAACTTTGTCTGCAAACCAGTCCTCCAACCCGGTCGGTGTGCTAATAGCTCCCCAAAGTATATTTTTAGATGTTGCATTCAACAAATACTCCAAATGAATCTTTTCCTTTTTCATAGCAATTTCGAATTGTTTTTACGTGTGCCAAGATAAATACTTTTTTCTAAATACACCGCATAAATCAGACACTTTATTTAATTATTCTTTCATTATCGAGCCTCAAACTCCCTGTTTATAGGGAAAACCAAGACCCGTATTAAAGAAAAAACACAAAAAAGTTATGAATTGTTTTGGAGATTATAAAAAATCATCTATCTTTGCACCCGCAATCGAGAAACGATGGCGGGATAGCTCAGCTGGTTAGAGCGCATGATTCATAATCATGA
>OLRI01003120.1_pt1 | contig 10276 bp, 7 predicted proteins | sample 1672871 | NCBI WGS metagenome assembly OLRI01 (sample SAMEA3136732, study PRJEB25190) | human gut metagenome
TTTGCAAGCTCGGTTTTGCCCACGCCCGTAGGCCCGAGGAACAAAAACGATCCTATCGGACGGCGGGGGTCCTGAATGCCGGCGCGGGAGCGCAGTATGGCGTCGCATACGCGGCTTACCGCCTCGTCCTGACCCACTACGCGCTTGTGCAGTATCTCGTCAAGGCGCAACAGCTTATCCCTCTCCCCCTCCATAAGACGGGAAACCGGGATGCCGGTCCACCGCGCCACTATGCGCGCTATCTCCTCCTCGTCCACAGTGTTTCGCAAAAGCGTGTTTTTCCTCTGCGGCTGCTCCGCCTCGCAGGCGGCCAGCTCCTTTTGCAGCTTGGGCAGCCTGCCGTATTTAAGCTCCGCCGCCCTGTTGAGGTCGTACTCGTTTTCCGCCTTTTCAATGGCGGCGTTTACCTGCTCGATCTCCCGGCGCAGCTGCTGCACCTTTTCTATATCCTGCTTTTCGTTTGCAAGCTTTGCCTGCATGCCGCGGAAGGTTTCCCGCAGCTCGGAAAGCTGCTTTGTGATCTCGCTGAGATGCTCGGCGGATATTTTATCCGTCTCCTTCTTAAGGGCCGCCTCCTCTATCTCCAGCTGCATGATTTTGCGCCGTATGTCGTCCATCTCGGTAGGCATGGAGTTCATTTCGGTTTTTATCATGGCGCAGGCCTCGTCCACAAGGTCGATGGCCTTATCGGGCAGGAAACGGTCGCTTATATACCTATTGGAAAGGGTAGCCGCAGCTATCAGCGCGCGGTCGTGTATTTTTACGCCGTGGAACACCTCATAGCGCTCCTTAAGCCCGCGCAGTATGGAAATGGTGTCCTCCACGCTGGGCTCCGGCACTGTCACCGGCTGGAAGCGGCGCTCCAGAGCCGGATCCTTTTCGATATATTTCCTGTATTCGTCCAAGGTGGTGGCGCCTATGCAGTGCAGCTCGCCTCGGGCAAGCATGGGCTTGAGCAGGTTGCCCGCGTCCATGGAGCCCTCGGTGCGCCCCGCGCCCACAATGGTGTGCAGCTCGTCTATAAACAGCAGTATTTTGCCCTGCGAAGCCTTTACCTCGTTAAGCACAGCCTTAAGACGCTCCTCAAACTCGCCGCGGAACTTTGCGCCCGCTATCAGCGCGCCCATGTCCAAGGAGAACAGCGTGCGGTCCTTAAGGTTTTCCGGCACATCGCCCTTGGCGATACGCTGGGCAAGCCCTTCGGCTATTGCCGTTTTACCTACGCCCGGCTCACCTATAAGGCAGGGATTGTTTTTGGATTTACGGGTAAGTATCCTTATGCAGTTGCGGATCTCCTCATCACGGCCTATTACCGGGTCCAGCTTCTGCTCCCGCGCAAGCGCGGTAAGATCCTGACCGTATTTTTTAAGGGCGTTATAGGTGCCCTCCGGATCGTCGCTGCGCACATGCTGAGTGCCCCGTACCTCCTTTATTGCATTAAGCAGCTTTTCCTGCGTTACGCCTGCGGACTTAAGCACCTCTCTTAATGTGCCGTCGGGGTTCTTTACAAGCGCAAGCAGTATGTGCTCCACCGAAATGAAGTCGTCCTGCATGGCCGCGGCCTCGTTCTGCGCCTCTCTTAATGCGCGGTCCGCGTTCTGGGAAAGATACACCTCGCTTCCGGCTCCGCTTACCCGCGGAAAGCCGTCTACGGCCCTTTCAAGGCCGGACACCGTAAGGCGTTCATCCGCCTTCATGCTTTTCCAAAGCTCGCCGGCAAGACCGTCCTGCTGACGCAGCAGCGCAAGCAGCAGATGCGCCTGCTCGATGTACTGATTTCCCTTCTCCTTTGCTATGTTGCTTGCTTCCTCTATTGCGGAAAGACTCTTTTGCGTAAATTTTCTTGCATCCATAAAAATCACTCCTTAATTTATAAACAGCAGAGCGGTTTGTATTGTCTGTTGCGATTGCTGCTGATTGCTTATTATGTGTTTGATGTTTACCTGCTTACCGTATTTTCCGGTTTTTTCGGTGTGTCCGGGTAAGCGCCCTTGCGCTTTTTGGGGCGGCGCCTTTTTTACAGCGTTACTCCGCGTCCGATAATGTATTTGCAATAAGCGTTTTTTACCGCCGCCGCTGCGTCGGCAGAAGCGCTTATCGCGCCGAAATAAGCCTTAAGGGCGGCATCAAAGCCGGTAACATAGGCCGATATGAGCCTGCCGGCTTCTCCGCCCTGCGGGTTTTCCAGCTTGCGCACAAATCTTCCTCCGTCCGCCGCACATGACCGACCCGGCATATTGGCGCTTTCGTTTTCGCTCCACAGCCTGTAAAAGCCGTTTATATAAAGCAGCAGCCCGGAGTTCTTCGTGCGCAGCCACACCTTCAGCTCACCCAAGTATCCCTTTGCCTCGCGGTAAAGCTCCACACGGTAATGAACATCGGGATTATATTTGTAATCCAGTGAAGAAACCGTGCGCAGTATTGCCGGAGAGGCCTGCTCTCCCACACGGAAGGCCGCCTGCGCGCGAAGCTGCTCGCCGGCAAGGGCAAGCGTGTTCTTCATGCGCATTTCGGGAGTGACATAGCTGACATATTCGGCAAGTATCTGGTTTATAAGAGCGGATCTGTTGACTCCGCGCTCCTTTGCCGTTCTGTCCACCGCCGCCACCACGTTTTCCGAAAGCACCAGTGAATATACCTCTTTTTTCATCACTCTTCCGCCTTTCCGTATGCGAAAATTGTACGCCGTTTTATATAATATGTCAAGCAATTTATATAATTAAAACTACGAATTTTTGTAAATATTGCGTGTATTTTGTGTGAACAAAAATGAGCCGGTGCGGCACCGGCAGCAAAAATAAACGGGTGGAAACAGCGTAGGCAGGCGATGGAAGGTCCGGCGGCAGGGGAGGAAACAGCGGGCGCGCAAGGCCTTAAAATGGGGGGTCGGCAAAAGCGCAGCCTTGCGCCTTGCGGGCATACGCCTCAATAGCGGCGCACCGTAAGCTGCACCTTCAGCTCGGAATACGGGCAGCCTATTATTCCGTCTATAAGCAGGGCATCGCACTTAAAGCAGGAAAGCAGCTTATAAAGCTCCTGCTCAAGGGCGGCGGCATAATCCTCCGGGCTGCCCGGGGAGGTAAAAAGCGCATACGCCTCCACTGTTATGCATCTGTTTTCCCGGCTGAAGCGACGCACGCTCTTAAGCTGTGCGCTGATTCCGCCCGCCGTGACCGAGCCTGAGCCGTCAGGGTAAAAAAGCATTGCCCAAAGCGATGTTTGCGCCGCATCCAGCTGCTGCACAAGCACGCCGTCCTTCAGAATCACCGCGCCGTCCAGATACGTGCCGTTATTATCCGTAACACGGGGCAGCACAAGGGGAGTGCCGTCATAAAGGGCGGTGAGGCAATCGGACAGCGAGGCGCGGGGGGTGTAGGTCTTTGACGAGGAACTGGCAAGCAGCATGGGCAGAGTCTGATCCTTTACCATTGCCGCAGCGTTTTCGGCGGCGCACAGCAGCACATCGCCGGAGGGCAGCGGCCACTTCAGGAAGGTGAACATGGGGTCGCCTATGCCGTTTGAGAGCACCTCCTTCCCCAGCACCACCGCGCCCAGAAGAGAATAGTTTACCGTTTCATAGCTGTACCCCGCCTTTTTGCCGGCGGCCTCCCCGATATTCACCCCCTGCGCCGAAAACTCCTTGAAGGAAATGCTTTCGCCGTCATACATATAATAAAGACCGCTTTCGGTGTACAGCCCGCTTGACGGGTCAAGGTCTATTCCCACCGTTACGGGATGCGCGCTTTTTTCAATGGGCTGAGCGCCGCAGGCGCAAAACGCGCCCGACAGCAGAAAAAGCAGGGCGCACAGGCCCGCCGAGGCAGCTTTTTGCAATGCTTTAATCATATTTTCTCCTTTTTGAAAAGCGCGCGTATGCCCCCGAAGCGCATCGGGCATATGAACGGGCGGCTTTGCCGTTTATCACAGGCTTTGTATAATGCCGTGCATAAGCAGCGCCGCCGCCAGCACGAAGGCGCATATTCCGGGGCGCAGCCACTTGCTTTTTATTACCTCCTCCGCCGAGACAAGCGCCGCCCAGCCGAGGTTGACGGCGGGCTTGAGCATGACCAGGCTGAAGCTTATGCTTGCAAAAAACAGGCGCATGTTAAGCAGCACCGTGCCGCTTTTAAGCACGGTAAGGGCCGCATAGCTCTCTCCGGCGCAGGCCTTGTCCCCAAGCACCGCAATGCATACGGCGGTAATAAGGGCATAAACGGCGCAGGACAGCACCAGTGCCAACAGCATGGAGCGTTTTTTACGCCGCGCCGGGCAAGGGCGGGTACCGTCATTATGCCGGAAAAAAACGGGAGCATGCCCAAGCCCGTCTCAAGCGGCTCCGACAGGCTTGCAGACAGCCGATCCGTGCGCCCCTGTGTCAGGCTGAGCAGCTGCATAAGGGTTATAACGGCAAGGCAGGCAAAAAACATAATATTAAGCCCGCACACGGTATGCTCGGTGGCAATACATAAATACAGCACCCCCGCCGACACCGCAATAAGCAGCACCGGCTCCGCTCCGGGAAGCATAAGATCCCGGCACAGCACGGACGCAAGGCAAAGCGCACAGGCGGCAAGAAAGGCGCACAGCACCGCATAAGCCACGCGAAGGCACTGCATAAGGGTATAGGGCAGCCTTACAAGGGAGGCGTGGTACAAAAACAGAAATACAGCCGCAAGCAGCGGCAGCACCGTAACGGGCACAAGCCATCCGCCGCTGCCCGCCCTTGCGGCAAGCGAGGGCACAAGAAATATGCCGCTTCCCAGCAGCGTTCCGAAAAGGGAAAAGAAGCCCGCTCCGTGTTCTTTCATTTTTCATCTCCGGATATAAATATATAATGTATGCCAAGCACCGTGCGCCGGCGCCGGTTTCTGCCCGCCGTACGCGTTCCTCCGCCCCGACCCGGCGTACGGTGACGGCGCTCTTTGTCTTTCCTTAACGGCGCGACCCGGTTCTTTTTGACATTTTCAGCGCCAGCTCGTCCGCCGTTATGCAGCCACGCTTTGCGCGTATGGGCAGATAGGGATACGATGCCGAGGTAAGGGCAAGCAGGCGCGCAAAAAGCGCAACAAGGGCAAGCCCGGTACCTATAAGCCCCAGCGCCGCGGAAAACAAAAGCACTATAAGACTTACATGGCGAAGCGCGATATTAAGCGGATAATTCGGCACGGAATAGCCGCTTACCGACGAGGTTATCACCACCAGCAGCGTCATCTCGCTTGCCACCCCGGCTGTTACCAGCGCCTGCCCCAGCACTATGGAGCCGAAAATGCCGATGGTGCCTCCCACGGTGGAAGGCAGCGCCACCCCCACCTGAAATATAAGCGCCACCAGCACCCATGTTATAAGCACCTCCGGCAGCAGGGAAAGCGCAATCTTGCTTTCCGCCTCTATAACAAGAGCGGTGACCTCAGGGGGCAGCAGGGCGCGGTTATAATTCAGCAGCGCCACATACAGCCCGGGCAGGGTTATGCACAAAAGCGCGCCGATAAACCGCAAAAGCGTCATGGCGCGGGCAAGCGTCGAGGCTATGGAGGCATCGTTTGGGGATTCAAACAGCTCCCACAGCGTGGTGGGGAAGCATACCGCTACGGGCTGTCCGTCCATAAGCAGCACCACCCGCCCCTTGGGCAAAAGGGAGCATACGGTATCGGGGCGCTCGGTCACCTTCTGCGTGGGAAACACCGAGCGCGGGCTTACTGCGGGCAGTATGTCGCGCACGGTAAGGCACAGGCCGCCGTCCAGCTTTTCTATGGTTTTTGTAAGCTTTTCCACAAGCGGCAGCATATCATCATCCATCCACAGAAGATAGCACTTGGTTTTTCCGCTGCCGGCAAACACGGTGCGCACTCCCAGCAGCTCGGAGCGTATGCGCTTGCGGATAAGCCCGAGATTTTCCCCCACCGACTCGGTAAAGCCGTCCCTTGCACCCAGTATGGTTTTGTCTATGGCGGGCTCCTCCACGCTTCTTGAGGGCAGCCTGCGCACATCCACCGACAGACAGCCCGCTACGCCGTCCACAAACAAAAGCGTCATGCCGCCCGCAAGCTCCGCAGGCGCCTGATCAAGAGAGGACAGCACGGTTATCTGCCCCGCCGAGGTAGCGCTGCGGCGCACCTGGTCAAGGTCCTTATCCCGCACCGCCATATGCATAAGACGGGCTATCACGTTCTGCTCCAGCAGCTGCTGGGAAACCGTGGTTTCCGTGAAAACCACGGCGCATTCCGTGTTTCCGCTGTATATGCGGCGCAGCTTGCAGTCCGACGCGCGCGCCATATACTCCCGCAAAAAGGCAAGGTTTTTGTTTATATCCTTATAAAAGCCCATTGCCGCCTCCGTTATAAATGCTTTACCGTAAAAAGCGTTTGCCGGATATTTCCCGGCAGTATTTTTGCCGTGTATTTTTGCTGTAAGGATTATTGTTCCCTTTTGGCCGGTTTATACAATTTATTTTTTCCGCCTACGGCGCGGCCCGCGTGCATGAGAGCGCGCCGTTTAATGCCCGAATTACATAAAGCGCAGCAAAAATTAATAAAATGTGAAATTTTCCGACGCTGCCCGAAAACTTGCAAAAAGACGGTTGACATATATTTTCAAACGAATATAATATGCAATGAATCTGTTAGCAAGCTAACATATTTTTACGGAAACAAAATCCGCCCGCACGCGGTTTCGGGCAGTGATTCCGGGAGGTGACCTTCGTGGAAAGAGAGAACACCGTAGGCTTTCAGGTGCGCACGCTTTCAAACATGATACGGCGCACCATGGATGAGTATTCCTCCAAGAAATACGCCGACGAGCTTACGGGGGTGCACGGCTGGATACTGGGGTATATGTACAGCCGGGAGCAGGAGAACAAAGCGGTATACCAGCGCGATATGGAGCGGGATTTCGGCGTGCGGCGCTCCACCGTTACAAAGCTTGTGCAGCTTATGGAGAAAAACGGCCTCATAGAGCGCGTTGGGGTAAAGGACGATGCGCGCCTTAAGCAGCTTAAGCTTACTCCGCGCGGACGGGAGCTGCATCTGTGCGTCATAAACGATATAGAGGAGATGGAGCGCAGCATGTGCCGGGGCATTCCTCCGGAGGATATGCAGACCTTTTTCTCGGTTATAACGGCAATACGGGAAAACCTGCGCTCTGTCGGCGCAGCAGAGGACGAAGCTTCGCCCCGCCCTTGCATCGAAGGTCAAAACAGGGGCAGAAGCGGTAACACAAAAAGCACGCCCTCGGCAAAAAATGCAGATAAAGGAGCAGATAAAGGAAAGGAGAGATCCGAAAAGGCGGATCGGAAGGCAATATGATAAAAAAACTGGCACGCAGCGTGCGTGAATTCAAGTCCGTTGCGATAGCCACCCCCATAACCGTGACCTTTGAGGTTATAATGGAGGTGGTCATACCCACTCTTATGGCGGCGCTTATCGATAACGGCGTCGAGGGCGGGGACATAAACTATATACTTAAAATGGGGCTTATTCTGGTGGGCTGCTGCGCACTGTCCCTTACCTTCGGCGCTTTGGCGGGCAAGTTTGCCTCGGAGGCGTCGGCGGGCTTTGCGCGCAACCTCAGGCACGATATTTTCAATAAAATACAGGATTTTTCCTTTTCAAACATTGATAAATACTCCACCTCCAGCCTTATAACAAGGCTGACCACCGACGTTACCAATGTGCAGAACTCGTTTCAGATGATAACCCGCATTGCGGTGCGCTGCCCGATGATGCTGATATTTGCAATGGTGATGTCCTTCAGGATAAATGTTGAGCTTTCCCTTGTGTTTGTGGCGGCGCTGCCCGTACTGGGCGTGGGGCTTTACTTTATAATGACCCGCGTGCACCCGGTTTTCACCCGCGGCTTCAAAAAGTACGATAAGCTCAACAGCGTGGTGCAGGAGAACCTGCGCGGCATAAGGGTGGTAAAATCCTATGTCCGCGAGGATTTTGAGGATAAAAAGTTTAAGAAGGTATCCGGCGAGATTTACACCGATTTTGTAAAGGCGGAAAAGATTCTGTCCTTCAACATGCCCCTTATGCAGCTTGCCGTATACGCCTGCATGCTGCTTATATGCTACTTCGGCGCAAAGCTTATAGTGGGCAGCGGCGCCACCGTTATGACGACGGGTCAGCTTATGAGCCTTATGACCTATACCATGCAGATACTTATGAGCCTTATGATGCTTTCCATGGTGTTTGTAATGATAACCATGAGCCGTGCAAGCGCCGAGCGTATAGTGGAGGTGCTGGATGAGCAATCCGATATAGTATCCCCCGAAAATGCGGTAAAAACCGTGGCAAACGGCGATGTGGATTTTGAAAATGTATGCTTTTCCTATTCCAAGGAGCGCGACACGCAGGTGCTTAAAAACATAAACCTGCACATAAAGGAGGGGCAGACGGTAGGCATAATCGGCGGCACGGGCAGCTCGAAATCCAGCCTTGTGCAGCTTATTCCCCGCCTGTACGATGCCAAAGAGGGCTGTGTTAAGGTGGGCGATGTGGATGTAAGGGCTTACGACCTTGATGCGCTCCGCCACGGCGTGGCTATGGTGCTTCAGAAAAACGTGCTCTTCAGCGGCACCATAAAGGAAAACCTGCGCTGGGGCAATGCGGAGGCTACCGATGAAGAGATGGAGCACGCCTGCAAGGTGGCCTGCGCGGACGAATTCATAAAAGCCTTCCCCGACGGCTATGACACCTACATTGAGCAGGGCGGCACCAATGTCTCCGGCGGACAGAAGCAGCGTCTGTGCATAGCCCGCGCGCTGCTGGCCAAGCCCAAGGTGCTTATAATGGACGATTCCACCTCGGCGGTGGACACCCATACCGACGCCATGATACGCCGGGCCTTTGCAAACGAGCTGCCCAAAACCACCAAGATAATCATTGCGCAGCGCCTTTCCTCGGTGCAGGATGCCGATATGATAGTGGTTATGAACGAGGGCGCGGTTGACGCCGTTGGCACTCACGACCGGCTTATGCAAAGCTGCGCTATATACAAAGAGGTTTACACCTCGCAGAACAGAGGAGGCGAGCGGAAATGATGCACGGCGGAAGACGGCCCGGCCCGCACACGGGCATGGGCGCAAAGGGCAAAAAGGCCGACAGAAAAACAATAGTGCGCCTGCTTTCCTATATGAAGGAATACAAGCTTCATCTGATACTGGTGGCGCTGGGGATAATCATAAGCGCGGTAACCGGCGTTATCGGCTCCACCTTTATCAAAACCATGATAGACACCTACATCGACCCGCTGCTTGACGGAGTGAAAAACGGCATTGCGCCGGACTATACAAACATGGTGCTTGCCATAATACGCATGGCGTGCATATACCTGATAGGTCTGCTTTGCACCTTCGGCTACAACCGGCTTATGGTAACGGTGGCTCAGGGCGTACAGAAAAAGGTGCGCGACGGCATGTTTGAGCACATGCAGACCCTGCCGATAAAATATTTTGACACCCACGCCCACGGCGACGTGATGAGCGTCTACACCAACGATGTGGACACCCTGCGGCAGATGTTCGCCCAGAGCATCCCCCAGGTCATCAACTCCTCCATGACCATTCTGGTCACCTTCCTGGGTATGCTGTTCACCAACGCCCTGCTCACGGTTGTGGTCCTGGTGTGCGTCTGCTTCGCCCTGGTGGTGACCCGTTTCCTGGCGGGCCGCAGCAGCCGCTACTTCCTCCGCCAGCAGGGCACCCTGGGCGCCCTGAACGGCTATATCGAGGAGATGATCAACGGCCAGAAGGTGGTCAAGGTCTTCTGCCATGAGCAGGAGGCCCAGGACGGCTTTGACCGGGTCAACGACGAAATGTTCCACAGCGCGGACAAAGCCCACACCTACGCCAGCATCCTGATGCCCATCATGGTGAACATCGGCAACGTGCAGTATGTGATCGTGGCCATGGTGGGCGGCGCCCTGGCCCTGAGCGGCGTGGACACCACCATCACCCTGGGCGTCATCGCCGCCTTCCTGCAGCTGTCCAAGAGCTTCTCCAACCCCATCAACCAGATCTCCCAGCAGTTCAACTCCATCATCATGGCCCTGGCCGGCGCGGCCCGGATCTTCGCCCTGATGGACGAGAAGCCCGAGGAGGATCACGGCACCGTGACGCTGGTGAACGTGGCCTATGACAAGGACGGCCACCAGCTGGAGGAGTCCAAGAAGCGCACCAACCTGTGGGCCTGGAAGGTCCCCCACAACACCGGCATCACCATGGTGCCCGTGCGCAAGGATGAGGACGGCACCATCACCGAGCTGAAGGAGGCCGCGGGCC
>OLRI01003123.1_pt1 | contig 10272 bp, 8 predicted proteins | sample 1672871 | NCBI WGS metagenome assembly OLRI01 (sample SAMEA3136732, study PRJEB25190) | human gut metagenome
TTCTCCCCCGTGAAGTAAGCAGCGTCGTCATCGACAGCCGTAAAGCAGAAAAAGACAGTCTGTTTATCGCGATCCGGGGGGCACGCGTCGACGGACATTCCTTTATTCCGAAAGTAATGGAACAAGGAGCGCTCTGCGCCGTTTCCGAAGAAGATCTCGGAGATGTTCCTTATTCTTATATTAAAGTGGCGTCATGTGAACAGGCTTTAAAAGATATCGCAGAACACTATCGGCGTTCCCTTGATATCAAAGTTGTAGGCATTTCGGGAAGCGTCGGAAAAACGAGCACAAAAGAAATGATCGCCTCTGTCCTGTCACAAAAATATTCGGTTCTGAAAACAGAAGGAAACTTTAACAATGAGATTGGGCTTCCTCTTACTGTTTTCAACCTCCGTAAGGAACATGAAATCGCGGTTCTTGAGATGGGGATCAGCGGCTTCGAAGAGATGACGCGCCTTGCGAAAGTTGCCCGGCCGGACATCTGCGTTCTCACAAATATCGGTGTCGCCCATATGGAAAATCTAGGTTCAAGAGACGGGATCTTAAAAGCAAAAACAGAAATGTTTGCTTATATGAATGAAAACGGAACAATAATCTTAAACGGAGACGATGACAAACTGCGCGGATATTCTCCCGAAAACGGAATCACGCCTGTCTACTTCGGTCTTGATGAAAGCTGCGGTTTTCACGCCGAAAATATTTCCGGCAAAGGTTTAAACGGAACGGACGCACAGTTTTTCACACCAAATTCTTCTTTTACGGCACATATCAACATCCCGGGCGCTCACATGGTGTACAACGCGCTTGCGGCTACCGCAGTCGGATACGCTCTTGGTATGACAGACAGGGAAATCTGCGCAGGAATCGAAGCAAATGTTCCGATTGCCGGACGCAATAACCTGATCCGTGCGCCCCATTTTACGATCATCGACGACTGCTACAACGCAAACCCTACTTCTATGAAAGCGTCTCTCGATGTTCTTGCCTTTGCAGATACTCGCAAAGCAGCAATACTCGGAGATATGTTTGAACTCGGAGAAAACGAAAAACAGATGCACCGCGAAGTCGGCATTCACGCCGTCAGAAAAGGCATCGATGTTTTGATCTGCATCGGCAGTTTGATGAAGTCGGCGGCAGACGGAGCGTTGGAATATCTTGAGCAGCAAAAAAACGCAGAACATACCGAAGAGACGCCTTCGTCTTCTGCGCATTTTCCGACTCAGATCTGCCATTTCGCCACAAAGGCAGATTTTCTGCGCGAGGCGAAAGAACTTTTAAAAGAAGGCGATACCGTACTTGTAAAGGCTTCACACGGAATGGAGTTTCCGGAAATCGTCGAATTTTTACAGCAATAATATTATATTTTGATAAAGCATAGGAGAAGGATTATGAAATATCAGGTTCTCGTCCTTGATCTGGACGGCACTTTGACCAATTCAAAAAAGGAAATTACCACGCCGACAAAACAGGCGCTTCTTGAGATTCAGGAAGCCGGCCGCACTGTCGTTCTTGCCAGCGGGCGGCCGATCAACGGTGTTGCGCCTCTTGCAAAAGAACTTCAGATGGATACTTTCGGCGGATACATGCTCTCCTTTAACGGCGCACGTATTACAAAATGTTCCACAGGCGAGATCATTTACAATAAAACGATCCCAAAAGAAATCATCCGTCCGGTCTGGGAATACGTAAAGACATTTCCGGGACTGGATATCATCTCTTACGATGACACTCATATTTTCTCAGGGATTTGTCCGAACAAATATGTAGAAATAGAATCGGGAATAAACAATATGGAAATTGTTCCAACGGACGACTTTCCATCCGCCCTTGATTTCCCGGTAAATAAGCTGCTCATCTGCGGCGATCCGAAAACACTTGAAACGATGATCGAACCGCTCCGCAAGCAGTACCACGGGCTTTTAAATATCTATCTTTCCGAACCGTTTTTCTTGGAGATCATGCCGAAAAACATTGACAAAGCGCAGTCTCTCCAAAAGCTGTTAAACAGCATCGGTCTGACCGCTAATGAGATGATCTGCTGCGGCGACGGCTTCAACGATCTGTCCATGATCGAATATGCCGGTCTTGGAGTCGCCATGGAAAACGCACAGCCGATCATAAAAGAAACCGCCGACTTCATCACTCGTTCCAATGACGAAGACGGCGTACTCCATGTGATCGATACGTTTATGCGATAAAGAAATCTTTTATATCGGCTCACACAATCTGTAAGAGCTGTCACGATACTTTTTCAGGAAAAGAAAAGTTCCATCACTTCCTGTGCCGGCATTTCTTTTCCTGTAAACAGTTCAAACGCCGCAGCTCCCTGCCAGAGCAGCATCCCGATTCCTCCGACTGCGGCTTTACAGCCTGCCTCTTTTGCTTTTTTTATAAGCAGCGTCTCTCTCGGATTATACACGACGTCCGCAACAGCCAGATCTTTATGAAGTAATTCTTCCGGAACGGGAAGCACGTTTTCCAAAGGACTCATTCCGGCGCGTGTTGCATTGATCAAAAGATCGCTTCCGGCGATAGCTTCTCCTAATTTTTTCTCATCATCAATATCTTCACGGCTCTCGCCACCGGCGGCGCGGTGATTGCCGATTTTTTTCATCGACGGTACTGCTTTTTTAATCTTTTCTACCGTTTTTTCTCCGTTTGCGAAAAATTCATCCTTCCGGTTAAATATCGCAATCTCTGACGCTTTATCAAGCGCCGCCTGTACTGCGATCGCAGTCGCCGCTCCGCCTGTACCAAGCAAAACGATCTTCTTTCCCTCTATCCCGACTCCTTGTTCCTTCAGATTGCGGACAAATCCGATCCCGTCTGTAATATGCCCTGTCATCGTTTTGTCCTCTTCCACAACGACGGTGTTACACGCTCCGACAAGTTCCGCCGCAGGGGACAATCTGTCTACAAGCTGTGCCGCCGCGGTTTTGTTCGGCATCGTTATGTTAAAACCGCCTACGTTTAATGTGCGGAATGCGTCAATCGCATCTTTTGTTTTCTCCAGCGGTATGTCAAACGCAAGATACGCCGCATCGATCCCTAGCTTTTCAAAACTGTAGTTGTACATAGCCGGAGACCCCGAATGGCCTACCGGTGAACCGATCAGCGCGTAAAGCCTTGTATGTCCGTTAATTCTTCTTTCCATCTTTTCTCCCTCCATGATCATGCGCTCTCAAAACAGGCGCACTGCAAATATGGATACAGTATATCACAACTTTTTGTTTACTTCAACACTTTAAAGTGTGAATAAAATTCGTTAAAATAAAAATCGAATTAAAATGCATACATTTATCCCGTGTCACCCCATGTTACTAACGCGTTGTCGTTTTGTCTTAATGAATTGCCCCTTTTAAAAAAATGTGCTATCTTATTCCAAAAGAAAGGAGATTTTACGAAAATATGAAAAACAGTTTTTCTTTTCTCGCAAAACATATTTCATGGAAATACATTGTACTTATCTTAATCCTTATTTATATTATCCTCCTTACTGTTCCTTATCTGCCGCATAAAACTGTATCGGAAGAATACAAAGAAAAAGATGCGGCAGCCGAATATTATTCCGACACATCCGGGACAGAGCGCATCGCCTACATCACTGATAATAACGACGCTCTTTTGTATCGGCTCGGTATGATCGAAGAAGCAGAAAAATCCATCATTTTATCGACCTTTGATTTTAACGATGATGAGGCGGGGCAGGATATTCTTTCCGCCTTACTAAACGCCGCGGACCGGGGCGTCGATATCCGTGTTATCGTCGATGGAATCAGCGGATTTATGGATGTACAGCACAATCCGTGGTTTCTTGCTTTAGACGCTCATAAAAACGCTCAGGTCCGCATTTATAATCCTGTGAATTTTTTGAAACCATGGGATATGCAGGCCCGCCTTCATGACAAATATCTGATCATCGATGACCAGATGTATACACTTGGCGGACGCAACACAACAAACCTGTTTCTCGGAGATTATTCAAAAGGAAAAAACATCGACAAGGAGCTGTTTGTTTACGAAACAGATCCGGGCAAAAATATGCAAAACACTTCTATGTCCCAGCTTCAAACTTATTTTGATTCCATATGGGATTCTTCTGACAGCAAACCGTGCCGTGGCTCAAGAAACGGAAAAAAGACGGTCGAAAAAACAGAAGCTCTGAAAAAACATTACAAAGAGCTACAGAAAAAATATCCTGCCGCATACGAAAAACAAAACTGGGAAGAACTGACATTTGAGACAAATAAGATCACTCTTTTGAGCAATCCGATCGAATCAGAAAACAAAGAACCGTGGATGTGGTACTCTCTTCACCGGCTTATGATGTCCGGAAAACAGGCGACGATCTACACCCCTTACATTATATGCGGCAGGGAAATGTACGACGATCTTTCTCAGCTCACAGATAATAACGTCTCTGTCGAGATCATTACAAATGATGTCGCAAAAGGCGCCAATCCGTGGGGCTGTACAGATTACTTAAATGAAAAAGAAAAGATATGGAGAACCGGTGTGAAAGTTTACGAATATATGGCTCCCCATTCCTGCCATACGAAAGCCGTTCTCATAGATGACCGCATGAGTATCGTCGGTTCTTACAATCTTGACATGCGAAGCACATATCTTGATACCGAATTAATGCTTGCCGTCGATTCAACCGAATTAAACGCAATTATACGAAAAGAAGCCGAACATGATAAAACCTTTTCAAAAACGATGGCAAACGGAAAATATACCTACGGGGAAAATTACAAAACAAAAGAATTAAGCACCGGAAAGAAATTATTCTACGCAGCATTAAGACAAATCAAACCGCTCCGCAGATTCTTATAGACAACTTTATTAAAAACTCTTTATAGACAAAACTTTTATGATTAAATTTTTACAGCCGAATTTCTTATGATCGATATCTTCTCTGATCGGATTTATCTGCACGGAAACGAGAATCACAAATCAGGCATCCCTTGTACCTTCCCGAGAACTGTTCCCATGCAGATAAACCGGTCTTTCGGCTTTACTACTACATCCTGTTCCAATACGTTCAATGCTTTCAGCTTTTTCTCTTCATTTTCCTGATATAATAATCTCAAATAATAAACTTCATTTACTAAGAAAATTCCTATTTCATTTTGACCTGCTTTTTTTTCGGTCAATGCGATCACATCCCCGTTCCGAAAAACAGGTTCGTATCTGTCTGTCTGAAGCTGCAGGCAAAATTCCATGCCGTCTATCATATTCTCCTTGCGTACACGGAATTCAAAATATTCTGCTCTTTTTTTACAAATCGCATCAATCCCTCCTCCCATATCTTTCATACACGGAAAAGAAATCCATTCTTCCTGCTGCATTCTCGAATACTCTTCTTCGATCACCATACGAACAAGTTTTTTCCCGCTGCTCGTCAACTGCCTGTACTTTTCAAGAGCATATATCTCATCCTGTGTGATCGCTCTTTTACATGCGATGGCAATCTCTCTGTTTCTTACATACTCTTCATAAAAGTAATTCGCATCTACTTCAAGCGTGATCATCAGCGCAACAAAAATATCCGGTTTCGGATAGCTGATTCCATTCTCATAATTTGCAATAGCAGACGGTGTAACCTGCACCGCTTCGGCAAGCTGTACTCTTGACATGTTTAACTCCTGACGTCGCTTACGAATCTTATTTCCGATCATCGTCATGATTTTAACCCTCTCTTCACCACATATTATTCAAAGTATATTACAAGTTTCCTGTAAAAGCAATCGCTTTTTCAAGATTATTGTAGTTTCTCATTGACATTTTATTAAATCTGTCGTAAACTGATGTAGAAATAGCCGTAAAATTGGTATATTTTCTTAATATGAATCAATTTTCTTAGGTAATATTAACAACTAGAATCGAGGGGCATGATGAAAGATTATGTAATAGATGTACTGATGAACATCGGAGTTCCGGCAGGAATCAAAGGTTTTACTTATATTTGCGACGCAATAGAATTATTTAATACCGATCCATACTATCCTGACGGAAAGATATCAGCACTCTATATCGATATCGCTAAAAAGTATCACACAACACCATCAAGAGTAGAGCGTTCCATACGACACGCTTTCGATATTGCACTTACAAAAGGTGATCCTGATATGGTATCCCGCTATCTGGATCTGACAAACAGACAGAACTCCACGCTATTGCGGACACTCTATCTTCGAATCGGGCAAGAACGCCGCAGACATCAGGCAGAACGGCGTCATCAGCAATGCAACCCACAAACTTGTACCTCACAGACTTGTGAGTTTAAAGCACAGATATATATGGAAGCAATGAAAACCTTATCCGAAGAGATCGAATCTTTGTTTAATCGCACTCTTGCTTCTGTAAGAGATGATATTCATCCGACAGACGACGGACAAAGTGAACGGAGCTGTTCCGGATTTCCAAAATCTTTAAAATCTTAAAGACTCGGCTCTTTCTTATTTTATTTTTATCATCTTTGAAAACAGCTCCGCAAAACAACATATGTTTGGATTTCACTTGGTTTTACCTCGCTTTTCATATATAATATTAGGCGTTTCATAAACGCCTAATACCGAAAATTATTGAAAGGAGATGGTTCTATGTCTACCAACATTCAGAAAAACCAGATTACAGAAGGCATTATTTGGCGGCAGCTTCTACTTTTCTTCTTTCCCATTTTACTCGGGACTTTCTTTCAACAGCTATACAACACGATTGACAGTGTTATCGTCGGTCAATTCGTCGGAAAAGAAGCTCTCGCCGCAGTAGGAGGTTCTTCTGCTCAGATCGTTGCTTTTGTAGTCGGATTTTTTACCGGGCTTTCTTCCGGGGCATCTGTAACGATTGCACAATTTTTCGGTGCGAAAGACTCCCGCTCTGCAAATAAAGGTCTTCACACAGCTTACGCGATCGCCGCTTTCGGAGGTTTGATCCTTACCGTATCAGGAATAATTCTGACTCCGTTTCTTTTAGAGATGATGAATACGCCTGCCGATATTGTAGCAGATTCCGCCGTTTACTTAAGGATCTACTTTGCCGGAATCATTTTCGTCCTCATTTACAACATGGGATCGGCAATACTGCGCGCCACCGGAGATTCCAAACGTCCGCTCTATTATTTGATCGTCTGCTGCATCATCAACATCGTGCTTGACGTTTTATTCGTTATCGTATTCCATATGGGTGTTATGGGAGTTGCCGTTGCCACCCTCATCGCACAGGCTGTAAGCGCCGTACTTGTCACTTTAAAACTGATGCGCTCTGAAGGCATATTAAAACTTTCCGTCAAACAGATCCGTTTCCACGGTTCGATTTTGAAAATGCAGTTAAAACTCGGACTGCCGACCGGATTTGAAGCGATCCTGTTCTCTATTACAAATATTGCCATTCAATCTGCTGTCAACACTTTCGGCACGGATACAACCGCCGCATGGTCAGCCTACGGAAAACTGGACGCAATTTTTTGGATGGTCAGCACTGCGTTCGGAATTGCGATCACAACATTCGTAGGGCAAAACTACGGCGCCGGAAAAATGGATCGCGTACGCAAAAGTACCCGCGTATGCCTTCTTATGGATTTTATTGTTTCCGCCGTACTTGTTGTCTTTCTGATCGCCGCACGATTCCTTTTATTCCGGTTATTTACAAACGACAGTCATGTAATTGAAATCGGATGCGACATGCTCGTTCTGATCACGCCATGGTACATTGTATATGTCTTTATCGAAGTTATCGCCGGAGCGCTGCGCGGAGTCGGAAACGTCGTCGTTCCGGTAGTCATTACTCTGCTTGGCGTCTGCGTCCTTCGCATCGCATGGCTTGCCGCCATGCTGAAAATCTCACCGACGATATCGGCGATTATTTTAAGCTATCCGGTAACATGGGTTATCACAGCGCTTGCATTTATCATCTACTATATATACATAACCCATAAAACTATCGCCGGAAGTTCTAAAAAGCATGTTCCAAAATTGTAAGCAGCCGATAAAATCTTAGATAGACCCGGACTTGGACTATCTGCGCTGCGAGAGTAAAAAAGCAAAAAATTACCCGAATCATCATAAAGTAATATACTCACATAAGAAACGGGTGATTTTTTGCTTTTCTGCATTCTTCTGTATAATAATCAAAATTATATTGTCTTTTTCGGAAATTTCAAACAGGCTTTAAACTGATCGCAGTCGATCAATATATCAAATTCTCCCCCGAGCGCTTTGGCATAAGTACTTACGATCGCCAGTCCAAGTCCGTTTCCGTCTCCGGTTCTTGCCTTATCTCCTCTTGCAAACCTTTCGATAATATCTTCTTTTGTAAAATCCATCGGATATCCCGATGTGTTTGTTACTTCCAGCCATACTTCCTCTTTTCCTTCCGACTGCAAAAGCTTCGTTTTCACAAAGACACGCGTTCCCTTTGCAGAATATTTCAACGCATTTTCAATCAGATTCTGGCAGATTCTGTAAAAATAAGAATTGTCCGATATAAGCTGTGTATCTTCTTTTGTCAGATCGGTAACAAATTCCAAATGACTTTCTTTTATCCTGTCATCCATATCCGCAAAGATCTGTTCGATCATCCGATTTACCTCGAACGGCTCCGGATGCAGCTCTACATTTCCGCTGCTTGCTTTTGCAAGATTAAATAAACTGTTGATCATTTCTTTTAGTTTCTCTGCCCGCTCTGAAATCACATCCACATAATCGCGGACAATATCGCTTAATTCTTCCCTCTTGATCAGTTCAATATAGCCGACCATCGACGTAAGCGGCGTTTTCAGATCATGGGAAACATTTGTAATAAGATCTACTCTGAGCTGATCGCTGCGCGATACTTTTTCAAGACTCTTTCGCTCGATCTCTAGCGCTTCTTTGATCCTGTTTTGATTTATCTTTTCAAAATTACACATGATCATGTCTAACTGTTTCTTTTTAAAGTGATTCATCACCGCTCCGGCAAGCACAAACTGAACGAGCGCCGATAAAATCATGACATAACCCGATGCATAATTGTATTGCCATCCTGTTCCTATATACATTCCGCCGTTCATTAAGTACGACATATACCACAAAGCGATCAAAAGAGCTGTTCCGCCTATCCACTGCAGTCTGCGATTCCTGATTTTCCACCTGTTCTGCCATTTCACATACGCATCCTTTTCTCCCGGATCCCATTCACGGAATTTCCTCATAATGAGAAATGCGGTCAGTATCATCTGCCCTGCTCCAAATAAAGCATTTCCCAATATCCCGAAAAACAATGATTCTCCGGTCGGATGGTACGTACGGTACACTACAACACTATACCAGAATGCGATTCCAAACCCTGCCAGCACAAAACAAAATAGTTTCACTGCAATCCCTGTACTGCTAAGCCAGCATTTCTCTAAAAAACTTTTCGCCTTTGACTTAATATTTTTCCATTTTGTATCCAATACCCCACACCACCTTTACATATCTTGGTTTCTTTGCATCAATCTCAATTTTCTCCCGAATGTGTCTGATATGAACCATTACCGTGTTTTCCACTGTATAGTTTGCCGATTCCTGCCAGACATTTTCATAAATCTGCTCCGAAGAAAACACCTGCCCCGGATGTTCCATCAAAAGTTCTAAAATTTTATACTCCGTAGCCGTCAGCCTCACTTCCTCCCCTTCCACAAGTACGATCCGCTGTTTTTTGTCAAGTACAAGGCCTCCGTTTATGATCTGATCATCATTTTCCTTCGGAAGCTCGCCTCCCCACGCCCTGTATCTCCTCAAATGCGCTTTCACGCGAGCCATCAACTCCGCCGGATTATAGGGCTTTTCCACATAATCGTCCGCACCAAGCACAAGTCCCGATACCTTATCACTTTCCTCCGTCTTTGCCGAAAGAATAATAACCGGAATCCTGTATTTCTCCCGAAGCTTCATAAGAGCAGACAAGCCATTTAACCGTGGCATCATAACATCAAGCAGAATTAAATCTACCGGATTCTGCTCAAGCAAGTTTAACGCTTCCATTCCATCATACGCCGGAATCACCCGGTATCCTTCGTATTTTAAAAGTTCACTGATCGAATATACAATTTCTTTGTTGTCATCAACAACCATGACAACCTCTCCCATATTCATTTCCTCTGCCATCATTCTCTCCTCTCGTTTTCCTTTATCTGATATAAACAGTACACTTCCACTGTTAAAAAAAACTCGATGTAATTCTTAAATTTTTCTTATAAAAGGCCGTCGGGAATTTCCTTTCATACATTTCCTTTCCAAGCAGTGGATC
>OLRI01003124.1_pt1 | contig 10271 bp, 6 predicted proteins | sample 1672871 | NCBI WGS metagenome assembly OLRI01 (sample SAMEA3136732, study PRJEB25190) | human gut metagenome
CTTAGGCAATACCGCATAATTCTAAGTGCCGATACGGCGAGCGAGGTGCGGCAGCCGCCGAAGCGGTGCTTAAGCCGTAAGGCGGGAATTGTGCGGTGTTTCCTTAAAACAAATTACTTTCTGCCGTGCTTTTTGCGGGAGTTTTTGCCCTTTACAGCAGGCTTAGCAGCCTCAACAACCGGCTTTGCAGCTTCCACAACGGTCTTAACAGCTTCGTCAGCGGCCTTGGCGGCAGCCTTGACAGCAGGCTTCTCGGCAACTTCCTTCACGGCCTTGTCGGCAGCTTCCACAGCAGCCTTGACAGCGGGCTTTTCGGCAACTTCTTTTACAACCTTCACAGCTTCATCGGCAGCGGCCTTAACGGCGGGCTTTTCAGCAACTTCCTTGACAGCGTCGGTGGCCACGGCAGCAACGGCAGTGGCAGCCTCGGCTGCCTTCTTTGCGGTGGTCACAGCAGCCTCGGCAGCCTTTTTGGTGCTGGTCTTGCAGGTGGCCTTCTTGGCGGTCTTAACAACCTCAGCGGCGGTTTCGGCAACCGGCTTATCGGCAGAAGCCTTCACGGCGTCAACAACCTCGGTAGCAACTTCGGCAGCAGCCTTGGCAGCGGCGTCAACGGTCTTGGCAGCGCTTTCAGCGGCAGCCTTCACTTCAGCCTTTGCTTTAGCGGCGGTAGCCTTGGCGCTGGTCTTGGGCTTGCGGGTCACTTCGTTGATGGTCCAGTACTGGTTATCGCCGTTCACATCGGCCCAGATCTGCAGGACTGCACCGTTTTCGGTGTTCATGTTGACCAGGTCCAGGCACTTGCCGGCCAGGTTGGACTTGATCTTTACGCGGCCATCATTGGCGGGCTCCACGATCCACAGCTGGCTGGAAGCGTTAGCGCCTTCCCACTGGTGAACATGGGTGCCATCGGTCACGCCGGAGCAATCCAGGTCCATCATCTTGCCGGTGAAGCGGTTCTTGATGCGGTACACGCCCTCGCCGGCGCGCACAAAGCTCCACTGCTGCCATTCGGCGTTGGCATTATCCCACAGCTGGATCTGAGCGCCGTTCTCGGTGTTGTAATCCTTTACTTCAACAACCTTGCCGTTTGCAGCGGCGATGGTATAAAACTTATCCTCAGTAATAACGGTCTGAGCAATTTTCTTGGTAGCCATGTATAAGCTCTCCTCTCAGTTTATCGTGTTGGTTGGTCAGTTTTGTACGCCTGCGGCTGGCAGTGTTCTGCGCAGCCCCCCTCCAAAGCGTCATCTATATAAAAAGGAGTGCTGTGTTGGTTCAGCCTCCTTGTGTTTCCCTCTATTATAGCCAATTATTCCCACATCGTCAAGTTTTGTGCGGCGTGACGGCATTTTACACAAAAACGCCGGGAAGGGTGGAATCCTTCCCGGTATTTTTATGGGGATTTTCCGTTTTTATGCCGATTGCGCTTTTGTTGCGCACTTATCCGGCAGAAAGGCTATTTCAGGAGTTTTCCGCAAAATTGCCGGTGTACAGGCGATAGTAACGGCCCTTTTGGGCAATCAGCTCATCGTGGGTACCGCGCTCAATAATGCGGCCCTGTTCCAGCACCATGATGCAGTCCGAGTTGCGCACGGTGGAAAGGCGGTGGGCGATAACAAAGGTGGTGCGGCCATACATCAGGCCGTCCATGCCCTGCTGCACCAGGCGCTCGGTGCGGGTATCAATGCTGGAGGTTGCTTCGTCCAGGATCAGTACCGGCGGGTCCGCAACAGCGGCACGGGCAATGGCAAGCAGCTGGCGCTGGCCCTGGCTCAGGTTGGTGCCGTCGCCGGTCAGCGTGGTGTTATAGCCATCCGGCAGGTGGCGGATGAACTCATCGGCGTTGGCCAGCTTGGCGGCGGCGCGGCATTCCTCGTCCGTTGCATCCAGGCGGCCATAGCGGATGTTATCCATAACCGTACCGGTAAACAGGTGGGTATCCTGCAGAACAATGCCTAAGGATGCGCGCAGGTCGTCTTTATGAATATGGGTCACATCAATGCCGTCATACTCAATGGTGCCCTTCTGGATATCATAGAAGCGGTTGATGAGGTTGGTGATGGTGGTTTTGCCTGCGCCGGTGGAACCGACGAAGGCGATCTTCTGGCCCGGACGGCCATACAGGTTGATATCATGCAGGACGATCTTGCCCGGATCATAGCCAAAGTCTACATCCTTAAAGACGATATCTCCCTTCAGTTCACGGTAATCTGCGCTGCCATCGGCGTTCACACGCTTCCAGGCCCACAGGTTGGTGCGCTCCTTGGTTTCGGTCACAGAATCATCCGGCAGGCGTTTGGCGTTGACCAGCATGACCTTGCCCTCGTCCACTTCCGGCTTTTCGTCCAGCAGGTCAAAGATACGCTGGCCGCCGGCCAAAGCCATGATGATGGCGTTGAACTGCATGGAGATCTGGCTGATGGGCATGTTCAGGGTGCGGTTGAAGGTCAAAAAGCTGGCCAGCTTGCCCAGGGTCAGGCCTGTCATGCCAGACAGAGCCAGCGCACCGCCGATCATGGCACAGAACACATAGGAAAGGTTGCCCAGCTGGGTGTTAGCCGGACCGCCGAGGTTGGAGTAACGGTTGGCCTTATCCGCGCTTTCAAACAGCTGGTCATTGAGCTTATCAAACTGCTCAATGGCTTCTTCCTCGTGGCAGAACACCTTAACGACTTTCTGGCCGTTCATCATCTCTTCAATGTAGCCGTTCACCGCACCAATATCACGCTGCTGGGAAACAAAGTACTTGGAAGAGTTGGTGGTAAGATACTTGGTGACCAGCAGCATAATCCCGACCATGACCAGGGTGAGCACCGTCAGCGGCACGCTGAGTACAACCATGGAAACCAGCACGCTGACAACGGTAATAGCGCTGTTCAGCAGCTGCGGCATGCTCTGGCTGATCATCTGGCGCAGGGTATCAATATCGTTGGTATACAGCGACATGATATCGCCGTGGGCGTTGCGGTCAAAGTATTTGATGGGCAGCGTCTGCATATGGGTAAACATTTCATCGCGCAGGCACTTCAGGGTGCCCTGGGTAACGTAAGCCATCATACGGGCCTGGGCAAAGGCGGCAACAATGCCGATGCCGTAAAAGCCTGCCGTGCGGGCGATGGCATGGGCCAGGCCGGAAAAATCACTGCTCTGCTCTTTCAGCAGGGGCAGGATGTAGCCATCGATCAAGGTCTGCATGAACAAAGTGCCCTGCACGTTGGCAAACACGCTGACAAAAATGCAGATGACGACCGCAACGACCTGAATGCGGTAGCATTCCATCACATAGCGCAGGATGCGCATGAAGATCTTGCCGGGGTTCTGGACTTTGGGGCGCGGGCCGCGGGGGCCACCGCGGCCAACCTTAACCACTTTTGCTTTCTGCTCAGCCATTGTTATCGCCTCCCTTTTCGTCAAAGTCGCCGGAGCCTTTGGTCTGGCTGTTATAAACTTCCTGATAGATGGGGTTGGTGGCCAGCATTTCGGCCGGGGTACCGTAACCACTGATCCTGCCGTTATCCAGCACGATCACATGGTCGGCGTTTTCCACGCTGGAAATACGCTGGGCAATGATGAACACCGTGGTGCCGGGAATCTTTTCGGCAAAGCTCTTGCGGATCTTGGCGTCGGTGCCGGTATCCACAGCGGAGGTAGAGTCGTCCAGAATCAGGATGCGGGGCTTTTTCAGCAGAGCACGGGCAATGCAAAGGCGCTGCTTCTGGCCGCCGGAAACGTTAGTGCCGCCCTGGTCAATGTGGGTGTTGTATTTATCGGGGAAGCGCTCAATAAATTCATCGGCGCAGGCCTGCTTGCATGCCTCCTCGATCTCGGCATCGGTGGCATCCTTATTGCCCCAGCGCAGGTTTTCGGCAATGGTGCCGCTGAACAGTTCGTTTTTCTGCAGCACCATGGCAACGCTGTTGCGCAGGATCTCCAGGTCGTAATCGCGTACATCCACGCCGCCAATGTACACATGACCGGCGGTGGTATCATACAGGCGGGGCAGTAGCTGCACCAGGCTGGTTTTTGCGCTGCCTGTGCCGCCGATGATGCCGATGGTCTCGCCGGAACGGATGTTCAGGTTGATATCAGACAGCACATCGCGGCCATCGGCCTTATAGCGGAAGCAGACATGATCAAAGCGGACAGCGCCGTTCTTGACTTTCATAACCGGGTTTTCGCCGTTGGACAGGGTGCTTTCTTCTTCCAGCACTTCAGCCACACGCTTGGCGGAAGCGGCGGACATGGAGATCATGATGAACACCATGGACAGCATCATCAGGCTGGTCAGGATGTTGGTGCAGTAGGTCAGCATGCTCATCAGCTCGCCGGTGGTAAAGCTGGTAGCACCGGACAGCACGATCATGCGGGCACCCAGCCAGGAAATCAGCAGGATGCAGGTGTAAACGGTGGCCATCATCAGCGGAGAGTTGAAGGAAAGAACTTTTTCAGCACGCAGCAGCAGCTCCTGCACATTGCCGGATGCTTTTTTGAACTTTTCACTCTCGTAATCTTCGCGCACATACGCTTTGACCACGCGGATGGCGGAAACATTTTCCTGCACGCTCTCGTTCAGGTCATCGTACTTTTTGAATGCGGCGGAGAAGTAGTTGCTGGCGCGGGACATGATGAGCACCAGGCAGCCGCCCAGAATGATGACCGCCACCAGATAGATGGAAGCCAGCTTGGCGTTGATGGTGAACGCCATGATCATGGCAATGACCATGCTGGACGGCGCACGGATGGCCATACGCAAAATCATCTGGTAAGCGTTCTGGATGTTGGTCACGTCGGTGGTCATACGGGTGACCAGACCGGCGGTGGAATATTTATCGATATTGGCAAAGCTGAATGTTTGGATATTGCGGTACATGGAGCGGCGCAGATTGCGGGCGTAACCGGTGGAAGCACGCGCACCAAACACACCGCCCAGCACGCCGAACAGCAGGCCAAAGGCCGCTGCCACGATCATCCAGCCGCCAATGCGGTAAATGTGGGAAAGATTTCCAGCGGTAACGCCATCATCAATGATGGAGGACATCAGCTTGGGGATGATCATTTCCATCACCACTTCGCCGATCATGCACAAAGGGGTCAGGACGGAAACCAGCCGGAACCCCTCTGTTTCTTTGTAAAGTGACTTAAACATATGGTATCTCCTGTTTGGCTGCCCGGGGGCAGCGCCTGAACTTCTTAAGCCAAAGCATTGCGGAACACTTTGGGGTGTGTCTGAAAACAAAGAAAATAACGGATATTTCGCAAACACAAGCAGGATTTAAGGCAAAGAGCCGCAGGAATCCTTTGTGGATTCCAAGGCTTTTTAACGCCAAATCCGGCTGTGTTTGTAGAAATAGACTATATTTTCGACTTTTCAGGTACACTTTAATAAAACGGATGCCTCGGTGGGAGACACCCGTTTTTGATGTTCGCTGAGGTTTACTGGGCGCTGATGTAACTGGAGAGCTGCTTGTACATATCGGATGCAGCGCTTGCGGGGTCGGTGGTGCCGTAACCGACAGCCTCGATAGTATCAGCAATGATCTGCTTGGATTCCGGTGCGGAGGAGTACTTGTCGTTGGTCAGGCCGCTGTAGCCACTGGCAATGTTGGCGGCGGTCATCATGTTCGGGTCCAGGGTACCGTCTTTTTCGCAGATTTCACGGGCCTTTTCCGTCGGGGGAACACTGCGCACGCAGGCCAGGGTGCTTTCGGCGTCATCGCTGTTAAAGAAGTAATCCAGGAACTTCATGGCTGCTTCCGGAGCCTTGCAGGTGGAGGTAACTGCCAGGACCTGCGGGCAGTTGCAAGCCCAGCCGTTGTCCTTAGCGCCGTCCAGCAGGGGCAGGTAGCCGGTGCCATAGGTTGCGCCCTCATTGGCGGCGGTCATAACATTGATGGTGGAGATGTAAGCGAAGGTGCAGACGTACTTGCCAGCGATCCAGTTGGGGTCAGACTGCAGGTCGTCGTTGCTGTAAGCGGAAGAGTAGGAAGCCGGTGCGCAGACATTGTTGTCGTACAGGCTCTTGACGAGATCCAGGCAGTTCTGGATATCTTCCTCGGTATAATTGAACGCTTTGGAGTCAGCATCAAAGATGGTCTTGCCGGTCAGCTGCTTCATGTAGGTAAAGAACACCAGGTTGGTCACATACTCTTTGTTGGTGCACAGCAGGTAGGTATCGGGGTCTGCTTCATGGACCTGTTTGCCCCATTCAATGAACTGATCCCAGGTGTACTGGGTGTTGAAGTCGATGCCGTACTTTTCAGCCAGCTCTTCGTTCACAACCAGTGCCGGGCCGGCAATGCCGGTGGGCAGGCCCAGCTGCTTGCCGTCATAGTTACCATTCACGCGCAGGCCAATGTAGTTGGGGTCAAAGTTGGAAAGATCAAAGTCGTAGTCCTTGTAATCCAGGAAGTAATCACCGGTGGAAACAAAAGTGGGCATCGTTTCGGGGTCAATCTGCACGATGTCGGCGGCGGTGCCGGATGCCAGCTGGGTTGCCAGCTTATCATGGTAGCCGTCAGAAGAGCCATACTCGGCTTCGATCTTGATGTTGGGGTTTTCTTCCATGAACTTGTTGATGACTTCCATGGTGGCGTTGGCGCGCTCATCGCCGCCCCACCAGGCAAAGCGCAAAGTCACCTGTTCATCGCTGGAAGTGGAAGCTGCGGTGCTGGTAGAGGCAGCGCCGCTGGTGCTGTCGGCTGCCGGGGCTGCGCTGCTGGCAGCACTGCCGCCGCATGCGGCCAGAGACAATGCCATGCTGGCGGCCATCATACCGGCCATAAGTTGCTTTTTCATATTGTTTTCCTCCTTCTAAATCGGCCCTTTTCGTCGAGCCTTATCATGGTTTTATTATAATTTGTTTGGCAGATTTATAAAAGGACTCACGCTTGCGAAAAGGATTCATCATTTGACACAAAACGCCGGGCAGGTATCATCTCTTGCGTTTTGGCGCAATTTAAGATACCTGCCCGGCATTTTATTATTCTGTTTTACCCGTTTGCGGGGCATCCGGGGTATATTTTTTGTACGGGATGCAAAACGACACGCTGGTGCCAAGGTTTTTTATGGAACAGATGCGCAGCCCCGTTTCCTCCGGGTAGCGCAGGCGCAGGCGGCGGTCCAGGTTGGTCAGCCCAATACTGCGGCTGTTGCGGTCGGCAATGCGTTTGCGCAGTGCTTCCAGCTCTTCCCTTGTCATGCCGTCGCCGTTATCGATCACACGCAGGTTCACCTTATCGCCAATGCGGCGGGCGCGCACCTTCATGTAACCGCGCTCGTTGCCGCGCAGGGCGTGCAGCAGGCTGTTTTCTACCACGGGCTGCAGCATCAGGCGGAATACCTCGGCGTCCATCACATCGTCGTCCACTTCATAATAAATAATAAAGCTGTCCCCAAAGCGGTAGTGCTGCACTTCCACATATTTTTTAAGGTAGTCCAGCTCTTCCCGCAGGCTGACGCTCTTTTGCGGGTTGGTCAGCGAATACTTTAGGATATCCGATACATACCCCACCACCGCGCTGATGCGCCCATCATCGTTCAGCTTGCGGGCTTCCATATCCAGCGTTTGCAGGGTATTGTACAAAAAGTGGGGGTTGATCTGCAACTGCAGGGCGGTCAGCTCGGCGTTCTGCTGGCGGTACTGCTTTTCTTTCAGCTGGATGTTCAGGTAGGTGTTGTTCAAAAACATCATCAGGATGTTGTTCATGATAACGTCATATTCATCATTTACCTTGCGCTGGGGGCGCTGGATGGTGCGGCCCGCCTCGGCATCCTCAAACATCTGCAGCATCAGGTTGATCTCGTCAAAGCTGCGCTTGGTGTTGACGTATGCCAAAAACACAATGGCGTACAGCGCCACAACCGCCATCAGCAGCAGCGGCATCAACCGTTCGCCCAGGTTTTCCAGGATCATGGCCCGGTCAATGGTAGATACGATGTAGAAATCCGGGTTCTGGTAGCTTTGCCAGTTCAACAGGCAGTCCCGGTCATCCAGCTTGATCCAGAACTCGTGCTCCTGTTCCGCCGTGTTCCCTGCCCCGCTCAGTGTTTTGCCCATCAGGTTTTGCAGCTCTTCCGTCGCGCCTGCGTCCCCTGCCTTTGCCAGCAGACGGCCGCTGCCGTCAACCAGGTACAGGTGCTGGTTATCGGACGGGCGCAGCACGGCAATTATTTCCTGCAAGTGGCTGATGTTCAGGGTAACGGCCACACAGCCTTTCATCGTCAGCATCCGGGCGCACACTACCAGCTGCCTTCTCTCGCTGGCTTTGCCTGCGTTCACCACCACCGGGGCAATGCAGGTGCGCTCGGTATCCGACATAGAGGAATACACGCTGTACCAGCCGCTGTAATCATCCGCCGAAAGGTTGACCAGCCCGCTGGACGTCAGCGCACGGTCGTACCCATCTATATAGATCAGAACCGAATCCACGTAATCATACGCGTTGGTCATGCTGTTCAGTGAGGATACCAGGCTGCGCAGGTAGATGGCATCGGTGTAAGCAAGGCTTTCCCTTTTCAGAGCTTTGTTCAGCACCATGTTGGTGCGGGTCATGCCGGTCATGTAGCTGTTCTGCGCCAGGACCGAATCCAGCACCAGCGAGATGTTGGAGCGCACAGCCTCAATACCGCGCTCATTGTCCTGCGTCATACGGTGCATCTGGGTCACAAAGGTCATGTAGGTGGTAACGGCCACCAGCAGCAGCGCCGGAATCAGCATGACCACCACAAAGTTCCACATGCGCTTCAAAAAGAACTTCCGCTTCATTCCCTTCATAGCGCGGCACCATCCAGGCGGGATTTGCGGTATTCCGATGGGCTCTGCCCATAATACGCTTTGAACGCACGGGAGAAGTTTTTGGGGTTATCGTACCCGACATAATAGGCAATATCGTAGCTTTTATAGTGGATATCCACCAGCATCTCACATGCTTTTTCCATCCGCGTCTTGAGCAGCAGCTCCGAAAAGCTGGTTCCGCTTTTTTCCTTGAACACGCGGGAAAGATAAGCCGGACTCAAGGAAACCTTGGCCGCGGCTTCTTCCAGCGTGGCAGTGCGGTAATTATCTTTTAAGTATTGCTGCACATCGTACACGATCTGGTCGTAATAGGCCTTGGGGGCGGTTTCCTGCACGGCGCTGCGGGCATCCAGCCGGGCTTTGACCTTTTCAAAGCATTCCAGCAGGGCGCTGTAGGCCACCGGTTTCATCAGGTAATCCGCCACGCCGTTTTGCAGCGCCGCGCGGAAGTATTCGTAATTGCTGTAGCTGCTGAAAAATATTTTCTGGATGTTGGGGTATTCCATCAGCCGATGGCTCAGCTCCAGGCCGTTCATATCCGGCATTTCAATATCGGTCAGCACCACATCCACCGGGTTTTCGGCAATATATTGCAGGGCTTTGCGTGCGCTGGTGAACACCTGCACCACCTCGAACCCAATGTTCTGCCAGGGGAACAGCTGGGCCATTCCGCTGGCAATCTTCTCTTCATCATCAATAATAATCATTTTTGTATGGATAAAACCATTTTCATAGATATATGTTTTTGCACCAAGAGAAGCTAGTTCTCCAATAAACGAATAAGTTGCCCAATATACAAACATATGGTCAGGTTTATTTGGTACCATTATTCTGACATCAATTCCTGATAGGATGGCCATTTTTAGAGCATCAACAACACTTTCATCAGGTATAAAATATGGTGATTGAATATAAATATATTTCTTTGCCCGAGAAATCATATGTAAATAACCATACTTTATTTTTTCAAGTTTACTATCAGGACCACTGGCAACCATTTGAATTGGAAGGTAATTATCAACAGGGATAGCAGCGTGATCTTCCTCTAGATTGATTTGTTCAGTTTTTTTAGAAGATTGAGAGTTCCAATCATCAATAAAACGAAATTCTAAAGAAACAACTGCTTCTCCTTCAATACGAAGATGCGTATCACGCCAATAACCAAATTTTTTATCTAACCCTAGGTATTCATCACCAACATTAAAACCTCCGGTATAAGCAATCTCTCCATCAATAACCACTATCTTTCTATGATTTCTATAATTCATACGAAAATTTATAAGTGGTAGCTTAGATTTGAAAAAACTTTTTATTTTTGCATTATTTTTTGTTAGTTTTCTAAGTGAGGAAATGCTTAACTTTCTTGAACCGATGTCATCGTATAAAATATATACTTTTACACCTTCTTTTATAGTAACTCCTGATAATATTACACAATTATTTACACAAGCATTTTTTTCAATTTTTTTAATTT
>OLRI01003126.1_pt1 | contig 10271 bp, 8 predicted proteins | sample 1672871 | NCBI WGS metagenome assembly OLRI01 (sample SAMEA3136732, study PRJEB25190) | human gut metagenome
TGTCATCCTTTGCCAAGGACTACACGGAGAGCCTGTTCCGTTCGCTGGGGCATATTGCCGTGATTGTGGACCGCGATCAGGTGGTGGCGGCGAGCGGTCTGCCGCGCAAGGAGCTGGGCGACAAGCCGATCTCCCGCGCGCTGGAGACGGCCATTGCCAGCCGACAGACCGTTGCCCTGAATCAGCAGAGCGGCGGAAGAATGGTGGCAGTGACGACGGAAGAAGATCAGAACCCGAACTACACGGCGCAGGTCATCAGCCCGATTATTGCCGACGGCGAAGCGATTGGTGCGGTGCTGCTCATGAGCCGCGACAACGGCGTCAAAATGGGCGATACAGAGTTGAAGGTGGCGGAAACGGCAGCGGGCATCGTCGGGCGGCAGATGGAACAGTAAAAAATCGGGAAGCGCGCGCTTCCCTTTTTTGCGTTTTTGCTTGATTCAGAGGGCATTCTGGCGTATAATGGAGTACGGTATTTTCATCACGGAAAGGATGCAGCCAATGGCAAGCAAATCCAAGTCGATTATCGGCGGCATGACCGTGCTGGGCATTGCAGGCATTATCTGCAAGCTCGTCGGTGTGCTGTTCTCCATCCCCCTGACGTACGTTATCGGGGCACAGGGGCAGGGCATCTACAATGCGGTTTTCCCGACCTACAACCTTCTGCTGACAATCTCATCCGCCGGGCTGCCCGTCGCGGTCAGCCGAATGGTATCCTCCGCGCTGGCAAAGGATGACCCGCACAGCGCCAAGCACGTTTTCCGTGTCGCCCTGCTGCTGCTGACGACTTTGGGATGCCTTGCGGCCATCATCATGCTGGCGGGCAGCGGAATGCTGGCGGCGCGCGTGAATCAGCCGGACAGCAAAATCGGCTTTCAGGTGATTGCACCATGCGTGGCGGTTGTGTGCATGATGTCGGCGTTCCGCGGCTTTATACAGGGACAGCAGGACATGGTGCCGACCGCCATCAGCCAGCTGATTGAGCAGGTCGGCAAGGTGTTCCTGGCGCTGCCGATGGCGTATATTGGCAACCAAATGGGCGGCGTGGCGATGGGCGCGGCAGGCGCACTGCTTGGCACAACCATCGTCGAAGGGATTGCCCTGCTGTACATGATTCTGCTTTACTTCCGCCGCCGAAGCCGCTTCGACGCGATTCCACAGCTTGCGCCGGAGCAGAACACATCCACCAAACGCATTGCAGAACAGCTGATGGTGATTGCCATCCCGATTACCATCGGCTCATGCATCGTGCCGCTTTCGCAGTTCATCGACTCGGCGATGCTGGTCAACCGCTGCGTCGTCTCCGGTCTGACGCATGATGCAGCCGTCGAGACGTACGGCGTGTTCAGCGGCATGGTCATCCGCCTGATTAACATCCCCACGGCGCTGTCGCTGGCGGTCAGCATGTCGCTCGTTCCGGCAATTTCCTCCGCGTGGGCAGTGCAGGATATGGACGCGGTGCAGCGGCAGACGAATCTCGGCCTGCGCTTTGCGTTCCTGATCGGGCTGCCCTGCTCGGTCGGCATGAGCGTGCTCAGCGAGCAGATTTTCCGTTTCTTCTATCAGGGGTCGCTGAGCGAAGAGAACATCATGACCGGCAGCACGTTGCTAATGGTTTCCAGCCTGACGGTGGTGCTGTTCACGGTCGTGCAGGCGACGAGCAGCATTCTGCAAGGCGTCCGGAAGCAGCGGATTCCCATGTACACGCTGGTTGCGGGCGTTGTGTGTAAAATTGCGCTGAACTACACGCTGGTGGGTATTCCGGGCTTCAACATCCACGGCGCGCCGATTTCGTCGCTGGTGTGCTACACGGTATCGCTCGTTCCGAATCTCTATTACGTCATGAAGTATACCGGCACGAAGTTCAATTGGCGCGACTGGCTGGTGCGTCCGGGCATTGCGACGCTGGCGATGGGCGCGGCCGTCTGTCTGATGACGCGCCTCCTGCCGTTCAGCCGTCTGCTGACGATTGCGGAGGTAGCGGTCGGCGTTGCGGTGTTCGTAGTCACGGCGATTTGGACGAAAGCACTCACCAAGGAGGACTTGAACGCCTTCCGCCGGAAGCGGAAATAAGAAGTGAGGAAAGAAGCATGAAGCAGAACATCACCGTTGTGTCGCTGGGACCGGGCGATCCGGAACTGCTGACGGCGCAGTCTCTGAACACGATGAAGAAAGCGAAGCGGCTGATTTTCCGCACGGTGCAGCACCCGGTCTGTGCGGCGCTGACGGAAGCGGGCGTCCAAAGTACGTCGCTGGATGATTACTACGACCGCTATGAGGATTTCGACGAGATGCATCGCGATATGGCGAAGGCGCTGTGGGCGGAAGCGGAGCATCACGCGGTTGTCTTTGCCGTGCTGGATGCCGGAACAGATGGCGCGGTGCGGGAGCTTCGGGCACAGCAGCCACAGGACGCGGTCTTGCGCATCCTGCCGGGCGTAACGCTGGCAGATGCGTGCATTGCACAGCTGCCGGGGAATCTCGCCCCCATCGGTGCGCTGCGAACGATTCCCGCAGAGGATGCCGTGACCGCTGCCGCTGATCCGACGACGCCGATGCTGATTACGGAAATCTGGAATCGCTCACTGGCATGTGACCTGAAACTGCGCCTGTGCGATGTTTACGGCGACGAGCTGCCGACGGTGCTGTTCCCATCCACCGTCAAGACGAACCGTAAGCCGCAAAACATCCAGCTTTGGGAGATGGACCGCCTGCACACCTATGACCACACGGTCTGCCTGTATCTGCCCGCCGTTCCGATTCAGCAGCGCACCCGGTACAGCTTTCAGGACTTGCAGCACATCATGCACCAGGTGCGCCGCCAGTGCCCGTGGGATCGCGAACAGACGCATCAGACCCTCCGCCGCTATCTGATTGAGGAAGCGTACGAGGCAGTCGGCGCGGTCGATGAGGGCGATATGGATCATCTGGCGGATGAGCTTGGTGACGTGCTGCTGCAGGTGGCGTTTCATGCAGACATTGCAGAGTCGGCATATGAATTCACGATGCAGGACATTACGACCGCCATCGTCCACAAAATGCTCTACCGCCACGCGCACATCTTCGGCAATGTTCACTGCGACACGCCGGAGGAGGTCGCGGACAGCTGGGAAAAACTCAAGAAAGCTGAAAAGGGGCTTATGTCGCAGGGCAGTGTGCTGGCGGACGTGAGCAAGAGTCTTCCAGCGCTCATGCGTGCGGAGAAGGTGCAGAAGAAAGCGGCGCAGGTCGGCTTTGACTGGGATACGCCGCAGGATGCGCTGCCGAAGGTGCACGAGGAAGCAGACGAGGTGCTGACAGAGCTGCAAAACGCGCGCGATCCTGGCGAAGAACTGGGCGATCTGCTGTTCAGCTGCGTCAATGTGGCACGGCTGAGCGGCATTGACCCGGAGCAGGCGCTCAAAAATGCCACCGAAAAGTTCATCAAACGCTTCTCAGCGATGGAAAATCTGATAAAATTGGACGAAAAATCGCTGAGGGACTTGACTTTATCGGAAATGGATGTATACTGGAATCGGGTGAAAGCCGCGCAAAATCGCGCTGTTGAGCCATCTTCCCCCGCAGATTGGAAGCGCTGACCGCGACGCTATGCCGCAGCAGCGTGCTGCCAAGGTTATCCCATTTCATCTATGCGTGAATCGCGCAAACAAGGAGGAATATATTCCATGAATAAGACCGAACTGGTTGCTGCCCTTGCTGAAAAGACCCAGCTCCCCAAGAAGAATGCCGAGCTGGCGCTGAATGCGGTTGTTGAAGTCATCACCGAAAGCCTGTCCAAGGGCGATAAGGTGCAGATTGTTGGTTTTGGCTCTTTCGAGGTGAAGGATCGTCCGGAACGCATTGCCCGCAATCCGCAGAAGCCCGAAGAGGAGATTACCATCCCGGCTTCCAAGGCGCCTGTTTTCAAGGCTGGCAAGTCCCTCAAGGACGCTGTCAATCAGTAATCGTCCTTAATACGATTTTCTGATTCATTTTCGCATCAGACATCGTATAGAAGCCCGCAGGAGCAATCTTGCGGGCTTTTTTCTCAAATACCCGAAACACGGAGGAAATTATGCGTCTTGACAAATATTTGAAGGTGTCTCGCATTATCAAGCGCCGCACGGTGGCGAACGAGGCCTGTTCGGGCGGGCGTGTCACGCTCAACGGCAAAGTCGCCAAACCCGGCGCAGAGGTCAAGCCCGGTGATATCATGACGATCCGCTTCGGCGACCATTTGGGGCGCTACGAGATTCTTGCCGTGCCGGGTACGGTGCGCAAGGAGGGTGCTGCGGAAATCTACCGTGTGCTGGAAGAGGATGCGGCGATGGCGTCCGAACGCGGCGCGGAGGAATAAATCATGTGGGGCGCAATTATTTTGGGCGGCGGCAGCGGGCAGCGCATGGGCGCGAAGTGCAATAAAGTGCTGCTGCCAATCGCCGGCAAAAGCATGATTGTCCGCTCAGTGGAGGCGTTTGTGCCGCTGGTGGAGCAGGTGGTTGTTGTCAGCCGCGAAGAGGACATGCCCGTTATGGCGTCTGAGTTGGCACAGAACGGGCTGGACGTTCCGGTGGTATCAGGCGGCGCGACGCGTCAGGAATCGGTCTGGCGGGGCTTGCAGGTGCTCTCTGGGCAATGCGACGGCGTACTGGTGCATGACGGCGCGCGCTGTCTGGTGACGGCAGACGTTATCCAGCGCTGCATGGCATCGGTGGAAGAATGCGGAACGGGCGTCGCCGCGGTTCCTGTGACGGACACCATCAAGACCGTCAGCGACGCTAACATCGCGCTGGACACGCCGAATCGCACCTCCCTGCGCGCTGTGCAGACCCCGCAGGGCTTTAAGACCGACTTGCTCCGTCAGGCACACGAACAGGCGCAGCGCGACGGCTTCCTCGGCACGGATGATGCGTCGCTGGTGGAACGGCTGGGCGTGCCCGTGCAGCTGACGGAGGGCAGTCGACGCAATATCAAGCTGACGACCCCGGAGGATTTACTGATGGCAGAAGCATTTTTTGCAGAACAGGCACTGCCGGCGCTTCGCGTTGGGCAAGGCTATGACGTACATCGGCTGGTGGAAGGCCGTCCGCTGATTCTCTGCGGCGTGACCGTTCCGCACACACTTGGGCTGCTGGGGCATTCGGATGCGGATGTGGCGCTGCACGCGCTGATGGATGCCATGCTGGGCGCAATGGCGCTGGGCGACATTGGCAAGCACTTCCCGGACACAGACGAAGCGTACCGCGGCATTTCGTCGATGCTGCTGCTTCGGCACGTTGTTGCGCTGCTGAAGGCGCACCACGCGCGTGTAACGAATTGCGACGTGACCATTGTGGCGCAGAAGCCGAAGCTGCTCCCCTACATTCCGCAGATGCGGCAAAACGTGGCGGATGCGCTCGAACTGCCCCTTGCGCGCGTGAACATCAAGGCAACGACGACGGAAAAGCTCGGCTTTGAGGGCGAAGAAAAGGGCATCAGCGCACAGGCGGTCTGCATGGTGCAGGAAAACGGCTAATGCAAACGAAAGCGCCTTTTGGAAGGGAAAATTCTCCCCCCGAAAGGCGCTTTTTTGGTTCTTCACGGAATCTTTGGGGAAGAGCAGCTCGGGGGCGCTCCTGCGGGAGCGCAGAGTTACGGGCAGGGACGCTTCGCTGCCTGCACCTTTGTTGAGCGCGTTTGGCATACTGGTCGCCCGCGGAACAGTTGGGGCGTTGCCCCAAACCCCACAAGGGACGCTGTCCCTTGACCCTGCAAGGGGCAATTGCCCCTTGACCCCTTTTCGCGATTGAGTTGGTCGCGCTTTCATGCTCCTTCCGCGTGCAGCTTTTTGGTGCTTCGCCTAAGCCCTTGTTTGCTCCCCCAACTTTCCGTGAAGAACCGCTTTTTTCAATATGTGAAGAAATGCGGCGCATGAAACCAGATGCCTCCGCGCCGCCACCCTTTCGGGCAGGCTTTCGGCCGATGCGGGATGCAGAAAAAATCCGCATAATAATCAAAATCCAACCATGAACCTTGTGTCGGATAATGAACAACGCAATAACCGTCTGCGGCTGCGCAAACCATAAACCTGTGCCAGCCGCGCTTGCTAAAAGAGCGCATCGGTCTGGAAAACATCACAGCTCCACGTCAAACGTCACCGTCTGGTTCAGCTGGTCGAGCTTCATTTGAATTTCCATGATTTCCGCCGAAATCGCTTCATACGCCTTGCGGACATCCGTTAAATCGTAGTTGATGCAGGTGTACTCCGTCGCGCCGCTGCGGCCGTAATGGTCGTTGTTGCGCGCCTTGGGCTGACGCTTGCGCAGCGTGTCCAGCTGCTGCTTGCGCTGGCTGAGCTGCGCCATCACGACGAGCGCCTGATCAACTGTCAGCACGCGTCCGCTGCTTAGCGTCAGGCTGGTGGAGACATTGCTGCAATTCACCGCGTGCTTGATTTTCACGATTTTCGCATCCAGCGCCCGAAGCTGCGCTTCCGTCTGCGGATAGCTGTACTGCGGAATCAGCGGCTCCTCGTCGGCGGCATACACATAGGTACAGGAATTTTCCTCCTGATTGAGCAGAAATTCCTTCTCCTCATTCAGCTGCCGAAGCAGTTTATTGGCATAGGCAGATGTCATTTCCATGAGCAAACTCTCCTTTCAGGCGTTCATCAGAATTTCCTTAATTGCCGGATAAATCGTTCGATACCCTTCCGGGCGGATGTGCATCCCCTCGTAGGTAAATTCCGCACGCAGCCGTCCATGTTCATCTTTCAGCGGCGCGTTGACGTCGATGTAGTGCAGGTGCAACGTTTTTGCGAGCTTCTGCACTTCCGCGTTCGCCTGCGCAATCTTCTCGTTCGTCCGCACGCGCAGACACGGCTTCATTTCCGGCGTCGCGGCTTCCTCGTTGATGGGATAGTACGCCATCAGGTAAATCTGCACATCGGGGAGCGCTTGCAGCACTTTTTCCAGAATCGCCCGGTACGTCCCCATGATTTGCGCCATTGGGCGAGATGCGTCAGACAAGTCGTTCGTGCCGATGTTGAGGAACAGCATCCGCGGCGCGAGATCAAGAACGCAGACAGCAAGGTTCGTCAGCAGTTCGTCCGTCACGAAGCCGCCGATGCCGCGGTTGTACACCACAACCGGCAGATTGTCTTCCGCGACGAACTGCTCAATCGGAAACATTTCCATCAGCGACGACCCGGCAAAGACGATTTGCCCCTTCCGCGCGGTCTGGTTCAGCTGACGATAGCGGGTGATTTTGTCCTGCTTCTCCATGCGTTTTTCCTCCTATGCTGATTATTGTTTGCGCCAGAGCGCCGGATAGAGCAGTGCGAGCATCGGGTACAGCTCCAGACGACCCGCGAGCATCAGCAGACTGAGTACGACCTTCGCGAACGATCCGTATCCGGCGAAATTCCCCGCTGGGCCGACCGCGTTGAAACCCGGCCCGACGTTGCTCACGCAGGTCAGCGCGGCGGACAGGTTCGTTTCAATGTCGTACTTGCCTTCGAAGGCAATCAGCACTGCCCCGATAAGAACCATGGCGACATACACGAACGCGAACGAGGCCGTTTCGCGCAGGAGCGTGTCATCCACACCTTTACCCTCAAAGCGGACGACCTGCACCTTGCGTGGCTGGAACGTATGGCGCACGGAGCGCACTCCCTGCTTCCAGAGCATGGCAATGCGGCAGATCTTCATGCCGCCCGCTGTTGAACCCGCACACGCGCCGATGAACATCAGCATGAAGATGAGCATACGCGCCGCGACCGGCCACAGGCTAAAATCCGCCGTGGCATAACCCGTGGTGGACATGATGCTGGCAACCTGAAAGCTGGCGTAGCGCAATGCGTTGCCGACCGTGCCGTACTGCGGCAGAAGCACCACGGTAATCGCGGCGGTGACAGTCAGGAAAATGCCCAGATACCAGCGCAGCTCCTCGCTCTTCACGATGCCGCGCCAATTGCCCGTAATGGCGCAGTAGTACAGCGCGAAGTTGATGCCGAACATGACCATGAAGACGGTGATGGCGATGTCAATCACCGGGCTTGCAAACGCCCCGACGCTCGCGGCGTAATTGCTGAATCCGCCAGTGCCTGCCGTGCCCATTGCGTGAATCGCGGCATCGTAGGGGTTCATGCCCGCAATCATCAGCACGATAAACTCCAGAATCGTCAGAATCAGGTAGATGATGTAGAAGATTTTCGCCGTATCGCCCATTTTCGGGACAATTTTGCTCAGCGTCGGGCCGGGGCTTTCCGCCTTGACCAGATGCGACGTACGCTCACTGAGCTGCGGTACGAGCGCCAGTGTCAGCACCAGCACGCCCATACCGCCAATCCAGTGCGTGAAGGAGCGCCAGAACATGATTCCCTGCGGCAGGTTATCGAAGTTCTCCAGCACGGTCGCGCCCGTTGTCGTGAAGCCGGACACGGACTCGAACAGCGCGTCGATGTAGTTCGGAATCATGCCGCTGAACACGAACGGCAGCGCACCAAAGCAGCTTAGCGCAATCCACGCCAGCGCCACGGTCAGGAAGCCCTCCCGCGCGCGCAGATTCCGCTCACCCGGCCGCACCAGAAACCGCAGGGGCGCACCAATCGCAATCAGAATCAGCATCGTCGCACCCAGCGCCCATGCGTCGCCATCCTGCTGGAACAGTGCAATCACAAGCGCCGGGGTCATGCAGGCGGCTTCAATCAGCAGCACTGCCCCCTGCATATAAGCTACAAGCCGTTTATTCATTTGCTGATAACCTCGTTCAAATCGCCGATGCCGTTTTCGCAGACGATGATAACCACATGGTCGCCCTCTTCAATCTTATCGTCGCCGAAAGGCACGATGACCTTCCCCTGCCGGGCAATCACGGCAACCAGCGCGTTCTTGCGGATGTGGAGATTCTTCAGCGGAATGCCGATGTAGGAATCCGACGCGCGCGCAATAAATTCCAGTGCCTCCACGCGTCCGTTCATTAGGCGATACAGGCGCTCCACCTTCGTGCCGTCGCTGTTGACCAGTGCGCGGACATAACGCAGGATGGTCGAGCAGGTGATGGTCTTCGGGCTGACCATGCTGTCCAACCCCATGCCGTTCATGATGTCCGCGTACGCCAGCCGATTGTTCTTCACAATAACTTTCGGCACGCCCTGCTTGACTGCGAACAGCCCTGTCATCAGGTTCTCCTCGTCGCGGTCGCACATGGCGATAAAGGCGTCCATCGACTCCAAGCCTTCCTGTTCCAGCAGCTCCTGATCTGTGCCGTCGCCCAGAATCACGTTGACGTGCGGCAGACTTTCACTCAGGCTTTCCGCTTTCTTCGGGTTGATTTCAATCATCGCGACGTGCATCCCCATCGGCACAATCATCTTCGCCAGATAGTAACTGATGCGCCCGCCGCCCAGCAGCATGACGTTCTTCACGCGCAGGGAGTGCTTGCCAAGAAAGCGAAAATAGTTCGTAATCGTCACCATATCGCCCGCAACGTGCACCCGGTCGCCCGCGTGGATGACGAAATCGCCGTTGGGGATGATGACCTCACCGGAGCGTTCGACAATCGCGTACAGCACGCGGGGAATACCCGGCAGCCGCGATGACAGCGCGTGCAGTGGGCAGCCGACAACCACGTCATTCTCCTGTACGCGGAATTCCACCATTTCAATCTGCCCCTTGGCGAACGTCTCGATATTGTTGGCGAAGGGGAAGCGAAGCAGACGGCTGATTTCCAGCGCTGTCGCGCGCTCAGGGTTAATGGCGTTGTCGATGGACGTTTCCCGCTGCAAGAGGGACAAACTCTCGTTGTATTCCGGGTCGCGAATGCGGGCAATTGTGTAGCGTGCGCCCAGCCGCTTCGCAATCAGGCAGCAGAGCATGTTTGTTTCGTCACTGGCGGTGGCCGCAACGACGAAATCCGCCTTTTCCACGCCGGCATCCAGCAGCGTGCGTGCGTTCGCACCGTTGCCGCGGATGCACAGCACATCCAGCGTATCCTCGCACCGCTGCAAAACGTCCTCGTTCTTGTCGATAATCACAACGTCGTGTCCCTCGCGGGTCAGCTGTTCCGCAACCGTATGACCGACTTTGCCGTCCCCGACGACCAGTATGCGCATAATCCGTAAATCCTCCCACTGCGCCGTGCATCAAATTTTTCGCCCGGCATCACCTATTCTATCACAATTCGCTCAAAAAAGAAATACCCTCCTGCAGCCGCGAGAGTGCCCACGCCGCGTGTGTGCTGACGGCGGGAGACGGGTGGTGCAATAGCGGCATCAGCAGCGGAATGAGCGACGTATCGCCGCTGCAGCCGGC
>OLRI01003129.1_pt1 | contig 10258 bp, 6 predicted proteins | sample 1672871 | NCBI WGS metagenome assembly OLRI01 (sample SAMEA3136732, study PRJEB25190) | human gut metagenome
TCAAAGACCTTCTTCTCGATGAAGGGCAGGCCCAGGGCGCTCTGCCGGGTGTGGTGGGTCATGGAGTAGGACACCAGGCACACGTCCAGCTCCTGGGCGATCTGCTCCATGATGGCGGTCTTGCCGATGCCCGGAGGGCCCATGAGGAACACGGGCCGCTGTTTTTCCACAGGCACCGCGTAGCTGCCGAACTCATCCTTGGTGAAGTATGCCGTCATGGCGTTTTTGATCTGTTCCTTGGCCTCTTTGATATTCATGGTCATTCAACCTGACTTTCCTCAGTATCGATATGGTTCAAAGGGCAAATTCCGTGTCCAGGAAATCCGCACCGGCGTCCCGGGCCTGCCGGGGCCAGCGGCGGTTGCAGTAGTCCAGGAGAAAGGCGGTGGCCTCTGTCAGACGGCTGCGCAGCAGCAGGTCCACCGCGGCCCGGCAGTTGTCCTGGTCCAGAAAGCCCAGGTCTGCCAGCTGCAGCAGCTGGCGGCGCAGGGCGTCGGCGTCAACGCGGATACCCATACTGGACAGCTCCAGTGCGCAGTCCAGCGGCTTGTGCCAGAACAGGATGTCGCAGTTCAGCGTCCAGTCATCATAGTCAGGGGCACGGCCATCGTGGCGGATGCCGCTTTTCAGCTGGCCGCCGATCTGCATGATGCAGACGGTGCCATGGGCGCGGGTAAAGGCGTTTTCGCGCTCTTTGGGGGTCAGGTCGGGGTACAGGTCTTCCAGCTCCTGGGTGGTGATAAAGGTCGGCTCACGGGTCAGGCGGATGGCTTTCAGCTCCGGGAACTTCCAGCGCAGCTCGTCCGCAGTGGAGCAAACGGCATCCACAATATCGCGCACGGTTTCCTGCAAAAAGGGCAGGGTGCGGTCCTTCGCGGTGATGACCTTCTCCCAGTCCCACTGGTCTACATAAATGCTGTGCAGGTTGTCAAGCTCTTCGTCGCGGCGGATGGCGTTCATGTCGGTCACAAGGCCCTGGCCGGGGCGGAACCCATACTCAGCAAGGGCATAGCGCTTCCATTTGGCCAGGCTGTGCACAACTTCAGCGCGCTCATCCAGGCAGGGTACATCAAAGCTGACGGGGCGCTCCACGCCGTTCAGATCATCGTTCAGGCCGCTGCCGTTCAAAACAAACAGCGGGGCGGTAACGCGCTTCAGGTGCAGGGCGGCACACAGCTTTTCCTGAAAGATGGTTTTGATGATGCCGATGGCCCGCTGGGTATCGTACAGGCCCAAAAGATCATGATAGTTTTTGGGAATGGACGTTTTGGACATAAATATTCCTCTTTTCCTCTCTACTTGCAGGGCAGCGTATGACTGCACCTTGAGCCGGAACGCCAGGCTGTGACAAATTCCGGCAAATTACACCGCATTTATTATAATCCCTGCGTCCGTCTGCGTCAAACAAAATTCACCGATGACGTACAGGATATACAGCAAAACTAAAAATAACGGCCCGCACTGCATTTGCAGCCGGGCCATTTGATATTTAGGGCAATACCGCACAATTCCCGCCTTGCGGCTTAAGCACCGCTCCGGCAGCTGCCGCACCTCGCTCGCCGTATCGGCACTTAGAATTATGCGGTATTGCCCTAACTTTTATTTTCGCTCTCAAAATACTGCCTCGGCGTTACCCCAGTGTTGCGTTTGAAGAACAGGATGAACGCCGACGGCGAGGCAAAACCGGTACGTTCGGCCACATTTTTGACCAGTTCCCCCTGGGCGATCAATTTCTTCGCGTGCTGCAATTTGGCCTCGTCGATCTGGTCGGAAAGCTTTTTGCCGGTATTGATGCGGTAAAAGCGGGACAGATACGACGGGTTGAAGCCGGTCATGCGGGCAAGGGCAGTCAGGGAAAGGTCCTAGTTTTCCACGTTGTCCTCAATATAACGGTTGATCCGCTTGATGATGGCCTGGGTGCTGTGGGTTTCGTTTTCCTCGCGCTGGCGGCAGGTTTCGGCGCACAGGTCGGTAAAGCGGTGCAGCATTTCCAGCTGGGTAGCGGCACCGCTGCGCAGGTAGGCGTTAAACAGGTCAAAGCAGGCCGTATCGCGGGCGGGCTCTTCTCCCAGCTGTTCGGCAAAAATTTCCCGCCGCACGTTCAGCAGCAGGGTGAAGAGCAGCAGCTGCTGTTCGCTGTCCAGTTGGGGCGGTTCGGCAGCATCAAAAAATGTTGTCTGCATCATGGTGCATACAGTATCCGCAGTGCCTGTGCGCATCAGCTGGTCCAACTGCTGCAACAGTGCCGAAAACTGGAATTGGTTCTGGATGGAAGCGCTGCCGGTGCCCAGCAGCAGATCCGCGTAAGTATTTTCGTCCACGATCAGCAGGCGGCCTGCGCTCTGGTCCACCATGCGGTAGATGCGGTTCAGCAGACTGTACTGCTTATATGGATATTTAATCACCTTTCGTCACTTTAGCACTTCCCATGTCGTGTGCATAGCATAACAAAAGCCTCCCATGTAAGAACATTATTTCCTGCATGAGAGGCTTTTTCAGCGCTTTACCTTATATTATCGTTCTTTCTTGATTTTCTTCTAATCAACAGCAGGAACAAGAGGAATATAGCAACTACTAAAAGCGGTATTATAATCCACGCTCCACTCTTCTTTTGTGGTTGCTCATCCGTTTCGGCTTCATCCAAATTTCCTTGTTTCCATGATCCGTACAAAGTCATGTTCTTTTTCACCACATCATCCTTAAAATCCCATTGCTCTTTCAAGTCAATGTCAGAGTACCAGCCTTGAAACAGATAACCTTCTCTGCTCGGACTTTGTGGTTCAGCAACTTTTTCTCCATACTGAACCTGCTGGCTTGGAATTTCATCTCCGCCGCGTGATTCAAACTTGACGGTGCATTCCGTAGAAACCACTACTGTCACTTCATTGGCTTCACATGGATAGCCACCATATCCGTCCTTTTGTGATACCAGAAAGTCATTGCTAACAATTTTTGCAGCGCCGTTCTCTCCAATCACTCGCAACTGTATGGTGCCCAGCTGTTCGGTTGCATTCCACTGCGAACCCCCGCTCATGGAAAGGAAGTTCATGTAGAATTCTCGTGATGCGTCTGTGCCGGCAATATCCGCTGATGTAATACCTTGCTTCAGGGTTGTTCCATCTTGGACAAGCTCAAAGAAATTGCTATCGTACTGTATTTCATCTTGCACCGCATACATTGTATAGGGCACATTCTGGTCTGTACGCTTTAATTTTAGAACAACCGTTATGATATCGCCCGTTGTAGCTTCAATGCTCTCTTCTCCGTTAGCTGTCAGCTCAAATTCAAAACTTGGGTTCTCTGTCTGTATTTCCTCAGCATGAACCGGAATCAAGCATATCATAATCAACAGCAGTGATGCTAATATTGCTGTACACTTTTTTCTGAATATATCGCCGTCTTTTATTTGCAATTTAACCATATCCTACTTAATAAAGTTCAGCAGTTTTAATTGGCTTTACCGGAGAGAATCTTATTAATAATCACCTCGGCATCTTTTACGTCAACTTTATTGTCACCGTTTGCATCTGCACGGAGGAATTTTTCCATTGTCACATCACTTGTGAATTCATTATAAACGGCATTGTACATATTATAAACCAGCTGTGCATCACTTGCATCCAGGATGCCCGTCCCATTCACGTCCATGTTATTGCCGTTATCGATAATCACTTTTTCGCCATCCATAATGCCGATTTCCGCTTTGGCTTCCTCATCGCTCAAGGTCTCAGCAATTACAAGGTAGCAGTATGTCTGGTACTGTTCAGACCAGAACATCGGTTTTCCTGCATAGCTCGAAACCTTTCCTTCTGCCAGCGTTGTATTATTTTTTACAAGCCACATTTTAGTACCGTTCAGTGTCAGGTAATCTTCAACTGCGACACCATCCAGAATTGCATTATGGTTTACTGTAAATACCAGTGCCGCCGTCACCTTTTTCACTGTATAAGTATTATCACCATTATTAATTACTTCAACAGTACTGCCGCCCATTGTAGCGGTAACAGTATAAGTATATCCCGCTTCCGGTGTAATCGTCAGAACGTAATCTTCACCAACCTTAGCTTCCGAATCGTATCCTTCCGCTGCACCGGCGCCAGTACCTTCTACAGTTACACTTACAATCGTTTCGCTCTTCGTTACAGTAATTTCGATATCACCCGTAATAGCAGCACCGGGAATTGTGCATACAGAATCCGCAACAGAATATCCGCTGTAGCTCTTTCCGCCAATCACAATGCTTTCCAATTTATAAGCCCAGCCCTTGGCGGCGGGAATCGTAAATTGGTAATCCTCATTGTAAGTTGCTTTGTTTGCTGCACCCACAACATCTTCTGCCGCATTGCCTGCAAAAGTCACATTGTAAACCTTCGCCGTTCTGGTACCTGTAACAACAACTTCACCAGTCACATTGGCAATGGTATATGTTCCGTCTTCGTTAGCGACAACTTCAGCCTCTACGCCATTAACCGTTGCACTTACAGTGCTATAGTCATAATTTGCGCTGTCGGCAGATTTTGCGAACGTGTAATCACTGCCATCTTCTACAGTTGCACTGCCTGTAAAGATTTCCGGCAAAGTAACATTATATACTTTTTTCTTAACACTAATCGATAATACATTCGGATTCAACGCTGCTGCGATCAAGTCGCTCTTTGCTGCATTTTCTTTGTTAACAAATGCAGCCGACAGCAGCGTAATTGCTGCGTCTCCGTCCGCTTTGGCTGTAAAATTCAGGGTATACACGCCTGTACCAAAGTTTTTATTTTCACCGTAATCTTCCAGTGTAATAATCCCATTTTCTTCTTTAACGGTTGCATTTCCGACCACGGATTCATCACGGTTGAAGGTCAGCTTATCCACATCGAATTGAACCTTAACTTCACCGGCTGCAAAGGTTGCAGCATCGGGATTGGATACACCAATGTTCACATCTACTGTTTCATCAACATGAATCTCTTTATTCAGTGTATTCAACCCTGCTGTATAACCTTCCGTGTGTACATCGCCCACAACAGTAAGCGTTGCAGCCGCAGAAGCTTCGGGCTCCCATATAGTACCATAATCCTTTGTCAATTCCAGTTCCTTAACGCCAACACGATAGGAGCCAGCTTCTGTTCCTGCCGGAACTTTAAAAGTAACTTTGAGCAGTTCCGTAATGTCATTCAAGTTTTCGGCATCATCACTAGACCAGCTTACCTTACCGTTGGCCATATTATAATTGGAGGCTTTAATATCAATCTTGTCCCCGCCTTCGATTTTTACCAGCTCAATGGGAGCATCATATACAATCGTCAGCCCCATACCATCCAAAGTAACGGCTTTATTTGTTTTCAATGTCATCTGAACCGTCTGATCCTGATCACTCACATTTAAGGTTTCATTGTTCAGAACTGCCGAATACAAGACGCCCAGAGTGTTTGTTTCATCGGCTGCAAATGTCGGCAACGAAAACGCAACTGTTAATGCCATCGCCAATAATAGGCTAAATGCCCTTTGTACTTTGTTTCTCATTTTTAATCTCCAATCTTTTATTTGTATCAAATTTTATTGCCACTGCAGCGAAGTATTGCCAAGGACAGCTGCTCTCAGCCGGGTAATATCCGCTGTTGTGAGTTTACCGTCATTGTTGGTATCTGCCGCCAACTTTTGCAAAGGTTCCAGCTCAACTTTGTTCAGCACTGCCGCACTGCCCTTGGTTGCATCTGCGGCTGTAACCTTCCCATCGCCGTTAATATCTCCAAGCAGTACAATTGCCAGCGTAGAATCCTGTGTCATATCTTCTGCTGTAAAGCTGTAGCTTCCGTCCTCGTTAGCTGTTGCGGGCAGTCGCTCATAGCTTTGGCCGCCATCCTTGCTGACTGCCACCATACAAGGCGAACCGCTGCTGACACTGAACGTATTGCTTCCCGTAGTCCAGCCTTTTTCCGGCGGTGTAAGCGAAGCGCCGCTTTCCCCTGCCTGAGAAGTTCCATTGTTCACATTGACATTGATCGGTTTGCTGTTGCCGCCGGTTTCACCCGAATCGTCGCCCTCGTCACCGCCGGGATTACCGCCGGATCCGCCGCCTGCACCTTCCGGCTTTTCCATTTCCTGTGCAACCCATTCCAACTTTTTGGCCCCATACTGCTGCAGCATGCTGCTTGTCCAGTCCGGATTGTTGCTTGGATAATAGGCTGTACCATTTTTTATTGATCTAAATGCTTCTGTGTCAATTTGAGGTACATTCCATCTAAATGTAATTGTTACGCCTGACACTCTGTCTGCACATTGAGCAAACGCACCTTTATCAATGCTGGTAACCCCTGTAGGAAGTATAACCGTCCTCAAACTATAGCAGTAAGCAAATGCAGATGAAGAAATCTTCTCTACTTTATCCGGAATAGCAATACTTGTTAACGCTTCACATCTAAAGAATGCACTTGCACCAATATATCGAAGTGTACTCGGCAATGTTATTGACGTAAAATGATTTGCACTATAAAGGCCACTATAACTGTAAAATTCTCCACACCCTGAAAAAGCCGAGTTGCCTATACTTGTTACTCCTTCTGGAAGTTCCATGCTATACAACTCATAACATTGTGCAAAAGCTGCATCACCTATCGTCACCAACGACTGTGGAAGTTTAACATTGTGAAGATAATAATTGTTTTCGAATGTATTGTCTGGTATATTGGAAAGGTTATCCGGAAGTACCACATCTCTCAACGCACTATTTGCGAATATTCCCTTGCCAAAGACTTTTATATGTTCCGGGATGGTCAGTTCCTGCATCTTTAAATTTTGGAACGCATAATCACCAATTTCAACCAGACTTTCTGGGAACTCCAACGATGTTAGTCCACACCCTGAGAATGTGTATGCTTTTATTTCTGTAATCCCCTCCGGTATGGTTATATGTGCAAGTTTTTTGCACCCTATAAAGGCTTTTTCTCCGATCTTGGTAACCGTCTGCGGAATCGTTACATCTTCAAGGCCAACACATTCTTTAAAAGCTTCTGCCCCGATTTCTACAACCCGATAACCGTCAATAGCGTCCGGAATTGTCAGCATTCCCGTTGCATCAATATTGCATTTTGTAATAATTGCTGTTGATGTATTTTCGTCAATCTGGTATGCCAGCGTTGCGTTTGTATCCGGAACCGTGTATGTATGTTCTTCTCCTTCAAATTCGTTTACTTCATAGGATAGCCATGTAAGGTTTCCCCTATAATTTGCCATTTTATCCTCTGTCCACGACAAATTATTTTTGGGATAATAGCAAACTGCCGAAACATTTTCAAACGCCGATTCATCAATGTAAGGAGCCGAACCTGTAAAAGTAACTTTGGAAAGTGTTGTGCATCCAGAAAAAGTTCCCCGTTCCAAGCTATTCAATTTCTTCGGAAGCGTTATTTCGGTCAGACTCACACAATCTTCGAACGCATACTGTTCAATTGTTTCCAGCTTTTCCGGTAAAATCACTTCTTTCAATTTACTGCATCCGTTAAACGAAAATTGATCGAGCTTTTTAATTTTGTTTGAAAGTTTTACTTTTTCCAAGTTCGTGCAATTTTCAAACGAAGCACTGCCCAACTCTGTAACACTATCAGGAATTTGCAGTTCTGTCAAATTCTTGCAGCCAGAAAATTTTTCCAATCTCGTTATCCCTTCTGGGATAACGAGATTTTCTATTTTACAATTTGCGAACCCTCTAACACAAGTCACCCCTTCAGGTATTTGAAACGTTCCTATTCTTCCGCACGGAAACTTCTCCAAAATTGTCTTATCTTTGCTGTACAGAATTCCATCTACTGATGTATATGATGTATTGTTTGCTGAGACATTTATATTCATTACTGACGGTAGGTTATGCAAATATTCTATTTTAGTAAATCCACTTCCCAGATTCAATGTCTCAAGTTCCGGAAGGTTGCACCTTGAAAAGAGATTACCTACATCCTGCACTCCATTTCCAATCGTTAGCGTCTTCATATGTGTGCATGTTCCAAATGCGCTTGTTTGAATTGCAGTTACCGAGTTTCCAACTTCCAATTCTGTCAGCTTATCACATCCATCAAAACAATAGTCCACTAGAGTTGTTACTGTGTCTGGTACTACATATTTGCCGTTCAAATTCAGTGGTGCATGCTGCAGTTGGGTCTTGTTTTTGTCAAATAATACACCTTTCTCATCATTGCTGTAGTATTGATTTTGCGGGTCTACATAGTATCCCTGCGATGCTGCAGCAGATGTAAACGCATACTTGTCAATGCTTGTAACGCTTGCCGGAATCGTTACGCTTGTAAAAGTTGATCCGAATGCACAACTCGCAATTTTCTTTACTGAATTTCCAATTTCAATTTCTGTGGCATTTTTGCAGTTATAAAACGCATGTTTTCCCACAGAAGTTACGCCCTGTCCAATGATGATTTTCTTTACCTGTGGGCCATAATCGTTCCAAGGTGCATATGTTTCATTTTGGTCATAGTCATTCATTGTTCCCTGACCGTAACCCGTAACTGTCAGTGTTCCGTCAGCAGTCAATGTCCAACTGATATAGTTTTTCTCACCTGAAGCAATTACATCATTCTGCTGCTCTGCAGTACTTGTTACAGGCAGAGCAGTACTTTCTGCCGCATGTATTTGCAGTGGAGACAGAACAAGTGCTGCTCCGCAGGTAATTCCTGCAAACACACACAGCGCAGCTTTGGGATTTGTGTTATGCTTTTGTTTTTTCATAGGTCATCCTCCAGCAGCGTTATCATTTGTTATTTTTCCTTTTATTGTACGCAAAATTGACATTTACAGTATATTTTCTTTTTTTAATGATTTTATCACACATTTTCCATTATTTCAATTCTTTTCATACCTTTTATCGCAATTTTCAATAATACAGCACAGTATTTTAACTTTTGAGCAAAAAGAGGTATAACAGAGGCAAAGAAGGTGAGAACTATGCTGCACAACGAAGCTCGAAAATTGATTCTGGAAGCATACGACAAAGGCGTTAGCGTAAAAGAACTGGCAAAGTGCTTTTCTGTAAATACCTGTTCGATCTATCGTTTGCTGAAGCGTCGGAACGAAACAGGCAGCTACGAAACTCAAACGAATCTCCGTGGAAAGAAGCCAAAATTGTCCGATGCAGATCATCAGCACATCCTTTCGCTTCTGGAAAAACAGCCGGATATCACTTGTCTGGAGATCATTGAAACGTTGGATTTGCCTGTCAGTATTGATACTGTCTGGCGCTTTCTTCAGGAAGCAGGATACCGCCGGAAGAAAAAGTCTCTTCATGCCAGTGAACAGGAGCGTCCCCGATGTGGCGCAGAAGAGAAAAGACTGGAACGGCCTTATATCTGGATTCAAGGCAAGTAACCTTGTGAAAAGCTTTGGTCGAAGGTGAAGGCTTTCCTTCGTAAATTCAAGGCGAGGACGCTGGATGCCCTTCCAAATGCGATTCAGAATGCTTTCCACGCTGTGACTATCTCTGATTGTTCCGGCTGGTTCCGCTTCTGCGGATATGCGCTTTAATTTTGAAAATTGCTATAATAGCCAGTGCTTTGGCCGATTTTAGAGGGTAAAGCACTATACAGAAAAAGGGCTTCCGCCAGCAGATGCGGAAGCCCTTTTTGAGAAGGAGAATAGTGAATATCAGTTTTTCATTTCGGCGCGGATCTTATCGTTGGCCTCCTCGACCTTCATGCGGGAGAGGATAAAGGTAATGATGGCGTCCAGCACAAAGGGAATCACGAGGTACATGAGTTTCAGCATATTGATGCAGGAATCCGGCTGTACGGCCAGCGCCTTATCGTAGTTGCTGAACGCCAGCAGCCAGCCGGTGATGGCGGTGCCGAGACCGCCGCCCAGCTTGACACCGAGCGAGGTGCAGGAGTACATCGTGCCGTCTACGCGCTTGTGCTTCGTCAGCCAAGTGTACTCGGAGCAGGAGGCGATAACGGCGTTCATGTCGCCCTGCCACGGGCCCTGACCCAGTGCAGCAATAGCCGTGAAGAGGAGCATCATCTTGACATCGCCGGTGCCAGTATAGCCGGCCACGGCAACGAGCGCGCGGGCCACGGTAGCAAGGGCATAGCTGCCGACGTTCAGCTTGTACATACCGTGCATCTTGGCAACGAGGGTCGGGGTAAAGACCAGTGCGATGATCAAAGGAATGTTGATGGCCCAGGAGAACACGCCGAACAGGTTCTTGTCACCAAGGATATGAGCAGTGTAGTAGGTACCCATGCTGATCATGGCACCGTAGATCTGCTGC
>OLRI01003137.1_pt1 | contig 10236 bp, 9 predicted proteins | sample 1672871 | NCBI WGS metagenome assembly OLRI01 (sample SAMEA3136732, study PRJEB25190) | human gut metagenome
ATTACAGAATCATTCCGTCTGCGCCTTCTCATTTTCTTCCCGGATAATCTCCTTTATTCAAGCGCTTAAACTGATTATACCATAAATCATATTCATTTTTATCGAGGACTGTCCGGTTAACAAATTCCAACCCGAAAGCTTTGCTTTTAGGTTGTCGCGGTACACTCGCGCAAAATAGGGGACAATGGGGGGGACAAATACCATTCTCATTCCCCAAAAGCCTTGATTTTAAGCCACTTCAGACAAAAGTACGGATTCTGCCGTGGCAGATGAATAATATTTTAATCATGTATCTAAAACCTCTCTAAATGCTTGATTTTACTGTATTTTCGGCACTTGCAACAATTCTGCAATATTTCTATAATAGTTTTTTTGTTCACATTTTTAGCATATTTCGGAATAACTTTGCATAACTTTTCCTTCGTTTGGGCTAAATACCAGGCTATTTTTAAACCTTTTAGCCCACAACCTTTTTCATCTCTTCTAAGGCATCCTCAAACTGTAAATGAGTATATGTATTAAGGGTAACTCCTATATCTGAATGTCCCCTAATATATTGTAATGTTTTTGGGTTCATACCAGATTTTGCCATATTAGAGCAGAAGGTGTGTCTGCAAACATGAGGTGTAATACTAGACATTTGTACTTTGTAAATACTGTCATACTTCTCACGGTTTTGAAAAGCAACCTGCTGTTGCTATCCCCTGTCTATATGATTTAATTATCACTCTTTGGTCATTACTTTTTGCACCAGGTTCTTTTTTAATATTATTTTGTTATAGTTCTTTCATATTCTTCATTCATGCTTTTTTGTTGTAACTATTCTATCATTCGCTCCTCCCTGTTATCAGAGCAATTTCAGTCATAATATTCTTTTATCTCCTCATTAATTTTTTATAGTTTCTATGCACTTATTACGCCACTGCATTAGCATTAATCTGGTCAATAACTTTCTTGATATTCATCCACAGTGTCATATCTGTAAATATTTCAACTACACTTCCCCTATCAGTAAAAGGAGACTCCTTAAGCACCGACAAGTCTTTCATAATGCCATTATGCACAATGTATTCGACTATCTGATTCACAAAATATATCTGTCTGCTGTCAAGATTTGTATCATTTAAAAACTCCGAAAACGCTGCCTTTGCAGCATTCATATCAAGTCCTACAATCTCACGCACAAACTCTCCCAATGGTTTATGCCCATATTCCTTTTCATAATCATCCTTTGAGCCTAGTTCATTCCAAAGAATCTGCTCCAGACTTTCTATATCCACCTCCGTCAACGGCTGATTGGTTTTAAGTTTTGCAATTGCAATATTATCCTGATGCTGGCGAATATAAAATTCCACTTTAGCCTTATAATTTTTTAACTCATCATTTTCAAGTTCTGACTCATTCCACTCTGTCGATAATATTTCATCAGTAAAGTCTGTATCATATTTTATAATTCCCTTAGGCAGATATTTCATAAGATTACGGAGGCTAACCCTGATATACTCAAACTCATCAATTCCAGCATTATCTACATAATCAGTATGAAGAATTTTATTAATAAGTTCTGACTGTACCTGAATTTCAGGAATATTTGCAACACTTGCAATACCTTCTACCTTTTTGAAAAGATCACTTTTATGTCTGCCAAATCCCTTTCCTGCAAGATAAGCCAATTCCATTCCATACATCAAAGCATCAAAACGAATCGCACTTGCTTCATCTCCATCCGGCTGAATTAACGGTGCTAACTCATCACGAACCATCAATGTATCCTCAAAAGTGATTGATTGATAATTACTTTCCACTGAATATGTATCTACATACTTAAGATGCTGCCTTACTGCAAAGTTTTCACGGTTCAGCTCCTGCACCTTGCCTGTCATCTTGTCAACAAGTTTGTTCCTGTAAGCAATAAGTCTGTCCATCTGATATTCAATGCTTTGAAGTTTATATGTAATTTCAAATTCAAGAGAAAAAACCGCCCCCTGTAAAGCAATCATATTTGCTGTTGGTCTTCCCTGATTCATACGAAAAAATTCAAAGTTTCCACAAAAATCAAAGATGTAAAACTTATCCTTATCCTCTCCATCTATAAGTCCAGGACACAGTCTTGTACCACGTCCTATCATCTGCCAAAACTTCGCCTTACTCATTACCTTTTTGAAAAATACAAGGTTCAACACTTCCGGTACATCAATACCTGTGTCAAGCATATCTACAGATATAGCAATTTGTGGCATTTTGTCAGCATCCGAGAACTCATCTATTGCACTCTGAGCATATGTCATATAGTTATCAATTACTTTTGCAAAAGGCTGACCATTTTTACTAAGCTCAGGATACTGCTTGTTGAATACTTCAAGTATCTTCTCCGCATGATCATGATTTTTGGCAAAAATAATTGTTTTACCGATTTTCTGACCATAATCCACTTTAAGTCCATCTCTCATCAGCACATGAAGAACCTGTTTAATGGTATCCTCATTAAATACCCATGTATTTAATGCAGCCGAATCTATTCTCTCTGGCAGTTTACCATCTTCAAATTCAAAAGTATCTTCATAAACAGCCTTATCTTCATCCGACAGTTCATCATAAGCGATGCCTTCTTCAATGAATTTCGTCTTGCTTTCAACCGTTACAAAATCTACAAGATAGCCATCTTTTACAGCCTGTGCCAGCTCATATCCATATGTAGGCACTCCATTTTCCAAATCAAATATTTCATAAGTATTTTTTTCAATCTCATCCTTAGGTGTTGCTGTAAGACCTACTAACGGAGCATCAAAATAATTAAAAATATCCCTATACTTGTTGTAAATAGACCTATGTGCTTCATCACAGATTACAAGATCAAAATGTCCACAAGTAAATAACTTACCATTATCATCCCTGACTGAATCAATACAGTTCATCATGGTCTGATATGTAGAAAAAATGCAATGCGCTGTATAGTTATCTTTCTCCTCAACAAGATTTGAGCAGGATAAATCTGGCAAAAGACTTACAAAATTTCTTTTTGCCTGTGTAACCAATGAATTACGGTCTGCAAGAAACAAAATATTTCTAATCCAGCCCGCATCCAAAAGTACCTTACATAATGCAATCACAGTTCTTGTTTTACCGGAACCAGTTGCCATTACAAGAAGTGCCTTCCTACGATTGCGATTGTCAAATGCATCACAAGCAGCCTTAATTGCAGCTTCCTGATAATAGCGTCCTGCAATATTCTTATCCACTGAAATATGTCTCAGACTTGTCTTCATTTTTTGAAGATTGAAGAGCTTTTCTAAATCTCTCTTTGAATAAATAGCCGCAACCTTTCTCTCCGGATACTGATTATCTATAATTCTCGTCTCAAAACCATTCGTAAGAAAAACCACTGGTCTTCTCTTATATTTTTTCTCTAATATGTCAGCATAAAGCTTTGCCTGCTGCCTGCCTTTCGCCACATCCACACATGTTCGCTTCGCCTCAACTACAGCAAGAGGCTTATGACTATCATCATAAAGCACATAGTCCGCGAAGCCCACCTCTGATTTATTTGGCATTCCCGAAAGTTCAACTTCATTAATCCAGTCTTGCCCTTCTATCCAGTCAGCATCCAGCAACATAGAATCAATATAAATTTTTCTTGTCTTATACTCTGATAAATCAAGAGGTTTTGGAACATAAGTCTTCTGTTGCTCCGTACGCTTAGCTGTCAACGCTTCCTTAAGAGCCTTATTTTCAGCAATTAACGCCTGCAAATCCACATCAGTATCCGAAGATTTAATCACCTCCGGATTTTCATATGTTTCATTCAACAGATTTACATCATACTGTCTCTCTTTATAAAAATCAGAATAGCAGTATGACACATAATCCATAAAAATAAACAAATTCTGCAAACAAAGAATTGCCTCGTCCTCTGTAATCTTTCTCCCATTATGCGCAGCTCTATTACCAATCTTTCGAATCAAATTCAAACGTTTCCATAAAGTATCATCCACGAGATCATGAAAATCTTCTGTGCTCATAAGGCTCATAAGATTGTCCTGATAAGGCATCTCAAGTGATTTGTCTACGGAATACATCCACTTGATAGCAAATTCCATTGCACGACGGCAGTTAATCACACTGGATTCTTTGTCTATCTTAAGGACTTTCTCTGCGGCTATTGCTACATCTGAGAAACTATTGAATTTTGGTTCTTGTTTCAGGAAATCAAAGTTGGTCATTACTTATGCCTCCTTCCAAATATTTATATGTTTAACAGCATACAAACACAATACAACTCATTCTATATATTCAAAACCGACATTTCACATTTTGTTATTAAATATATCAATCCCTTTTTTTCTATAAATCCAATTTTTGTTGCATATATATCCATAAACTCTTCATACTGATAGCCATGTACAGTCTCTATAGCCAATTTAATGTGAGCCTCCACTGTCTGACAATTAAAAGGAACCTTTATATATACGTCAGCCACAGTATCAGGTGTCATTCCATAAATACTAGATCCACAATAATCATTTGATAATTTCTTAAGGAACTCTGCTTCTGGATTTTCAAGAGCACATTTTTTTGCCCGATAGTTATCAACAGGAACATAGCATTTCAAATCTTGTTCCTTATATAGCACATCTACTTTCTTAATAAATACAGGTGAACAATTTTTTATTTGTAAATGAAATAAAGCCTCCTTTAAAGAATCTGCTAATGCTTCAACTATCAAATATCTCTTGTTTGCAAAAAGCAAATTCTCATTACTAATAATATCATTTGCTCCTTTATCATCAAATATTTTCTCTGTTTCAAACTCACAATTTAAAAAAGGCGTTTTATCAACCATATCCATTTTTAACTGAGTATCAACTTGTTGATATGTAACAATCCCCAAAATACATGTTACAGCAATAGAAATGATAGATAGAATATATTCCATGGTTCCTCTATTCAAGCACAAAAGAATAACTATGCTTATTGAAGATAACAGCATTATAAATAATAGCAGACTTCTATATACTATCAAATTCTTCATTGTTCTCGTATTCATTCTTTTCATTTTACTAGCCTCTCCTTATCTTATTAACAATTTTTTTCATAAAAATATAATTATTATAAATTCGTTTAATATCTCTGACTAAACAATCCGAATTTATATTATAATCACGCTATATATTTTTGATGAGATGTTTTAACATTCTTTTGATTTACCATAGCATGTTGCATAGTAGTATCTATTTGAGAATGTCCTAACAACCTTTGCACCTGCTCGATTGGCATTCCTTTATCAATTGCCCTTGTCGCCATTGTTCTTCGAAACTTATGTGGATGAATTCTTTCAAGGTTTAAAGACCTTCCAATATTTCGTAATCTTATCTCAACGCCACTGATTTTTAATCTTTCATATGGTGCGTCCAAAGTCACAAATAAAGCCTTATTTTTATCAAATCTATTCTCAAGATACTGTTTTAAATGAACCTTGGTCTTTGCATCGAAATATACTCTCCTCTCCTTGTCTCCTTTTCCGTAGACAACACATTCTCTTCCTTCAAAATTTATATCATCTATATTAAGATTGACCAGTTCCCCCACTCTGATCCCTGTTGAATACAATAAATTAATCATAGCCAAGTCTCTTTTTTCCTTACAGTTGTCACGTAGTTTTTCTATTTCTTCATCCGAGATGGTATTTTTGACAATCTTTTTCGTTTTAATTTTATGTATTCTTTTCATTGGACTTTTTAAGATATAATCTTCCTCTTCCAGCCACGAAAAGAAACTTGAAATGTTTCTGCTAACATTATCAATGGTTACATTACAACCATATTCTTTATAACATCTTATTTTCCTTATAGCATTCAAAAATGTAGTTAGGATTTTCATAATAAACACTGCTATTGTAATCATCTATCTTAGAACTGATAAACGAACTGTACACTTCTATCAGTGCATCAACAGTTCCTATTTTTTTATCTTCTGCAACCATTTTTATCAGGCGTTTGTACACTTTTCCTATATCCCAATGTGATGGCACTGTATAGCCACAATCAGATAAATTATCAAATTCTCCCATATGAATATTTGCGTCATCAATAAAATAATCACTAACACTGTCAATATTATCGCAATGATATACATCAGCAAGCTCATAAATCTTGCTAATTCTAGTCTTTCCAAGTTTATTCACTACATCAGCACGAATATTTTTCGTTTTACGAGAAATGTATTCGATTAGACTGCAAGAAAAAAATAAATCATTATCTTTTTTATTTTCTCTTTCCTTCCCAGCCATTATCGTACCTCCTCACAACCTCTATAATTCAAATATTTTAACACCTCATCGGTGCAGAAAACTATCTGATGTGTTGGATATTTATATTTCGCTAATACCCAGAACTGTTCTCTTGTAATAGTTCCGTCTATATAATCAGATACATAGTTATAAATCTGATCATCAGCCATAGCAGCTCCAATCACAATATCATAATCATGCGGTTGTCCACTTCTGCATGCTACATTGAAATCAAGCCATTCCTCTGTCATCCCTTTAAATTATAAAATTTTTAATTCTTATAAAATCTTCACATCATATATTGATACAATTTTTGTGTTATACCGCCTTGCCCATCTTTGTGCCTGTTCTTTTATTATTGTACAATAAAAGCCTGTTCCAAAGTCCTTTGTGTTTTTAACTTGCTCTTATCTTTGGCTTATCAACCGCCTGATATCCGCCATGATATACTGTCAGCGATGCCATTCCCTGCCTCCATTCAACTTTTATATAGAATAATTTGTCCAAAATATTATTACATCTATGAATCAAACATCAGATTTATTTGCAATATTTTTTATGTTATTTCACCCCAGCTTGTCTTAAATCGCTTTATTCAAATCAATTGCAAACCCCATTTCTCGTAATTCCTTTAATACTTGAATTTCCCACATGGTATTATCAGTATAAACCACTCCATATAAATCACTTGGCATTTCAATTTCTTTATTTGCAAGTAGAACTACATTCTCTCTTCCAAGTTTACCAATAAAATACCCTGCTTCAAATACAACATTCTGCCGTGCTCTAACCTTCAAGCTTTCATCAGCTTTAGATTTGCCCATATCATCCTCAGTAAACAAACAAATTGCTGCTTTGACCTCACTATTTCTTTCAAATTTTTCTATAATTGTTGTTCCCAAATTCACCTGCTCTGATAAAATTATTGGTTCAATGCCTTGTCTTTCAAGTGTTCTAGCAATCGCATTTTTTAATTCTCCATCATGTCCATGTACAACAAAAACTTTATTATTTACAGGTTCAATTTTATTTTCATTATTTGCTAAAGTATCCTCTCCATCTTCTCTTTGCAGCTCTTCAAGATATACTTCAAAAATTGCTTTTGTTTTTCTAAGCGCATCTGCACAAGCTTCTACCCAAGCACTATCAGGTGTACTAAAGGTCCACAATGATAAAGTAAATGAGGTCTTGACAAAATCATTATACTCATCTCCTTCATTGTAATATAATTTTAAAAATCTCTCTACTTTTTTATGCCATTTAATAAACTCTGTATTCGAACTAGTAACATGGTTTGAAATTAAAATATCAATTTCGTCATAAAGCGCCTTAAACTGATTATATTTTTCCATAACAGCCTCCTATTATTTCGTTTTCTACTTTCTAAAATTTTGATAAGCAAAAACTATATCTCATTTACTTCTTCACCTACTATCATAAAGCCCAATGATTCAATAAACGATTCAACCAGTCCATTTGCAATGCAAATTGCCGATTCATCATCACTTATAATTGAACTTTTTATCAACTTATTTAAATTATTGATTGCTTCTTCTATTTCATCTCTATTAAGCAAACAAGCTCGACTATTTTTCATACGATTTAATAATGAAATATACATCTTGATTTTATCTTTGCTATTTCCTATATAGTTTTGAGCCGATTTAAGCAATTTCTCATATTCATTTTTTAATTGATTGGTATATGCTAATTGGCTTTCAAATATATCTAATTTTTCTGATGCATGCTTCGCCTTGTCGGCTGCTTCCGCTGCATTAGTTTTTGCTTTATTTGCCGAATAAAAACTAATAACACTAAATAACAAAGATAATACTCCAATTGCAAAAGAAACCATATTGTATGGGCTACCTCCTGTAAAAAAACAATTTAATTCATCAATTATATTCATTTACTTCACCTCATCAATTAAAATATTCTTGCATCAAACTATCAAATAACATTTGTGTTTCGTCTAATGCTTTTTGAACTGCAACTTTTGATTTGTTGACTTGGTGGACAAATCTAATAAATTCTTTTTGTAATTCAATCGGCGGAATGACCTGCTTGTACGCTTTCATAATTGCAGTGTTTAAATTTGGTTGTGTTCCAGCCGGAGCAATTGCCCTGAAATGTTCTGTCATCTGATTTAATGCTTGTAACAAAAATACTTTATCAAGTCTTTTGTCTATATCTTCCATTGCAAGCCATCCATCGTGAATGCATCCATCAAAAGTGATAATTCTCGCAAAACCTAATGAAACTCCACAGTTTGCAAATATTAAACTACCTTCTTTTACAAGTCTACTATTCTTTACCCCTTCTTTAATGATGTGTTCCTTTGTCGAACTCAAATATATATTGTCAGCTTCCGTAGCATCTCCGATTTTTATCCACGGAACATCACCACCTAAGAATTTTTCTATAGGTCTTGGTGATCCTCCTCTAACAATAGTGCAAAGATTTCCTAAAAATTCACACTCCCAATTTTTATCATTAATATTAATATCACCAAAGACCTCGACAAATCGGGCTTTGTGGAGAGATTTCTTGAACTTTCCTTATTTTACGGGCTTTCCAGCCCCTTAAATAGTGAAATGATATGTATTTTCCCTTATTTTTGACCTTATGCGGAATCAGCAAGGGAAATAAGGGAATTTTTTATTTAGTCGTTGCCTGCCACTTTATCAAGAAGTCTGGCGGAGTTCCGCTTTGCCTTTCTTGTAGAGTGGGCGTAGACATTCATTGTGGTACTGACATCAGAGTGCCCTAACAGTTCCTGCACATCTTTTGGGGCAGCTCCGTTTGAGAGGAGGTTGCTTGTGTAGGTGTGTCGCAACTGGTGGAAATGGAAATTCTCAAATCCGTCCAGCCTTTTTGCAACTGATCGGCAGGCAATGCTGAGTGTGCTTGGCAGTTCCAGACATCCGTCCGGTCTCAGGCAGACAAAGGAGATTTCCTTGTAATCTACCGGGATTTCTTCGGTTCCGTCCAGATGATAATATTCATAATACACTCTGTTTTTGTCCTGTGCTTCCTTGTAGAAATTGCGGTGGTAAAGTTCACCATACTGCATCCGGCTTTTAAGCTGTTTTTTTCTGGCGGTTTTCAGTATTTCAGTCAGAGTATCGCCAAAATCAACAATCCTTACTTTCTTTCGCTTGGTCGGTCCGATGATGTTTTTATGTTTTGTGCCATCATAGCGGATACTTCTTTTAATGGTCAGGCATTGTTCTTCAAGATTGATGTCCTGCCATGTCAATCCGCAAACTTCACCGATACGAAGTCCCGCATAGTATGCGATCTGGATTGGCAGGATTGCAGGTGGATTCTTTACTTTGAGGTATTCTATCAGTCTCTCATAATCTTCATGGGAAATAGGCTGTATGCCTTCTTCTACCTCATCATCTGAGAATAAATCCACATCCTCTGCCTGTTTTTTCAGCTTAATATACTGCATAGGATTAAAAGTAATCAACTGTTTTGGAAATACTGCAAACCGGAAAGCCTGTTGTAATACTGCTGAAAAGGAATGGATGTAATCTTTACTGTATCCTTTTCTCACTTTTCCATCTGGAAATTCCCCACCGAATGTAAGCAGATCGAGAAATGCCTGTAAATGTTCAGCAGTAACGGTTTTTAATTTGCGTTCTGCAATCGGATGTTTCTTGATACAACGGATTGCACCAAGATAATTTTCCACTGTACCATTGCTGAGTGTTCCGACTTTCAGTTCTTCTTCCGCCCACATATCAAGAAGTTCTCCTACAGTAAGATTATCTGTCTTTGCGACAAATTTCTTGCTTTCGTAATCATCCATTGCCTGACGGAGCAGTTTTTCCGTTTCACTTTTACTTTCTGTTCCAGCGTATTCTTTCTGAACCAGATTGCCGCTTGCATCTTCTACATAGAAGCGGTAGTACCATTTCTTTCCTTTTTTTCTTACAGATCCT
>OLRI01003138.1_pt1 | contig 10230 bp, 10 predicted proteins | sample 1672871 | NCBI WGS metagenome assembly OLRI01 (sample SAMEA3136732, study PRJEB25190) | human gut metagenome
ATCAAATGGGATGGATGCTTTCTTTACATCATCGGTGGTGTTTAATGCTGTTAAGGAGGTGAAGCCTGCTACACCAATTGGTGTAATACTTGCTTCTGTACCGCCTGCTACCATTACATCTGCCTCACCGTGCTGGATAGAACGGAATGCTTCACCGATGGAATGTGTACCGGTTGCACATGCAGTTACTACGTTAATGCATTTTCCCTTAAGACCAAACTGGATGGAAACATTTCCTGCTGCCATGTTGCTGATCATTAATGGTACTAATAATGGCTCTACTCTTCCCGGTCCTTTTTCTAACAGTCTTTTTTCGTTGCGCTCTAAAGCCTGTAAGGAACCAATACCGGAGCCTACGCTTACGCCAACACGGAAAGGATCTTCTTTTTCCATGTCAATGCCTGATGTTTCCAGAGCTTCCTTTGCTGCTGCTACTGCAAACTGGCAGAATGTTTCCATACGGCGTGCAGTTTTCGGATCCATATACTGTTTTGGATCAAAATCTTTTACTTCCGCTGCCAGCTTGCACTTAAAATCAGCTGTATCAAAATGAGTGATCGGTGCAATACCTACTGTGTTTGACTTAACCGCAGTCCAAAAAGCCTCTACACTATTTCCAATTGGGGTAATAGCGCCCATACCTGTTACTACTACTCTTGTATTCATATATTTGACTCCTGTTCTATTCTTGCCTTGCCAGTGTAAGACGGGCGTTATCTTATATAACGCAGCCGTTCGGGCGTTATCTTCTTGACGAACTGACGTCCGTCAAGAAGCATCGGATTGGCATCCGATGGGCATCTTAATCTAAAAACGGTCTTATGAGCAAGCTCAACACCCGTTTTTACCTTGACCTGCCCGCCCTATACCTGTTTCGTTACATCGCCATGCCGCCGTCTACTGAAATAACCTGACCGGTAATATAACGTGCTTCCTCAGATGCTAAAAATGCAACTGCATTTGCAATATCCTCTGTCTCGCCAAATGCTTTCATGGGGATATGCTCTAAAATGGAATTTTTGATCTCATCCTTTAACACTTCTGTCATCTCTGTTTTAATAAAGCCAGGTGCAACTGCATTTACAGTAATTCCACGGCTTGCCAGCTCTTTTGCCGCACTCTTGGTCAGACCGATGACACCAGCTTTTGCTGCACAATAATTTGCCTGTCCGGCATTTCCTAAAACACCGGATACAGAGGAGATATTGATGATACGTCCGCTCTTCTGTTTTAACATCTGTCTTGCAATGTGGCGGGTACAGTTGAATACGCCCTTTAAGTTGGTCTGGATCACTGCATCAAAGTCTTCCTCAGACATCTTCATTAACAGGTTGTCTCTTGTGATACCTGCGTTGTTTACCAGGATGTCCAGATGTCCATGCTCTTTTACCACTGCATCTAACATTTCCTTGCAGCTTTCAAAATCGGAAACATTGCACTGAACTGCCTGTCCGTTTCCTCCGGCTGCCTGGATTTCTTTTACTACCTCTTCTGCCTTTGCAGCAGAACCATTATAATTCACGATCACAAATGCGCCTTTTGCCGCTAATGTTTTAGCGATCTGACGTCCAATTCCACGGCTTGCGCCAGTAACCAGTGCAATCTTTCCTTCCAGCATGTTTATTCTCCTTTATGCCTCTTTTAAAGCTTCTACTACCTTTTCTATATCTTCTAACTTCTCAACATTTAATGTTTTTACGCTTCTGTCGATCTTTTTCATAAAGCCAGCTAGTGTCTTTCCCGGGCCGATCTCAATGAAAGTATCTACGCCGTCTGCCAGCATAGTTTCCACACACTGCTGCCATTTTACGGAAGAAGAAACCTGTTTTACTAAAAGGTCTTTTACAGGCTGTGCTTCTGTTACATACTGGGCAGTCACATTAGCTGCATATGGGATGACCGGCTTGTGGATCTCTACATTTTCAAGAACCTTTCCCAGCTTCTCCCCGGCACCAACTAACATTCCGGAGTGGAACGGACCGCTTACATTTAACATAATGGCACGTTTTGCGCCTGCTGCTTTTAACTTTTCACAAGCCTCTTCTACAGCTGCTTTCCTGCCGGAAATAACGATCTGTCCCGGACAGTTATAATTTGCGATCCACACACCATCCATATCTGCAGTCACTTCTTCGATTACTGCTGCATCCAAAGCCAGGATAGCCGCCATAGCACCTTCTCCAGCCGGAACCTCTTCCTGCATGAAAATACCTCTCTGACGGACAGTGGTGATCGCGTCTTCTTCACTCATAACGCCTACTGCTGCCAGTGCACAGTACTCACCAAGGCTTAAACCAGCTGCTACATCCGGTTTTACGCCATTTTCTTCTAAAACCTTCATCATGGCAATGCTGGCAGTGACCATGGCTGCCTGTGTGTATTCTGTAATGTCCAGTCTATCATTTGGCTCAAAGCAAAGCTCTGGAACAGAAAATCCTAAAAGCTCTGTGGCCTTGTCAAATACCTTACGGCCTGTTTCTGTGTGCTCATAAAAATCTTTTCCCATTCCGGCCTTCTGTGCACCCTGGCCCGGAAAGATGAATGCTGTTTTTCCCATTTATTATTCCTCCACAAGAAAACTGTTTTTCTTTACAGTCTCTTTTGTCTCTCTGATCAGTCTTGCCATCAGCTCCTTACAGGTCGGTACATCCTTTACCATACCTGCGATCTGTCCGGACATAACGCTTCCGGTTTTTACATCGCCGTCAACAACAGCCTTCCTGAGGCCACCAAGTGTCAGCATTTCCAGTTCTTCAAAGGATGCACCTGCAGCTTCTTTCTCCAGATATTCCTTTGTCATAGGGTTTCTTAAGGTACGGACCGGATGACCTGTGGTACGGCCGGTTACTCTTGTGTCGATATCCCTGGCTTTCAGAAGGAATTGTTTGTAATTCTCATGTACGTGACATTCCTCTGTTGCCACAAATCGGGTTCCCATCTGTACGGCTTCTGCACCCAGCATAAAGGCTGCCGCGATCCCACGACCGTCTGCAATTCCACCTGCTGCAATTACCGGGATCTTTACTGCATCCACGACCTGCGGTACCAGCGCCATAGTGGTTGTCTCACCGATATGTCCGCCGGACTCGGTTCCCTCTGCTACCACTGCATCTGCGCCACAGCGCTCCATTCTTCTTGCAAGAGCTACAGATGCAACAACCGGGATCACCTTTACTCCGGCAGCTTTCCATGCTTCCATGTATTTTTCCGGGCTTCCGGCACCGGTTGTTACTACCTTGATCCCTTCTTCTACTACGATCTTCGCAACCTCATCGGCACTTGGACTCATCAGCATGATGTTTACACCAAAAGTCTTATCTGTCAGTTTTTTCGCCTCACGGATCTGCTCACGCACCCACTCTGCCGGTGCGTTTGCCGCTGCGATCAGTCCCAAGCCGCCTGCCTCGGATACTGCTGCCGCAATGTGATGATCTGCCACCCAGGCCATACCGCCCTGGATGATGGGATATTCAATACCAAGTAATTCTGTAACTTTTGTTTTCATCTTTTACCTCCGGAAAATTAAATCAAGCGGATAAAAGCATCCGCGGTTTATTTGGATCAAGCGGATAAAAACATCCGCATTCACTACGTAGCCTTATTTTAACAATTCATTAACAGGGGCTTTAATACTCGATCAGGCTTGCTCCGTACGTCAGTCCGCCGCCGAAGCCTGCAAGGACCATTCTGTCACCCCGCTGCAGTTTTCCACTTTTTTTCATCTCATCCAGGAGGATAAGAAGACTTGCGGAAGAAGTATTGCCGTATCTGTCCATATTCATAGGGAACTTGGAAATGTCTTCGCCCAGCCGCCTTGCTGCAGAACGGATGATGCGCTCATTTGCCTGGTGGAGAAGATAATAACTGATATCTTCACAGGAAACCTGCTCTCGGGAAAGAAGCTCCTTCACAGCCTCCGGTACCTTGCTCACGGCAAAGCTGAACACTTCCTTTCCGTTCATCTGTATGTAGGTTTCCTTTGCCTTCGGATCATTTTCATAACGGATCTGATTTCTGCTCTGTAAGGTAAGTGCACCGCCTTTTTTTCCAATGGAATGGGTTACCTGTGCATAGCTTCCACCCTCTTCTGCTCTCAGCACGACTGCTCCCGCACCATCCCCGAAAAGAATGCAGGTGCCACGATCTGTCCAGTCCGTTAAACCGGACAGTTTTTCCGCTCCGATCACAAGGGCATTCCTATATATTCCCTGGGCCAGGTATGCCTGCGCAGTGTTCAGTGCCAGAAGAGATCCTGTGCAGGCGCCGTTCAGATCAAAGCAGGTAGCCTTTTCCGCTCCGAGCCGCTCCTGCACCCCACATGCCACACAGGGCATGATCTCTGTTGGAGAAATGGTTGCCACAAGGATCAGATCGATTTCTTCTGCCTTCATTTCTGCGTCTTCCAGAGCTTTTAATGCTGCCCCCGCTGCCATCGTCACAGTATCTTCGTCCTCTTTTGCAATATGTCTCTGTACCACACCGGTTCTTTCCCGAATCCACTGATCACTGGTTTCCACCATCTTTGCCAGATCGTTGTTATCCCACACTCTGTCCGGTGCCCACGAACCGGTTCCACATATTTTACCTGTCATATTTTTCTCCATGATATCTGTCTTAAATCAGTCTGTATAAATCTGTACTGCTGTTCTCTGAATTATCTTTTATCTTAAAATATTTTGATTATCAAATTATATCATCATAAAAGTATTTGTCAAGAAGGAATTTTTGAGCATCCTTTTATGAAAAAAATAACAGCTGCCCCAGGCGTGGAGTATTGGTCTCTCCTCTGTCCTGTGACAGCTGTCTTATTTTTTTCAGACAGGTATTGTATTTATGGTTATTGCATTTATAGTTATTGCCTTCATAGTTTTACTTCATCGCCCACTGTACCAGGCACACCACACCAATCTGCACCAGCAGTATCACCGGTACACCAATTGCAAATCTGGCTTTTCGGGTTTTGTGGTGAAAAAATCTCATGCCAAGGATTGCCCCGACGCTGCCACCAATGACAGCACTTAAGATCAAGGTCTTCTCCGGGATCCGCCATTTATTACGACGGGCTTTCTGCTTGTCAACTCCGAAAAGCACAAAGGCCAGGATATTGACTGCAAGCAGATAATAATATATGTAATCATTCATGATAGCTCCCTCCGGGCTCTGTGTCCTGTATTTCGGACAGTAACCGATTTATGTATTCATTGCAGTTTGATGATCAGCACCGGTATGGGCGGATCATTAGGCCGGTTTGCATATTCCGACAGGATCACCAGATATTTATGAGGATCCAGCTGACGGATAAACGCAAGCATCTCATCCCGTTCCTGATATCCTGTATCCCCGCCACTGTAAATACAAAGTGTCATAAGTCCGCCCTTTTTCAGAAGCTTAAGTCCGCTTTCTACCGCTCTTTTGCTGCTGTCTGCTCTGGTCGCCACCGAATGGTCTCCGCCGGGAAGATATCCCAGATTAAAGGTGATGCAGGACACGGTTTCTTCTTCTGCATAAATATCCATATTCTCATGAGACTCCAGAAGAAGCTGATAATTTTCCGGACAGTTATCTCTTTTCAGTCGCTCCTTCGTATGTTCCAGTGCCTGCTTCTGAATGTCAAAAGCCAGAACCCGTCCCCTTTTTCCTGCAAGCTGGCTTAACAGAGCCGTGTCATTGCCATTTCCCATTGTTGCATCGATACAGATGTCTCCCGGCATGACCTGCTGCCGTATAAAATGCTGCATGTATGCAGTGATCTGAAGATTTTTCATTTAAAAATCCTTTCAAAATTCTCTTACAGTTCATGATAATACGGACAGATATCCTCATAATGTCCATCCTTCATACGGAACCCCTTCGGGATCACGCCAAGCTGAGTAAATCCAAGTCTCTCATAAAGATGTCTTGCAGGAACATTGCAGGACACAACCGCATTAAACTGCAGGACACCAAAACCATGCTCTTTTCCCCGGGTCAGACAGTCGGATACCAGCTTTTCTCCAATGTGAAGTCCTCTGGAATCTCTGCTTACCGCATAGCTGGCGTTACAGATATGACCGCATCTTCCGATATTATTCGGATGAAGAATGTAAAGTCCGTAAACTTTTCCGCTTTCCGCATCTACTGCTGCAGCTGTATAGGTCTGTTCTGAAAAAAAAGCTTTTCCTGTCTCTTCGTTAAGGCATTCTTCCTGTGGAAAAGCCACACCGTCTTCTACAACCTCATTCCATATCCGGATCAGATCCGGAAGATCTTTTTCTTCGTATTTTCTTACTGTAACATTCATGATGATCTTCTCCTCTATTTAAGCAGCTCCACATTCCGTCCATTTCTTTGGATCACACCCTCATCCGAAAGATTTTTGATCTCCCGCATCATGGCACTACGGTCCACACTTAAGTACTGGGCCAGTGCAGTATAGGACATGGGCAGCTTGAATTTCCCGGCATTTTTTTCCGCAGCCAGAGAATGCAGATAGGCTATCAGCTTCTTTCTGGTGGAGGATCGTGAAAGCATGTATATCCGATCCGTCTGCTGCCTGGAACGGAGGGCTGTCATCTGCAGAAGATTACTGACCATCTGGCTGTGATGATGACAGGCATTTTCACAGCGCTTGATCACATGCTCATAATCAATAAACAGCACCTTCGTCACGGTAGTAGCACATACATAATAATGCTGGGAATCTGACGGAAGCAGAAACGGTTCGCCAAATACACTGTCCCTATTCAGTTCATCGATGACATACTCATTTCCATCCTCGTCACAGCAGTAGAGAACTGCTCTTCCCTCCTGGATCAGACCGATCTTTCATGGAGCTGGAATATTCCATGATGGTTTCTCCATTCTGAAAAACTTTCTCCCGGACTTTAAAGCAGACACGCATTCTTTCCTGTTCTTCGGGCAAAATATCCGTAAATAAAGTGATATGCTCCATAAATTTTCCTCCCACCGGCAAAATACTCTTCCGCATATCTGTACTTTCCTCTTTGTATACAAGACTATGTAAGAGGACTCTCAAAGCAACTATCCGCATTTTATTTTGCTGCATGTTTCTGATTTTATACCAGCACGAAAAAAATGTAAAGTCTGGAAATTTTTCCTGTTTTGTTGTATTTGCAACAGTTTTTGCCATCAATTTCTGTTATATTTTTATCAAAGTTAAGAAACAAACAAATCACTGAAGCATATAAATAAATCCACCATAGAAAGAAAAGAGGAATCGCTCATGAAAATCACAGATACCATCAAATATGTAGGCGTTAATGATCATCAGGTTGACCTTTTTGAGGGCCAGTACAAAGTGCCGAACGGCATGTCCTACAACTCCTATGTGATCCTGGACGAAAAAATTGCGGTTATGGATACGGTAGATGCAAATTTTACTCACGAATGGCTTGATAATATCCAGAAAGTTCTGGGTGACCGGAAACCGGATTATCTGATCGTACAGCATATGGAACCGGATCACGCAGCCAACATCGCAAACTTCCTGAAGGCTTATCCGGACACCATCGTTGTTTCCAACAAAAAAGCTTTCGCCATGATGCAGAACTTCTTTGACCTGGATCTGGAAGGTCATCAGATCATCGTAGATAACGGCGGAACCCTTTCCCTTGGAAAACACGATCTGACTTTTGTATTTGCACCGATGGTTCACTGGCCGGAGGTTATGGTCACTTATGACAGCACAGAAAAGGTTCTTTTTTCCGCAGACGGCTTCGGAAAATTCGGCGCCCTGGATGCAGAGGAACCATGGGACGATGAGGCAAGAAGATACTATATCGGCATCGTTGGAAAATATGGTGTGCAGGTGCAGAACCTTCTGAAAGTAGCCGCAGCTCTGGATATCCAGACCATCTGCCCGCTCCACGGACCGGTTCTTACTGAAGATCTTGGACATTATATTAGCCTCTATGATACCTGGTCTTCCTACACACCGGAGGATGACGGAATCGTGATCGCCTACACTTCTGTATACGGTCATACAAAAATGGCCGTTCAGCAGTTGGCCGATAAATTCCGCAGCAAAGGATGTCCAAACGTTGTTGTCTATGATCTTGCAAGAGACGATATGTCCCAGGCACTGAGCGATGCTTTCCGTTACTCCAAGCTGGTTCTCGCAACCACCACATATAATGCAGGCATCTATCCGTTTATGAACGACTTTATTACCCGTCTGACAGAGCACAACTTCCAGAACCGCACGGTAGGACTGATTGAAAACGGAACCTGGGCACCGCTGGCAGCGAAGGTTATGAAAGAAATGCTTTCCAAATGCAAAAAGATCAGCTGGCTGAATACCACAGTTAAGATCATGTCTGCAGTAAACGAAGAAAACCGCAGGCAGATGGAAGCTATGGCTGATGAGCTCTGCCAGGAATACATTGCAAAAAGCGATGATCTTGCCAACAAGAATGATATGACTGCTCTGTTCCGCATCGGTTACGGCCTCTATGTGGTAACCTCCAACGATGGCAAAAAGGACAACGGTCTGATCGTCAATACCGTTACACAGCTTACCGACAACCCATATCGCGTGGCTGTCAACATCAACAAGGCAAACTACTCTCACCACGTGATCCAGCAGACCGGTATCATGAACGTAAACTGCCTGTCCACAGATGCTCCGTTCTCTGTTTTTGAGCAGTTCGGCTTCCAGTCCGGCAGAAGCACCGATAAATTTGCCGGACAGAAAGTAAACCACTCCGACAACGGCCTGGTATTCCTGGACAAATATATCAATGCTTTCATGTCCCTGAAGGTAGAAAACTATGTGGATCTCGGCACTCACGGAATGTTCATCTGCAGCGTCACAGAGGCCCGTGTCATGAGCGATCAGGATACCATGACTTACACCTACTACCAGAAACATGTAAAGCCAAAGCCACAGACCGAGGGCAAAAAAGGCTGGGTATGCAAAGTCTGCGGATACATCTATGAAGGCGATGAACTTCCGGAAGATATCATCTGCCCGCTGTGCAAGCATGGCGCTGTGGATTTTGAGCCGATCGAAGGATAAGACTGAAATCCCCATAACATAAATTGATTTAATCCGGTTACAGCTCCCTTATTTTTACAAATTATAAACCACAAAAAAGACAGGCTTCTGAGGTGGCCTGTCTTTTTTGTATTATCATCCAATGTCTTCTCAACGTCTTTCACCAAATTTATTCTTACAGCAGATCAGACACTCACGCTCTGTATTTCTGCAGGAATCCTGAAATTTACGGATCATATGCCTTTTATTTATTTCATCAGTCTGATAACCTGCTCTGCAGTATCTGCCAGATTCTGCTTGGCATTCTCATTTTTCATGGCCTCCTCCAGAGTTACCACTCCGCGGAGGATCGGGAAAAAGGCATCAATCCCTGCATCGTTGCAGGCTCTTGCGTCACGCTGTACGGCACCTGCAAAGGCGATCACTTTTTTGCCATATTTCTTTGCAAGCTTTGCAACACCTACCGGCGCTTTTCCCATGGCTGTCTGTCCATCCATACGTCCCTCACCTGTGATCACAAGATCCGCGTCTTTGATGTAGTCCTCAAGTTTTGTCTCATCCAGTACGATGTTAATCCCGGATTCCAGGACTGCATCGGTAAAGGTCAGGAATGCAAATCCCATTCCGCCGGCAGCACCTGTTCCCGGATACTTTGGATCTGCTTTCGGAAAACGCTCCTTTGCAAGCTCTGCGTAAGCACCCAGCCACTGATCCATGTCCGGTGTAGCACCCTTCTGCGGTCCGTAGATGGCACTGCATCCAAGCTCTCCGCAAAGAGGATTTGTGACATCACAGGCAACACGGAATTTACATTCTGCAAGCTCCGGGATCACATAGGCAGCTGTGATCTCTGTGATGTCTTTCAGGCCCCTTGCTCCCGGAAGGACCTGCTTTCCGTCTTTATCCAGAAATGCATAGCCAAGTGCCTGAAGCATTCCCACACCACCGTCATTGGTGGCGCTGCCGCCGATACCCACGATAAAATGTCGGCAGCCATTTTGAATGGCATCTTTAATTACCTCTCCCACACCATAAGTGGTGGTGTTCAAGGGATTTTTTTCCTCACCGTTTACTAACGTAATGCCGGCTGCCCCGGACATCTCGATAATGGCAGTATTTGTCTCATCGATAATACCGTATTGGCAGACAACAGGCCGTCCTACCGGACCCGTTACCTGCACCTGCGTCATACGTCCGCCGCAGCCCTTTACCAGCGCATCCACAGTGCCTTCTCC
>OLRI01003140.1_pt1 | contig 10215 bp, 9 predicted proteins | sample 1672871 | NCBI WGS metagenome assembly OLRI01 (sample SAMEA3136732, study PRJEB25190) | human gut metagenome
AAACCATGTCTTCTTTTATCCTCTTTTCAATTTGCGAAACTTATTGTACCTTATCCTTATTCCGCTCATAGTTTTTTCTCTACATCAAGTGCTTTACAATTATTACCAGTCAAGTTTTTGGCACCGCGGTAGTCACTTGGGGTCTTGGCCACAGTAAACATATACCTTGGATCTTTGAAAACCAGTTTACAATGCGGTCCATCTTCTTCAATCGTGAATCCTAAATCTCGCAGTTTCCCTCTCGAAGCTTTAGTCAGCTTTTCGCCTGACCGAAAGGCGGCTTCAACGCCTTTTATTATTTTCTCACAGGTACCGACTTTGGGATTTGCATCAAGAAGCGACTTAATAATACTATGCAGACGTGTACCTTCTTCGTATTTGTTCAATACTTGAGACAAAATACTATACAATAGATCATTGCGCTCACCAGGATACAGTTCATCCTCTGATCCAGCATTATAAAAAAGTCCGTCTCTACTTGTGGTACCTCTAGCTGCGATCAAGCCGTCGCGTTCAGCTCGAAGAGAAAGTACTTTCCGACTTAGGTCTTCAACTTTCTCTTCTAATTCCTTCTTTTCCTGATCAAATGTACCAATATAAGCGTCTAGTTCCTCCTTACTCCGCTCACTAACACCTTTCATTTTCAGCATTTTCTGCCGAGCTTGCAGCGCAAGAATCTGGTTCCAGTTGTACTGGGTTGAGTCCGCACGATTCATGATGGCATCCCAGACATCATCGATGATACCCTGGCACATTTTGTAGAAGTTATCATCATAATACTTAAGTCCATGCCTTTGACAGTACGGCGTTCCCGGAAAATAAATACCAACATAGCCGAGATAAGCGTTGTTTCCGTCTGTATCATTTTGAAGCTTTGTTGCAATATCGTAATCTTTCTCCACAAAAACATGAGCGACACCGCTTAATTCCCGTGCCAGATAATCAGCACTAACTGCAGTTCTTCCCCAATAATCCTTACTGATATATACAACCGGCATTTCATAGGGGTGCTTACCACACATAATGTCTCGGCAAGTTTCATAAATACTTTCATCTGCTATAATCGGTGTATCTGTTACAGGGATATTCCCATCAAAGGAGCAGTATCCACTTTCTATACACATTTTAACGATATGCGGCTTATGAACCCGAGGAAAGTCTGTTCGAAAATCTACCCAGTTACAATTTAATTGAATGAGAAGACTCTTTTTACCTTCGGATGTTAAAGCAACACAGTCTGTGTCCCAAACAAGATTTGGCTCTCGGTTTTGCAGTCTACAAGCGGATAATTCTACAGATTCATCCTTATAATGCCGAACGGAAAATGTCATATTATCTTTGGTGTAATCATAATCATCGTGTGAGTCCACATCAAAATAAAGTCCATCCGTCTGATAGTGAGGACTTCCTTTAACCCATTTAGTAAACAGTCGCATACAGTCTTCATGTGTAATTTCCGCTTTAAGCGGCAGACGAGTGCTAAATACCAACATCGGAAATCCTCTCTTTCTATATTCCTTGCTGATTTATTCATCTATGCCATTACCATAATGGGGCGGGTTTATGCCTGGTACCCATAAACCCACCCCATCTGTTCAGCCTTCCGGAGGATACGGATCGTTTCCGTAGGAGTCTCTCTCCCGAATACGTCCATTCATCCCGTAGATGAACAATTCTGCTTCCTGGTTGCGTGCGATTTCTCTGGCTACGGCAATGGCCTCTGCCTGAGTCTCAGTGCGAATCGTAGCTCTGGAATTTCCTGCACCCTTTACCTGCCAGCCTCCATCCGGATGCGGCGTCACATGCTGATTTTTTCCCATCAGTAATTCCCCCTTCACTCACGCGGCAGGTCGAGAAGATTGTCGTGCGTGTAGTCGTTAGGGCTGGAACGCACATACTTCTCGTCCGCATTACTGGTGGCAGGAATCACATTGGGGTACGGCCAAATCTTCACCTGGATAGTGCCGGGGTTCTCTTTCAAAAAGTCGTGAAGAACCGCCTTCTTAAAAAAGCCAGGATTCTCACAGCCCTCGATGTAGATTGAATCGATTTCCAACAGCTTACTGGAACTGTCACATCCCGGCATCATCTTAATTTTTGTCGCATACATAAGTATCACGTTTCCTTTCTCCGCACAGTTTGCGGACGGTTGGTTGTTAGGAACATCTATTCAAAACAGCCAAAAGAAAAGCTCGGCTACATGGAACAAGTCAACTTCGTGAAATATCCCATATTGAACCGAGCCCAGAAACGTGATATAGTAAATGTGTCTAAGGGAAACACAGTCTATATCATGCTTCCGAGCATCGTATTCTGTGTAGACGCAAGATACAGCGCAACGGGTACCAGCCGGAGCGCTGTTTTCTTTTGCCTGGAATCTGGAATGATTATAGCAAGACAGGGGAAATCTGTCAACTATATATTGCGTTTACTTTTTATAGAAACACTATATATTGTGCTTTACTGGCCGTTTTCGACCTCCTCGATAAGGTCAAACAGTGATGGCTCTCCGGAACTTTCTTCCTGTTCACGGAGATCAATGATTGCGTCTAATCTAGCACCCATTTTTCTGTTGATAAGGGCTGCTGTTTTCAGCTTGTCCAGTTCACCACTATCAGCAGTTGCCAAAAGCATCTTCATGGAAAACATGTATTGAGCCATTGCCTGCTTGAATGTAACGGACTCAAAAATCTTATGGAAGTCTTGTTCTTTGACTCGTTTCCCTTGCGAATTTTGAGTGAGTTCCTGAGCCCTTGTGCTGGTATCAGTTACAATCTTTTTGGCGACTTCATCCAATTCTTTCTCGTAAAAATACTCCGGGCCTATACCGTAGTAGATTGACAGTTTTTCCTGGTTACTACTGGATGCAACAGAGGTTCCATTTTCCCAGTTTGCCACGGTGACACGGTTCACATTGATGGCTTGGGCGATCTGTTCCTGTGTGGCCCCATACAGTTCTCGGATCTGTTTTAAGTTGTTCATAGGGGTTCACCTCATGGCCTGCATTATACACCAAAATGTCATATTTGTCAATGCACTACAAAAATTTGTAGTGTCTTGTTAGCTTTTAGAGGAAAGCACTTCTTCCACGCTCTCCTCGCCGGGGTCGTTGGTGCCCAGTTCGCCGCGGAAGGCGCGGGCGAGGATGGATTTTTTGATGAGGTCAATTTGCTCCATCACCCCTTCAGCGGCTTCTTTGGCCTGCTGCTCTTTGATAAGGAGGTCATTAAGAAGACGGACGATTTCAGCCTGCTCATCGATTTGGGGCATTGCGAATATATATGCTCCGATTTTTTTAGCATTAATATTAGACTGATTGACACCATCCGTTTTGACAGAATTACAATACTCCTTAGCAGAAACAGTATTCAGCGAATAATTTAGGTAATCGCCAATAACACGAGAACGGTCATAATCAAGTTTAATCAGATACCCTGCGTAAATAGCGGGATATTCACCGCGATATATTGATGTTTTGCCTACAAGGGCAGGACTATTCGTTCTGTTAAACAGAACATCACCCGGTACTAGCTTGTATTTTTCTATATCTTCCTCGTCATTGGAATAAGCTAAATCATCCCAGCTGATCTCACCATCCTGTAAATTTCCCATTCTTATCACTACTACGGTACCTTCCGATGAGGACTTTTTTGCCGTACCATATTTTAATGAATGACAAATTTCGGAAACGGATACATTTTCCCAACTCTCCATCCCTACACCATGTTCTTTTCTCCACTGGGCGGTGAGTTCGCCGTTGAAGGCTTTGTGGAGGATGGCGGCTTTGCGGGTTTCAAAGCTGTCCAGCGCATCCTGCGCCTTTTGCCTGGCCTCATCCAGCTTGACAAACAGGCTTTCAATGCGGTCAACAATGCGCTGTTGTTCTGCAAGAGGTGGAAGAGGAATCGTATACTGGTCAAACAGCGGGAAATGTCGGCGATAACCCATATTGGGGATATTAACATTTTGAAATGCATAATAGAATGCTTTTGCATCAAAAAACGGCTTCGGTTTTAATACTTTAACACCATCAGCACCTTGGGCAAAAGGAAAATCAATGTATTTTATACATCTTGTATGGTCACCAAAAATAATAACAGGTAAATTACCGCTAAAAGCCAGTTCTCTATCATTGGTATAACCGCCCACTAGGTCTTGCCCTTGATCAACAACAGCAATATCCCCATCTTTTATGTACTCTTTTTGCGGGATTTTCTTTTTACTGTCGGTGTAGTTATAGAAAGAATCAAGCAAATGAATCCAGCACCAATTCCCCGGCACCGGATACGGCTGTTCACTCTCCGGCACCAGTGCCGCCTGCAAGCGTTCCTCCGGCGTCAGGGTTTCTTTTTTCTTTCCTCTCGCCATCAGTCCTGCACCCCCAGTGCCCGCAACTCCTTCACCACGCTCATCAGTAGGTCGACGGCCTCCTCCAGATTAGCGGCAGCCTCCTCCGCACTCTCCGCCGGGTCGGGCAGGTTGTTGTAGTCCAGCACCGAGTCGTCCCGGATGAGGCCCAGGTCCAGGCTGTTGCCCTTTTCCGCAATCTGCTCCCGGGTAAAGACGCTCCACCGCTCGTCCTGCACGGCATGGCGATCCTCGGCCTCGTAAGCCTTCTCAAAGTCCGCAAAATGCTCGGTTTTCAGAGGGGTGGTCTTGCCGAAGCTGGGCATATTGGTGCGCAGGTCGTAGAACCAGACCTCCTTGGTATTGCCTTTGTCGCTCTTACCCCGGGTGAAAAACAGCACATTGGTCTTAACGCCCTGGGCGTAGAAAATGCCGGTAGGCAGGCGGAGAATGGTATGCAGATCACACTTGTCCATCAGATCGCAGCGGATTTTCTCGCCGTCGCCGTCGGCAAAGAGCACATTGTCAGGCAGCACCACGGCGGCCCGAGCCTTGCCATTGGTCTTCAGGCTGCGGTAGATGTGCTGGAGGAAGTTCAGCTGTTTGTTGCTGGTAGGGAAGGTGAAGTCGTCCCGGGTGGCACGCTCGCCGCCCTTCTTGGTGCCGAAAGGCGGATTGGTGAGCACCAGGTCAAAGTCGTGGAGAGTCTTGCCCTGGTTGGACAGGGTGTCGGCCAGCAAAATCTGACCGTCGATGTCGTGGAGCATGGCATTCATCAGGGCCAAACGGTGGGTGTCGTGGACCAATTCGCAGCCGGTGAAGGCTTCTTCCCGCTCAAATTTGGCCATGTCAGAATCCAGATCGTAAAAATCATCGGTGTGGTCTTTGACATATCGGTGGGCGGCAATCATAAAGCCGAAGGTACCACAAGCAGGGTCGTTGCACTGCTCACCGGGCTGGGGCTTCATCAACCGGGTCATCACATCAATGAGGACACGAGGGGTGAAGTACTGGCCTGCGCCGGACTTCTTTTCATTGGCGTTCTTCTCCAACAGCCCTTCATACAGGTTGCCCAACCCCTCTTCCCGGGCGGAGTACCAGTCCAGGCCATCAATGGTGGTGATGATCTTTTCCAGATTCTTGGGCTCGTCGATGTTTGTAGCAGAGCCCTGGTAGATCTCCCGCACCCGGCCGGTGCAGTTTTCGCCCAGATGGGCCAGCAGCTCTTTGTAGAACTTCTTCAGCTCGATGCCGCTTTTGGCAGTAAGCTGGTCCCAGCGGTAGGCAGCGGGAATCTGGCTTTCTGCACCGGTCTCCTTTGCCATCTTCAAAAATAAAATATAAGTAAGCTCGGTGACATACTGGTGATAGGTAATGCCATCATCCCGCAGCACATTGCAGAGGTTCCAGAGCTTGGATACGATTTCCTGTGTGGTCATGTGCGGTTCCCTCCGTTATCGATAGCAGCCTGACGCAATATTTCTGCAAGGCAACAGTTCATAGCCGCCTGTTGGTAATCGGCATCTACTTTTCTGGCCGCCTCGCAAAGATCAGAAATCGCCTTGACCATATCATGAATGTTTTTCTGCTGTTCCAGGTTTCTTTGCGCTTCCATCTGTTGAGCCTGGAACTGGCTTAAATACTGAGGGTTAAAAATCCCATAAGGATAGGTGTTATAGTTCATGCGCTTCTTCCTCCGTCATCGTACAGATATTCGTTAAGTTCCAGCACGATGTTCTCTAACTTGTTCTGGAAAATCCGGTTGATTTTCTTGAATCCCCCCTCACTTCTGAAACGAGTATCTTCATCAAACACGCCCACATTGAGAACCGATTCCTCCATGAGGTATTTTTCCATACGCCCAATCCACTTTTGTTCGATGGCGGTAAATTTATGGGCTTTTTTCAGCTTGTCCACCGCCCGGCGAATACGAGCCTCGTGGCTGATGAGGGTGGAACCAATGGCATACCGGCGAATCAGACTGATGATGTCCGCTGCCATCTCCTCGTTGGTCAGTTCCGAAATGGCGGTGTTGAGCTGCTGGGTTGTGAAACCCTCCCGATCCAGCGTCAGGCGCAGATCCTTCAAGCCCGTCCGGGTCAGCTCCTTTGGCCGGGTGCAAACAATATTCAACGCCGCAATTTCATTGATATGGGTCTTTATATAGTCAGCAAAGGCATCCAGGTAGTCCTCCGGGCGGCTGCCAGTACCATAACCACGGGTGTGGCTGATCAGCTCATCCAGCGCGTCGGAGATAACCACCGGGCGGCCGCCGTTGGCCCGGGTCTCTCCAAGCAGTTCAAAAAGATCCCGATGGGCCAAAATATGGTTGCGGGCCTGCTGGGGCGGCTCCTGCTCCAACTGCTGAATAAACTGGGTGGGGTCCATGCCGCCGGTCATGCTGACGAAATGCTCCATGGTCTTACCGTCCAGCTTCCGCTTTTTCCGCTGGAGCTTGGCGATGATCTGGTCGATCTGGTACTCGATCTGCTTTTCATCTTCCAGCACCTCGAGTCCGTCCAGCAGTTGTCCAAAGGACGCAGATGGATTGGCTACCACCGGTTTCATGGTATTGACCGCATCTAGAGATTCGTAGACGCCCACGGGGTCATAAATCTCGAAATGGGTCTTATGGATCTTGGGACACAGACGGGTGGCACGGCCCAGCATCTGTTCAAACAGAATGCGGGATTTTACCCGGCGCAGGAACACCAGATTGGTGATCTCCGGCACATCGATGCCAGTGGTCAGCAGATCCACGGTAACGGCAATACTGGGATAGCGCTCGTTTTTGAACCGCTTGATGGCCTCCTGCACCTTCTTGGGATTGCCTCCACCTACACTGCCGGTGATCTTCATGATCGCATCATTGTCCACGCCGTATTCTGCATAGATATTTTTGAGGATGTCCACGATCATATCGGCATGTTGGTCATCCACGGCATAAATGAGCGTTTTGCCCTGCTCGTCTGGATTCTCGGGGTCGATGTCTTTGGCAATCTCAGCCAGCACTGCCTCGTTGAAGGGGCGAGTAATGACTTTTTTATTAAACTGCTCCACATCGAAGTTGAGTTCATCATTCAGCAGTTCGCTGTTGGTGATCTCCCCGGTCACCGGGTCGTAGACAGTGACGGTATCGCCGGATTGATAGTGGATGCCCTCATCCCGCAGTTTGGTATGGAGGTCGTGAGGGGCGTCGTGGTCCACCAGATAGCCCTCGATAACTGCTTCCCGATAGGTATACTTGAAAACCGGTTGGCCGAAAATCTCGGTGGTTTGGAGGGCAGGAGTCGCGGTCAGAGCGATTTTTACCGCATCAAAATACTCAATCACACTGCGGTATTTGCTCTGGTAATCCCGCTGATCCCGGTAGAGAAGTTCGGTGTCTCCCATCTCCTTGTCCAGAAGATAGCCCCGGTGAGCCTCATCTATGATAATCAGGTCATAGTCGTTGACTGCAGGCATGGTTTCCCCGTCATTGTAGAGAATACGCTTCACCATTCCCTGTACGGTGGCAACCTGGATACGGGTCTCCCGCTCAATCTCTTTGTCTTCCAGTCCCTTAATGTTATAGATGTCCGCCAGGGGCATCAAATCCTCTAGCTTGACCTCTTTGAATACATCCAATGCCTGCTCTCCCAGAGCGGTGCGGTCCACCAGAAACAGAATGCGCTTGAAACGGCCTGTTTTCAAGAAACGGTAGATCATGCCCAGCACCGTCCGGGTCTTGCCGGTACCGGTGGCCATGGCCAACAGAGCTGTATTTTTCCCATCCATGATGGTCTGCTCCGCTGCCTGAATAGCCCGCAGCTGATAATCGCGGAGGTTCAGTCCATCCTTATCCCACAGCAGATCGAAGGGCATCTGCTCCAGCGCCCGATTGCCGGCGTCGATGTCCTTCCCCAACAGGTCCAGAAGGTTTTCCGGACTCATCCATCCCCGCAGAGCCTTCGGCACATTGGAGGGTTTCCTAAGATCCAAAAACCAGATGCCAGACTTTGTTCTATACTGCTCCAAGTACGGCCTGCCATTGGTGGCAAAGGTAAACGGCACTTTATAGCTGCCCCAGCTTCCCACCTGGTATTGGGCATCGTCAACACGAATATTCCTGGGATAGTCTTTCCCCTGATAGTCGATCACGGAGGGAATGTCCTCGTGTTCCGCTTTTGCCTCAATGATACCGACAAATTGCAGACCAATAAAAAGGGCATAATCAGCGCGGCCGTGATTTCCCACAGTTGAGTCAGTGGGCCACTCAGCTATGGCAAGATTCCGACCTTTGGTTGGGCGAGTTCCGTTAGAAAAGCGCAGATTCTCAGTATCAGCCTCCCAGCCCACTTGACGGAGTTGCTGGTCAATGATGTAGCGCGTTTCTGCTTCTGCCTTTTGCCGCTTACTGGCCGCCCTGGCTGCCTGCTGGCGACGCTTTTCTTTTGTGACAGAATTCGAAGCGGCAGCCTTTTCTTCCGCTTCTTTGACCAGACTTTCCTCCTGTGCATCGTCAGTATCTGCAATATCTTGCTTCTGCGAGTCAGTCGGCATCACAAAAGGAATAGATTGATAGTTCCAGTCACCATAGGTCTGCATGAACCATTCGCATAGGCTGTGCGCCATTTGAAGCAGCACTTTTCCCTCTTCTACGGAGGAGTAGTTCTCATGTACCGCCTTATTGCGCACCTTGCGTAGCGCATGAAGAATATCCACAAGATCCTGCGTGAGGAGGCCCTCTCGGAACAGTACGCCGATCCGATTGACCGCTGTATTTTCGGAAGGAGGCATGATTCGATCATAAGTAAACATCAAGTTCACAACTGTTTCGCCGATCATCCCTAACTTCATCAAGCAGGAGTTTGAATCTGAATAAAGATATGCTTCTGCTTTTTTCCCGAACTGGGATAACACAGGAAATTCTTTATTAAGAAATTCAAAATTACTTTTCATCACGGCTCACCACCCTTGCAAGTTCTGCACATTTTCATGTCATAAGTAAGATTGTCAGTAGATGCACTCGTCGTTTTGTTAAATGCCAGTTTTATTCCTCTGGCGGAACGGGGATGTACACCATTTTCAGGGGAATCATTTTACGGTATTTGACACTGAGCTGGTCGTAATATTTCAAGACCAGATCCACAAGTTCTGTGCCGTTAATGCCGCGAATAATAGGGGTGTTATCCAGGTATTTCTGCGCATTTTTGGTATAGTTGGACAGTGTCACAAACAGGCCATAATCTCCTTCACGCATAGCACCTTTCAGAGACTGGATGGTAGTCTCTTTAATATCTCCATCCTGGCTTTTGACCTGGACAACAATGCGGGGCGGTAGCTCATCTTTATAGGCGGTAATGTCGATACCGCTGTCCCCACCATGCGGAGACAGGATCGTGCGGTAGCCCATGGCCTGCAAAAGATTTGCGACAAACGGCTCCAGATCATAGCCTTTCAGATTTTTGCTCAGCTCTTTTAAAATAAAATCTCGGGTAGCCTCGATAATTTCATCCGCCGTTTGTGCCACTGTCTCATCGGTATCCGGCTCCATGATATTACCTTTGAAGTCTTTATCTAGCGCCTTCAAATACTCATCCGCGTAGTTCTTCACCAAGAAAAAAGTCAATGCCGATCCTACTTCATGCAGAGCCCCTTGCGAAAAAGCCGTACGAGGCAGATGTTTGAGCCACTTTACTTTCCGACGATTGTGATACTGTGCAGCTGTACTATCATAAAAATAGGCGCTCTCAACGATTCCAATATTGATTTTACGGTCGATCTTAGATGGGAACACGACATAATCGCCTTCTCGCACTTCATGAACAAACCGGTACAGCATTCCAGCACTTGTGGCAATCGAACCTTTTTTAGCGTCCGGATAGG
>OLRI01003141.1_pt1 | contig 10210 bp, 10 predicted proteins | sample 1672871 | NCBI WGS metagenome assembly OLRI01 (sample SAMEA3136732, study PRJEB25190) | human gut metagenome
CATGGCATGGTTGTAAATGACTATGTTGTTAGTTTAGTTACATTTAAAGACTTAAGTGAAGACTCTATTAAAGATTATTCAGGCAAATTTAAAGAAAAAGGAATTTACTTAACAAAAAATATTGAAGAAAAAATTTATATAAAATCACAATCCACTATGATAAGTAGAATGATTGATAACTTAGTAAGTAATGCAATTAAATTTACAAAAGATAAAATAGAAATTAATTTACATCAATATTCCTCTAATATTGTCCTTGAAGTAATTGACAATGGTATTGGAATTTCAAAAGATGATTTAAACAGAATTTGGGACAGATTTTATCAAACTGACAGCTCAAGAAACAAAGATAAAAATTCAGGCTACGGTCTAGGACTTTATCTAGTTTATAGAATTGCACAAATCCATGGTGCGAAACTTGAAGTTGAAAGCGAATTAGGAAAAGGAAGTAACTTTAGAGTAATTTTTCAAAAAGTGTAAAGGTAAAAATTCTTACAATCAAAAATAAATAATTCAAAAAGAGATAGCAGAAATGCTATCTTTTTTGTGCAAAAAATTCCTATTGCTACAATGTTTTAAAATTATTCAAAAAATCGACTAGTAGTCGAAAATACTTGACAAAATTTTTTAAAGTTGCTATAATAATTAAAAACCGACTAGTAGTCGAATAAGGAGGTTGTTATGAAAAAAGGTGAAAAGACGAAACAAGAGTTGTTAAAAATAGCATATAAAATGTTTCTTTCAAAAGGTTATGAAAATACAAGTATAGATGAAATTATAGAAGAAGCTAAAATAGCAAAGGGAACATACTACTATCATTTTAAAAGTAAAGAGCAAATGCTAGAAGAAGTGATACAAATGATGATTGATGAGTATGAAATGAAAGCAAATGAAATATTAAATTCAGATTTAGATTTACCTGAAAAAATGATTGGGATAATAACATCTTTTAGACCAAATAAAGATGAATTTCAAATCGTTGACACTCTTAACCGTCAAGACAATTTAATTATGCATAACAAAATTAATCGTCAAGTTATTGAAAGAGTTGTTCCGATGTTATCTAAGATTGTTGAAGAAGGGGTTCAATTAGGGATACTTAAATGTGATAATATTCCACAAAGAATTAGAATAATAATGATTTTGAGTAGTGAACTGTTTGATGACATGGAATATTCTAATACAGATGTCGATGTATTTATTGATATTGTTGAAAAAATATTGGGTGCACAAGCTGGATTTTTGGAATTCCTTAAGAAATTAATACAAAAAAAGGAGGATATTTAATTATGGATAAATATGTATATAAACCAAAAAGATTTTTTATTATAGTTTTTGCTTCAACTTGGGGTTGTTGGTTATTAGCTATTTTATTAAATAATAGTAAATTACTATTTCCACTTTTATTTTTGGGACTAATTGCACCTGCTTTAACAGCGATTATAACTGTTTTTACATCAAAAAATAAGAACCTTAAAAAAGATTTTAATAGAAAGATTATAGGATTTTATAGAATTAAGCCACTTTATATCCTACTTCCAATAATTGTTTTTGGAATAGCTGTTTGTCTATCAATTGGAACTTCTGTATTACTTGGAGGCTCTCCAAAACAGTTTGGTTTTAATGATGATTTTTCGTTTTCAATCGCTGGAACATCTGCACTTCTTACTATCTTTTTAGCTTCAGTAATAGAAGAAATTGGATGGAGAGGATATGGAGCAGATGCTCTAGGAGCAAAATATAACTGGTTTAAAGCATCACTTATATTTGGATTCATTTGGTCATCTTGGCATATTCCTTTATTTTGGGCTGAAGGCACATATCATTATGGACTTAAGGAAATGGGAATTCTTTATGTAATGAATTTTCTAATTAGTGCTATACCTATGACTTTTATACAAACATGGGTGTATGTTAAAAACAATAGAAGTATGTTTGCAACAATTATTTTTCATATGTTTCTAAACTTTATGCAAGAAAAAATAGCAATGACGCCGGAAACAAAATGTATAGAAACTATTTTTATAACAATTTCTGCCGTGATTGTTGTATTGACTAACAAAAAAATGTTTTTTGAAACAGAACATGTAGAAAAACTTCTTGAAATTCAAAATGATTAAAAGGTGTGAATATGAAGATTGGAAGTAATTTCAAAAAATTTATATTATTATGGATTGGAGAGCTAATCTCTCAAGTCGGTGGAGGACTTACAAGCTTCGGACTTGGAGTGTATATTTTTCAAAAAACAGGGCGAGCATCTGATATGGCGCTCATTACTCTAATTGGTTTTTTACCAACTATTATATTAAGTGTACCTGCTGGAGTGCTGGCAGATAAATACGATAGAAGACTTTTAATGGTAATTGGAGACGGCTGTTCTGGAATGGGAATTGTTTATATTCTATGGTGTATGATGAATGGAGAAGCTACACTTTCACAGATTTGTATAGGAGTTTTTATAAGTTCCGTTTTTTCATCATTACTTGAACCGTCATTTAGAGCCACAATCAATGACTTACTAACAAAAGATGAATTCTCCAAAGCAAGTGGACTACTTTCTCTAGCAGGAAGTGCTAAATATTTACTTTCTCCAATAATTGCAGGTTTGCTCTTAACTATAAGTGATGTGAAATTGCTTTTAATAATAGATATATGTACTTTTATATTGACTGTAATATGTACCTTAATTATCAGAAAAAGTATCAAAAACAAAAATATCAGCACATCAGATCACTTTTTAAGCGGATTAAAAGATGGTTGGAAAGTAGTATATAGCAATAAAGGAGTGTTTTTTCTAGTAATACTTGCAGGAGTTATAACAATGTTTATGGGAGTATTTCAAGTACTAGCTGTTCCGATATTCTTGTCTATCACAGACTCAAAAACTTTAGGAATTGTTGAAACAATATGTGCAAGTGGTATGCTTGTTTCAGGTATTTTTTTAGGAATTCGAGGAATAAAAAGAAACTTTGTAAAAGTCTTAAGTATATCTCTTACATTTTCAGGAATTTTTATATTAGCATTTGGAATCTTTGAAAATGTACTAATAATGTGTATATTTGGATTTTTCTTCTTTTTGACTTTACCCTTTGCTAATAATTGCCTAGACTATCTCTCAAGAACTAACATTCCCGATGAATATCAAGGAAGAGCTTGGGGACTGATTGGATTTCTCTCACAACTTGGATATGTTGTTGCATATTCCATCTCAGGAAAAATAGCCGATTACTTGGGAATAATAACTGAAAAAGGAGTAGGTAGGGGCTCAGCATTATTAATAATAATCTCAGGCATATGCCTTGTAGTAATCTCTCTTTGTATTCCAATGATAAAAAGAATACATGAATTAGAAAATAATATTTAGAAGGATAGTAGAAATGCTATCTTTTTGTTTGTAAAAAGGGATAAAAACGGATTTTAAACGTGTGCAATTCGACTCGTATAGAAAATTTTTAAGATATATGATAGAATTATGATATGTAAGTATATATTAGTAAGAAAAAGTCTGAACTTAAAAGGAAATATGAGAGACTATGCAAGTTTAAATGAACTTTTAGTTCTAGCAAATATGGAAAGCTACAATGCTGTTCTAATTGAAAAAGGACTGCCACAAAAAGAAAGAATGATTGAACTTAGAAAACTTGCAAGAACTCAAATGATTTCGCTTGAAAAGCTAAATAACATAAGTATTAAAAGTCTAGAAGATAAGACGAAGAAATAAAAGTAACTTAATTGACTATTTTATTATAATTATAAAGGTAGAGTGAATATTATGTTGAAAGGATTTATTGATTATAAAAATGGGAAAATACCTTTTGTTGTTGAAGGTTATATAATGGAGCTGTTTTCGGAAGATTATTTATTAAATGATTTTATTTCAGAAAAAAATTTTAAAACTAATTTTGTTATACAAGGTTATTGTGATTCAAATGGAATTTCTTGCAAAAAGGGGACTTTTTTAGTAGAAAAATCTATAGGAAATACTTGTTACTTGAGTTGTTATATTATTAATATGCCAACTAAAGGTGATTATGATACTATTGGGGTTCAATCATCTTTTTTAGATGATATTTTTAAATATTCATATAATTTTATAGATATGGCTAGAAAAGGAATTAATCTGTCTTATAAATCTAGTGAGGTTTATAATATTGACTTTTCTATGGATGAAGAAAAATATAATTTAATATTTCGAATAGGGTATGATAGTAAGTTTGGGTTACTAGAAGATTGGAATAGAAAAGGAGAATTGTTGATTAAGACAAAAACATGCGAAATACAAGAGTGCTACAATATTATTAAAGTATTTTATAGATTATGTATGTTTATGCAATCACAATCAGATGTATCTTTTAAAGAAATATTACTATACAAGGATGGTATTAAATCAGGATTTTTATATTGTCCTATGATTATGGAAGATAATACTTCCATGAGTGATATGTTATTTGAAAATTTTGATGTTATGAAATATATTCCGAAAATGTTAAATAGTATAGCATTGGACTCTGGGAATAAGATAAAAGATAGTATACCGTTGGGACATTTAGGGACTACTGATAGTAAATTTTTGCCACATCGATTTTTGGAGCAAGTTATATCATTCGAATACTTATTAGAAAAATTAAATCCTAAATTGGCAAAAAGTAAAAATACATTAAAAATAAAATTAAAACGTATGTTTAAAGAATTTTCGGAACATTTTAAAGACAATCTACTTTTTGATGATATTAGTTGTAATATTGTTAATTTGCGTAATAATATTACTCATGGGCATTTTTATTATTATGATTTTAAAGATTATGATGAAATTAAACATTTAATGATATTAATGGATAAATTAATTAAGATTATGAGTTTAAGTACAATGGGATTTACTAATGATGAAATTAAAAACTTTCCAACATATTTGATGATTTAGAATATAAAAAATAAAATTTAAAGTATATAATAAAAATCTCTTATTCAATAAAAAACAAACCTACTCGTGAATAACGAGTAGGTTTTTATATATCTATTTACTTACTACAAACACTACAGACGGGGAGTTTTCTTCGTCGAATTCGTCTTTTTTGAAGTTTCCGTAGATTTCGTATTTTAGTCCAAGTCTGTTTACGAATGAAATTAAGTCATCAACTAGTAACGGAACTAGGAGTTGAGTGTTTTCAAATTTTTCGTTTTCTGTTGTAAGAACTGTGTTGAAACGGATTTTGCTGTTTTCTCTGTAATAATTTCTTGTAAATTTTACTTTTGTTCCTAGAGTCGGTAAGGCTCCAAGGAATAGGTCGTTTTTAAGAATGAAAGGTTTGAAGTTTATCCAGCTTAATACTAATTTTCCGTTTTCTTTTAGTAAGTCCATAGTTTTTAGAATGAAGCTACATATTTGATTTATGTCTTCCAAATGTGCAATTGTTGTTCCAATGCAATAGCAGACGTCAAATTTTTCTTCGAAGTCCAATTCTAACATATCTTTTTCATATACTTTAAGTCCTTTTTTTCTGGCTTCTTCTACCATGTTTTCTTCCAAGTCGATACAAGTTAAGTTTTTTCCTAAGTTTTCTAAATTTTTTGCAACGAGTCCTGTTGCACAGCCTATGTCTAAATATTCTTTTCCATCTGAAATATTATTTAAAAAATTTAATTGTTCTTCATTTGTTGGAAAAATATCTTCATAGTATTTACATATTTCTTTATAAAATTTATTCATAGAAACCTCCATTCTAAAAAATATAATGTTATAATTGATTATACCCAATTTTTTTAAAACAACTTTTTGTTTAGTTAGCATTTTGCATTGTTTTGTGGTAAAATATATTCGAATAGATTAATTATATTTAGGAGGCAATTGATGAAATTTTTTATTGACACAGCGAATGTTGATGAGATAAGAGAGATAAGTAAATGGGGCATTCTTGACGGTGTTACTACGAATCCGTCTTTGATAGCGAAAGAGGGAAGAGATTTTGTTGAAGTTATAACTGAAATCACTTCAATCGTTGACGGTCCTATTTCAGCGGAAGTTATCAGTCTTGAAGCAGAAGGAATGGTAAAAGAAGCTAGAGAACTTTGTAAGATAAATAAGAATATTGTAATAAAAATTCCTATGACTGAAGAGGGATTAAAGGCAGTTAATGTTTTGAGCAAAGATGGAATAAAGACAAATGTTACTTTGATTTTCTCAGCAACTCAAGCACTTCTTGCAGCAAAGGCTGGAGCAACTTATGTAAGTCCATTTTTAGGAAGACTTGATGATATTAGCTCTGATGGAATGATTTTAATTGAAGATATTTTTGAAGTTTTTAGTAATTATGCGATTACAACTGAAATCATTGCCGCATCTGTAAGAACTCCAATGCATGTTCTTCAAATTGCAAAGAGCGGAGCAGATATTGCAACAGTACCTTATAAGGTGTTCAAACAAATGTTAAAACACCCACTAACTGATATAGGAATTGAAAAGTTTTTAAAAGATTGGGAAAGTGTTAAATAATAGGAGGAAACTATGGATAGAAATTTAACTTTAAATTTAGTAAGAGTTACAGAAGCTGCGGCAATTCGTTCTTCATATTTTTTAGGAAAAGGCGATAAAAATGGTGCTGACGGAGCGGCTGTTGAAGCCATGAGATCAATGTTCAACGAACTTCCAATGGAAGGAACTGTTGTTATCGGAGAAGGAGAAATGGATGAAGCTCCTATGTTATATATAGGCGAAGTTGTAGGAAACGGACAAGAAGGAGTCGCAAAGGTTGACATTGCAGTTGATCCTGTTGATGGAACTTCTCTTGTAGCAAATGGATTGCCAAATGCGATTGCAGTTGCTGCTTGTGCTCCAAAAGGTTGTTTATTACATGCTCCTGATATGTATATGGATAAGATTGCAGCGGGCCCTTTAGCTGTTGATTGCATACATATTGATTTACCTATTGAAATGAATATTAGAAGACTTGCAAGAGCTTTGGGAAAAGAAATCGGAGAAGTTACAGTTAGTATTTTAAATAGAGAAAGACATCAAGATATTATAGATAGAGTTAGAAAACTTGGTGCTAGAATAAAACTTTTTGAAGCTGGAGATATTGCTCAAGCTATTGCAACTTGTATTGAAAATAGTGGTTGTGATTTAATGGTTGGAATTGGTGGAGCACCTGAAGGTGTTTTAGCTGCAGCAGCTATTAAGGCTTTAGGTGGAGTTTTCCAAGGAAGACTTGTTCCTGCTGATGAAGAAGAATTTAGAAGATGTGAAGCTATGGGACTTGAAGATCCACTAAAAGTTTTAGAAATGAATGATTTGGTAAAAGGGGATGAAGTTTTATTTGCTGCAACTGGTGTAACTGACGGAGAACTTTTAGAGGGAGTTAGACATATCGGTAATGATAGAGTTAAGACCTACTCTGTTGTAATGAGAGCAGAAACAGGAACAATTAGAAGAATTGAGGCAACTCATAGAATTTCTAAAAAACCTGAATATACAAAGATAAAGAGATAGTATGAATATAGAACTTTTAAAAGGAAAATATCTTGATGAATTAAAAACTATTGCAAAGTCTTATGGAATTGCAAATGTTTCAAAGTATAAAAAGGATGAATTGATATCTGAAATTTTAAAGGCTGATAATGGCTTTGAAAGTGAAGAGCCTGAAAGAGTAAGTATAGATGAGTCTATTGAAAATGATTCAAAGACTAATAAAAAAACTGTATGCGGACTTATTGATATTACTGCAGACGGTTATGGTTTTTTGCGTTCAAATGGTTATGACTCAGGGGAAGAAGATATCTATGTATCACCAACTCAGATAAGAAGATTCAGACTTAAAAAAGGAGATAAAATTTTAGGCTTAACTAGAGAAAGTAAAGAAAGTGAAAAATTTTCTCCACTTATTTATATAAATGAAATAAATGATATAAAGGTTTCAGAATTAAAAACTAGAAAAGATTTTGACGATTTAATTCCGATTTATCCAAATGAAAAATATACTTTAGAAACTGAAAAGAATGAGGTTTCAACTAGAATAATTGACTTTTTAGTACCGATTGGAAAGGGGCAGAGAGCTTTAATAGTCGCTCCTCCAAAGGCAGGAAAGACAAGCCTACTTCGTTCAATTTTAAAAGGTATAGAAATAAATAATCCAAAGAGTAAAATTTTTGTTTTACTTATTGGGGAAAGACCTGAAGAAGTTACGGAAATGAAGAGATTTACAAAAGCGGAAGTAATTGCTTCAACTTTTGATGAATTACCTCAAAATCATATAAGACTTGCAGAATTTGTACTTGAAAGAGCAAAAAGACTTGTAGAGCTCGGAGAAGATGTGGTTATTTTGGTTGACAGCATAACAAGACTTTCAAGAGCCTACAATGTAAATACACCGTCCTCCGGGAAAACTCTTACGGGAGGACTTGATCCTTTTGCATTGCATAAGCCAAAAAGATTTTTTGGCTCTGCTAGAAATGTTGAAAAGGGTGGAAGTTTAACCATAATTGCAACAACTCTTGTGGATACGGGAAGTAAAATGGACGATATGATTTATGAAGAATTTAAGGGAACGGGAAATATGGAAATTCATTTGAGTAGAAAACTTTCAGAACTTAGAATTTTCCCTGCCATAGATATTTATAAATCAGGTACGAGAAAAGACGATTTACTTTTGAGTGAAGAAGAAATGCAATCTGCAAATTTAATTCGTAGAAAACTTTCAAATACAAATACTAATGAAATTATGGAAAATTTAGTAAAAAATATAAAGAAAACTGAAAACAACAAAGAATTCTTCAAAGCTATCTTAAAAAATAATTAAAAATTTAGTTTCAATTTGAAACTTTAAGGAGATTTTGATGAAAATTTTAGTTGTGTATTATTCCTATTCAGGAATAACTAGAAGATTAGCGGAAGATATCGCTTTGATTACAGATGGAGATTTATTGGAATTAAAACCACTAAGACCTTATTCATTTTCATACAATACAGCTGTAAAAGAAGCTAGAATTGAAATTGATAAGGGATACTGTCCGCCTTTGACGGAAAAAATAGGAAATATTGATGATGCAGATGTAGTTTTTATTGGCTCACCTAATTGGCTTAAGACTTTTGCACCACCAGTTCTTACTTTTTTACGTAATGCAAATTTGGATGGCAAAACAATTATTCCTTTCTGCACTCATGGTGGTGGAGGATTCGGAAGAATGATTGATGATATAAAGAAAGAATGTAAAAATTCTACAGTAAAAGACGGATTAGCCTTAAGTGGATTTTATGATTTTGATGAATTACAAAAATGGCTAGAAAATAATTTATAGAATTATGGATTTTATAGAAAAACTCAACTTTGAATCAAAAAGTTGAGTTTTTTCTATGCTATTTTTGTAAAGTTTTATACTATTTAAAATTTTTTATTCAATTATAACTGACTATGAAACCTTGCGAAATTCTCTCTATATATGTATCTACGATACATTTAGTTTTGCTTGTTTACAAGCAAAACTATGAGATCTCTCCACTCCGTTTCACTCCGGTCGAGATGACGTATAAAGAAAACTCTTCGATTTATAGCTTAACGTTCGAAACAGAAAAACCAAAGAACAGAACGTAGCGGATGGCAAACATATCAATGGTAAAATTAACCTAAATTTGCTATAATACTTATATATTGAAAGATTTTGAAAGGAAGGGAAATTATGAAAAATTCTTTATGCGAAAAGATAATGTGGTATGTCTTATCGCCTACCATATTTCAATTTATAAAACAATATTGGAAAGATATTGATATAAAGAATGTAAAAAGGATTTCTAAAAAAAATTATAAGGATATGATTAAACGGACACCGGATATAGGAAGCCTTAGAAAAAATCCTCTGAGAGTGTGTCTTACCAGCGGAATTTTGTGGCTGTCCATATATGAAGCGATGGAAGGAAAAATGGATCAAGAACAGTTTGGAGAAATGGTCAGCGCTACAATGAAAGCTCCTATATTAAAGAAAAACTTCCAAAAACAAAAGGCTTTTGATATAAAAACGCAAAAAAAGAAAATAGAGAAAAACAAGATTGCAAATGCAGTTTCTGATAGTGAGTTTAATTGGAATACAGAACTCATTTTAGGTAGAGACGAAAATGAATATACATTGATATATCATAGATGTGGGCTTTGTGCCTTGGGTAAACAGGAACATCACGAGGAATTGATACCATATATGTGTAAGATGGATTATGAGACTATTGCTA
>OLRI01003142.1_pt1 | contig 10210 bp, 8 predicted proteins | sample 1672871 | NCBI WGS metagenome assembly OLRI01 (sample SAMEA3136732, study PRJEB25190) | human gut metagenome
CTGCGGCCTGTATAAGACCTTCCTGCAGCAGGGCAAAACCGAGCGCGAGTGCGCCCGGGTGGCCGTGGAGCTGGCGGAAAAGGCGGGCTTCAAGCCCTATGAGCGGGGCACGGCCCTGGCCGCCGGGGACAGATGGCCGGCGGTAAACGCAGCAAAAATCCGAAAAAGACGCTCGGACGTCTTATGAAATACATTCAGAAGGGCTACGGCGTACAGTTTGTGGTCGTACTCATCTGCATTCTTCTGTCGGCTGTGGCAAACGTGGCCGGCTCCATGTTCCTCAAAAGCCTGATCGATGACTATATTTCTCCGCTGCTGCTGCAGGCATCTCCGGTGTTTACCGGTCTGCTGCATGCGCTGATGAGCATGGCGGTGATCTATCTCATCGGCATTGCGACTACGTTCATCTACAACTGGCTGATGGTCGGCATTTCGCAGGGCGTGCTAAAAAAGGTGCGTGACGAGATGTTCGCGCACATGCAGAAGCTGCCGATTCGCTACTTCGATACGCATACCCACGGCGATCTGATGAGCCATTTCACCAACGATACCGATACGCTGCGCCAGCTTATATCGCAGTCCGTGCCGCAGCTGTTCTCCTCGGCGGTAACGGTAATATCGGTGTTTATAACCATGTGCATCACCAACATATGGATGACCCTTATCGTGCTGCTTATGACGGCGGGCACCATGTGGGTAGCCAAGATAATAGGCGGCAAGAGCGGCAAATTCTTCGTGCAGCAGCAAAAATCCCTGGGCGATGTAAACGGCTACATTGAAGAGATGATGAACGGGCAGAAGGTAGTAAAGGTGTTCTGCCATGAGGATGTATGCCGCAAAGAGTTTGACGAAAAGAACGACGAGCTTTGCCGCAACGCCACAAAAGCAAACGTGTTTGCCAACATTCTCATGCCCATAATGGGCAACCTCGGACATTTGCAGTATGTGCTGCTTGCCATAATCGGCGGCTCTATGGTGCTGGGCGGCGTAGGCGGGCTGACTTTGGGCGGCGTAGCGGCGTTTTTGCAGCTGTCCCGCTCCTTCACGCAGCCCATAAGCCAGGTATCCTCCCAGATGTCCTCCATAATCATGGCGCTTGCCGGAGCCGAGCGTATATTTGCGCTTATGGATGAGCCGTCGGAAAAGGACGAGGGCTATGTTACCCTTGTAAATGTCAAAAACGAAAACGGCACTCTTACGGAAACCGCGGAGCGCACGGGTCTGTGGGCATGGAAGCATCCCCACAAGGACGGCACTCTTACCTATACCCCCCTTGCGGGCGATGTGCGGCTTGTGGATGTGGACTTCGGCTACACGCCGGATAAAACCGTGCTGCACGATGTAAGCGTGTATGCCGAGCCCGGACAGAAGGTGGCCTTTGTGGGCGCGACCGGCGCGGGCAAAACCACCATCACCAACCTTATAAACCGTTTCTACGATATTGCGGACGGCAAGATACGCTATGACGGCATAAACATAAACAAAATACGCAAGCCGGATCTGCGGCGGTCGCTGGGCGTGGTGCTTCAGGATGTAAACCTCTTTACCGGCACCGTTATGGAAAATATTCGCTACGGACGGCTGGATGCCACCGATGAGGAATGTATTGCCGCAGCAAAGCTCGTGGATGCGGACGGCTTTATCCGCATGCTGCCAAACGGCTATCAGACCATGCTCTCCGGCGACGGCTCCGGGCTTTCTCAGGGGCAGCGCCAGCTGCTCTCAATTGCCCGCGCGGCAGTGGCGGACCCCCCGGTTATGATACTGGACGAGGCCACAAGCTCCATTGATACCCGCACCGAGGCCATTGTGCAGCGCGGCATGGATAACCTTATGAAGGGCAGAACCGTGTTTGTAATAGCCCACAGGCTTTCCACCGTGCAGAACGCCGATGTGATAATGGTGCTGGATCACGGCCATATAACAGAAAAAGGCTCTCACGAAAAGCTGATAGCCCAGAAGGGTCAGTATTACAGGCTTTACACCGGTGCCTTTGAGCTGGAATAAGCCGCAAAAGCAAAAAAACACCCCATTGCGGCAAGACCGTAAAAAACAGCCGCTTACCCCCGGAGCGTATATTCTCTCCGGGGGATTTTGTTTGTATTTACACTGAATTCTTAATTTTTTTGCTTATTTTTTTGCTTATTTTTTTGCTTTCCGCAGGGATGTGTGGTATAATATATATAAATACAGAAGGAGTCCCGGCGCGCATATGCGTGTGCGGGCTGTATTTTCGCCCCGCATCGGTATTTACTGTGCCGCCCCTTCTGCAGAAAATTAAAATTCCAAGGAGGAGCAACAGATGAAAAAGTGGATTAAGCCCGTAAGCCTTGTGCTGGCACTTTGCGTATTCCTGCTTGCCATGCCTATGGTACTGGCGTCTCCCGCTGTACCCGCAACGCAGTGGAAGGATTATGCCGCAGCCGATTTTGCGGGCGGCACAGGTACTCAGGAGGACCCGTACCTTATTGAAACTGCCGAGCAGTTTGCCAAGATTGCCGCGGATGTTTCCAACCGCATCTACCATAACGGTGATTTTTTCCGTTTGGAAAACAATCTTGACCTGAGCGCTCACAGATGGAACCCCATCGGTCAGTACAACTGGCTTTCGGACGACAGCACCGTAAGCAACTATTTCGGAGGCTTTTTGGACGGAAACAACAAGACCGTAACCGGCCTTATTGTGGATGAACGCGAGGATAAATACGCAGCCGGTCTTTTCGGTGCCGTCAACAACCCCTCGAAAACCCGCACCGTCGGCGTTAAGGATCTTACAATAAGCAATGCCGATATCCGTGCAACCGACGCAGGACAAAAAACATCCTATGCCGGTATTCTCATGGCCTTTGCCATAACAAATGACGGCTGCACAATCGAGGTTACCAATGTCAATGTTTCGGGAAAAATCAGCTATGACTACACTAACACTGCCGATGGCGGCGCCCCTGCCGGCGGTATGTTCGGCTCTGCAAACCGCCTGACCGTTAAGAACTGCAATGTTACAAGCATTGAAATCACCGGCACCAACAACTGCGGCGGCTTTGTGGGTATGGACTGCGGCTCCTCCTACGAAAACTGCACCGTAAAGGGCAGCCTTAACGGCACGTGGGCTATGGGCGGCTTTGTAGGCTATGCCAGCACCGCCGCCAGCGGCAAGGAGGACGGCTCTGTTTTCTCCCGCTGCTTTGCCGATGTCAATATTACCGCCAACGACTGGAACGCCGGCGGCTTTGCGGGCCTTGCGGAATATGCCTGCATTGAGAGCTGTGTTGCGGCAGGCAATACGGAAAGCACCGTAAGCGAGTGGGAACCCCGCGTGGGCGGCTTTGTCGGCAATGTTTTTGAAAGCGATGTAAATAACAGCCACTTCACCGGCAGCGTTTCCTCCGCCTCCGTGGATTGGGAGGCCGGCGCATTCCTCGGCTATTACGCAAGCGGCTCCCTTACCGACTGCTCCTATGACAAAGCCAAGGCAGACGGCCTTAAAAACATCGGTGCCTTCGACAACGCCGCCCCGGAATTCACCGGCAGCATTAACGGCGAGGAAGCAAACGCCGTAAATAAAAACATCTGCGAGGATTACTATCAGGGTCACGATTTCGGCACCGAGCTTATTACGGACAGCGATGCGACCTGCACTGTTCCCGGTAAGAAATCGCACCACTGCGTGCGCTGCGACGAAAGCGACGGACAGTATGTGGAATTCGGCGGCGAAGGCCATGTATGGGAGGATCACTACACCGTTGATCAGGCTGCCAGCTGCACCGAACCCGGCAGCGAATCCATTCACTGCGCCAACTGCGATGCCGTGAAGGACGCCCGCGAGATACCCGCCACCGGGCACGACTATCAGTGGGTTATCGACAAGGAAGCCTCCAAAACAGAGGCCGGCAGCAAGCACGAGGAGTGCACGGTATGCCATGACAAAAAGGCCCCGGTAGAGATTCCCAAGGAAACTGCCGATAACAACACCGTTGCTGCGGCCCTTGCCGTTGCAGCCCTCTTTGCGTTAGTCACCGTATTTGCGGCAGGCAAAAAGAGAACCGCCCGCATACGGTAATTTCACAGCACAAAAAAGCATATGCTTAAAGCCCTGCCTCTGCGGCAGGGTCTTTTTTACTTTCTGCGGCGGGGCTTTTTTATACATTTTTTCGGCATGCCCGCCGAAATCCTCCTCAAAAATACGGCACAAATATATTATACGGCACAAAACACGCGTTATTGTTTTTTTGTGACTTTTTTCCTTAATTAAATTATTTCATAAAAGGAGATTTGCTGTATAATATATTTGAAAATATCAATTGGATGCTTTCCAATATCTTTGCGGCGGCGGATGACGATTTCGTTATACGGGAAAACGAAAGCCCGGAGGATATCGAAACAAGCAGCGGCGTTGCCGTAACAGATGAAAAAACGCGTACCTGCGCGCTGTGTGTAGCCCTTAACAATACGGTTTTTCGCAATGACAATAAGCCGGAGTATTATCACCCCAATTGCAAGTGCAAAATCACGAAGTACACGCTGAACAAGGTGGTTTTTGATTTTCCTATGGAGAAAATCACCGGATATTTATTCAAGAATGAAAATAAAAAGGCCATGATGCATTCCATGGGCTATATACCCGATGATTACCGGGAGGTATACGAGCTTATAAAGCGCGAAACGGAAAAAAGCTATCTATCCTCCGGCTACACCCTGAACAGGCTGGATATTCACGGACAGCGTTTTACGGTAAAAACAGTTCTGAGAGGGAAACGGGAGCATCTGGGAGAATACTTTAACTGTCACACCGGCTGTATGGCATGGCCGTACGGCAAGATAAAAATTACCACACCGTTAATAAAGGAAGGGGATATAAGCGTATGCAGTGGTTGGACGAAGTCCGGGTCACTACGGACAAATATGAAAACGAAGGAGTAAAAAAGGGAGACATAGGCGTTATAATTCTTTCCGAAATAAGGGCTAATACCTATGAGGTGGTTTTCAGCGACAAGGACGGCAGGGATTATGCGCAGATTGAGATTTTTGTCGGCGATCTTGAGCTTGCAACCCGCAATGAAGATATAACCGATGAGAGTATACTCAAGGATCTGCCGGGGCATGACCCGAACTGGTGGTGCAAGGTGGAGGACGGTTATATACTGAACCTTAAGGGGGAGCGAAAAAACAAAATCCCCTACGATTACGATTCCTGAAACCCGGAATAAAAAGAACGCACCGCGTCTGTACGGCAGATACGGTGCGTTCTTTGCTGTATTATATTCCCGGCGGCACAGCCGCCTGAAAAGCATCCGGCGCAGTCAAAAAAACTTTTCCAGTATGCGCTGCACATCCTCCACCGTTTCTATGGAATTCATTTCGCCCCGAAGCGCTGCCGCCCCCTTCATTCCCCGCGTATAGCTGCACAGATGACGGCGCATCTGCCGCATCGCCGCCTCCCCCTTAAGCTCACAGAGAGCCTGCGCATGGCGCAGTATTACCTTCTTTTTTTCCTCCGCCGTCGGCGGAGTATAGCTGCGCCCCTCAAGATAGGCCGATATCTCCTCAAAAATCCACGGGTTTCCCTGCGCGGCGCGTCCCACCATAACGGCGGCGCAGCCGCGCGAAAGCATGTCCTCGGCCGACGGCCCGTCCGCAACATCTCCGTTGCCTATAACCGGTATGTCAAGGGCATGGGCAACCTGCGCAATAATTTCCCTGTCCGCGCTTCCGGAATAGCCCTGCTCCTTTGTGCGGCCGTGCACCGTCACCGCGGCGGCTCCCGCCTTTTGCGCAAGCAAAGCTATCTCCAGCACATTTTTATGCGCCTCATCATATCCCGCACGCAGCTTCACCGTAACCGGTTTTTTTACCGCCGCCACGGTTTCCCGTATGATGGCATAGGCAAGCCCGGGGCGCAGCATAAGCGCGCTTCCCTCGCAGTTTCCCGTTATTTTGCGTGCGGGGCAGCCCATATTTATATCTATCAGATCAAATTCTTCAAGCTCCGGCGCCGCGGCCTGACGCGCTATTGTTTCCGGGTCGCTTCCGAAAAGCTGCACTCCGCAGGGATAATCCCCCGATGCCAGCAGCACCCTTGTGTGCCTGTTGCCGTACGCCAGCCCCTTGGCGCTTACCATTTCGCTGTAAACAAGCCCTGCGCCCATGCGCACGCACTCGTCGCGAAACGGTCTGTCCGTCACTCCCGCCATAGGCGCAAGAAATATGTTGTTTTTTGTCTGCAATGTGCCTATTTTCATTTATCTCCCCCGTTTTCCGCCGCATACGCGCCGCAAAACAAACCATACACGGTAAATATATTCGTTATATCACGGTTATATTGTATATCAAAACCGCATATTTGAAAAGCGGCGGCATCGCTTATGCCTCCTCTTAAGGAAAAATTATAACCCCGCGCCCCGGTTTTCCCTGTTGACAAAGTAATCGTGGTGTATTAAAATCAACATACGGTTTTGTTTTTGTTTTAACGGAAAGCGAGGCTTTTTCATGGGCTATTGCACCAAATGCGGCGCGCCTCTGTCCGGCGAGCGGTACTGTTCCCGCTGCGGCGCACCCGTTTTGCCGAATGTATCCGCGCCACAAAAGGGGAAAAGAGGGCTCAGCATAGCCGGCATGGTAATAGGCATATGCACAAATGTGCTGCTGTTTACCACCTGCTGCACATACTCCCCGCTGCTTACCGTTTTATTCTTCCTTTGTGCAGTCACCGGGCTTATAATAAGCATTTTCGGTAAGGTAAACGAGCCCGGCGGACGCGGCTTTGCCATAAGCGGAATAATTCTGTGCGCTGTGGCGGTATGTATTTCCCTTGTTATTGAAGCGCTGCTTATTGCCGATATGCTTGACCACTTCGGCATTGCCCCCGCCGATAAGCTGCCCATGATATTTTTTATATCTTAAAGCCGGCAAAGCGTTTTCCGCATATTCCGGCAAACTGGCTGCCACCGCCCCGACCGCGTAAGAATTGCGCTTTTCATAACCCGGCGGTCAGATATATATTTTTCCGTATTATCGGAGAAAGGAATCATCTTATGAAATATTGCATACATTGCGGCTCTCCCGTAGAGGACAACGCAAAATTCTGCACCGAGTGCGGAGGCAAGCAGGAGCTTCAGGATCAGCCGGACTCCGCTGCCGGCTCTGCCTATACCGGCGGCAATAACGCTTCTTATACCGGCGGCAACTCTCAGCCGTATACCGGGGGCAGCAATGCAGCCTATAACGGCGGAAATTCACAGCAGTACACCGGCGGAATTCCGAATTACACGGCTCAGCCCTTTACGCCCCCGCAGGCTCCCGACCCCCTGGCAAACAAGGCGCGCTGGACCTCAATAGTTTCCCTTGTTACGGGAATTCTCTCCTTCCTTATGTGCTGCTGCTTCAATGTGGGCAACACATGGGTGGATGTTTTCGTAACGCTGCTGCCGGGCGCTGCCGCCATTGTGTTCGGCATACTCTCCGTTCATTTCAAGGCCAAGGGAGGCAGCAAGACCATGGCGGTAATAGGCATTGTTCTGGGTTCTCTTTCCGTGGTTGCCGCTCTTATAGTCCTTATTATGTATCTTACCGGGTTTTCCGACCGCATGAATAATTTCTGGAGCTCCTGGTTTGACCAGCTTCCCATGGAATAAAAATGCACACTGTAACGGATGCCGACTGCCGCAAAAGCCTGTTTTTGCGAATATTTGTTATAGCCGTTCCCGTTGCGGCAGCGGCTTTATGCGCTGTTTTTGCGCAGGATATCTGTGCGCTGGGAGCGCTGCTGCCGCAGTGCTTTCTTCGCTCCCGCCTGGGAATCTGGTGTCCGGCCTGCGGCAACACGCGCGCCGTGCAGCATCTGCTTTCCGGCGATATTATCGGCTCGCTTCACTATAATATAACCCCTGCGGTGCTTATAATAATTGCCGGCTTATTCTGGACGGAGCTTATATTTTTCGCCTTCGGAAAGCGTCTGCGCCTTTATCCGCGAAGGCCTGCCTTCAGCTATATCCTGCTGTGCGCCATGCTGGCTTACTATGTGCTGCGCAATTTTATACCCGCAATGCGTCCTTTATGAATTTTTGCGCATGTGCTGCTTTTTCGTATCTGTTTTTATTTTCAGCGCTTTTGCCGTCCGCCGGACGGCTTTTTGTTTTTCCGTGCCGTATCGGTTTGACCGATCCGGCGCACTGCTTTTTTGCCTGAAACATCTGCCCGTTAAAAGCGATACGGCGGCATAAGGAGCAGTACCGCCGCTTTATACAGGCGCGCCGCAGGCGCTTTTTCGCCCGAAGCAGCCTTGGCTGTCAAGGCGCAAAAAGCGCATAGCCGGACGGCCGAAACAAAGTGAAGGCCGCACGGCCGGGGCGCAGCCCCGGCGCGCCGGATGCAGCGCAAATGCAGCATTGTTTGTTCGCGCACCCGTGTTTTTTTGCGTCTCTGCAAAAGGGTATTGAAAAAAGCGAAAAAAACAGCGTTTTTTTTGCCGTTTTTTTCGCTTTTTATGCTTGTTTTTTACCGTTTTTTTATGCTTTTTTACGAATCCGCATCCGTCAAAAAGCCCCTGATCAGCCTACATAGCGGAAGCTCATGCGTCCTATGGGCAGGGAACAGCCGGTAACATAGTAATCCATTATGTCCTCGCTGTTTTCCACATTATCGGCAAGCTTGAAATAGAAGCTGTTATTGTTTGCCTCAAGCCCCAGCACGCTGCGGGCAACGGTTATAAGCATAACATTATCCTTTACCGTAACCTCGGCCTGCCCGCAAGAGGTTGTTTTCATGCTTTCGTCCAGCCTATCCACGCTGCCCTGAGAGGAGCGGTTTATGACGTACTCATAGCCCTCCCAGCCCTTTAAGGAAAGCTCGCCCGTGCCGATGAACAGGTTCATCCATGTTTTTTCCTCACGGGCGGTAATTGCATTTTCGCACTTTATCATAAAGTAAATATTGTCTTTGTCGGTTACCGCGCGTATTTCCTTTGCGTTATTGCGTGCCGCCGCCGTAACATAGTGTACGGTTTCGGGCTTTCCGTCCTCGTCGCGCGCCTCGTTTACCGCCTCATACTTACGGAACACCGCCTTTACGCCGTTCCAGTCAAAATCCGCGCCGGGGGTGACAGAATCAAATTTTCCGGCAGGCACTTCCGTCTTTTTATATTTGCGGATGTTGTCCGTCATCTGCATATAAAAGGCATCGTTGCAGCCGCCCTTCATGGGCTCTATATCGCGGGAATACTCCAAATTTACATTGTCCACAAACGCATATTCTCCGCCCCATTCCTGCTTGGTCATGGTCCATTCGTTCCAGCCGCCCACAAATATCATATCCGGGTCGCGGTCCAGCGCTCTGTCCCAGTTAAGCTGGAAAAAGGTGCCCTTTTCAACGTTTTCGCTTATGTTTTGTCCGCTCTGAGGATCCCAGCCCCGTCCCCAGTTTGTGGTATGCCCTGTAAGAGAATAGGAGTAGGGGCAGCCCACATGCGCGGAGGGGGAAACCGTCATGGCGCTGAACTTGCCGTGATAGGGTATGGGATATTTCCACTCAACCCAAGCTATGCTGTCTTTGTACATTCTGTATTCGTTGGGCCACTCCGGTCTTACAAAGGTAAAGAAGTTTGCTATTTCATCATTATATTTTGACGGATTGTACGGGCCTCCCGTAGCCTTAATATCATCCTTTGGCTCGGTATAGGCGATTATCATGGGCTTGCCGTCATAGGTATACCAGCCATTGGGACAATAGTTTGCGCTGTAAACATCCTTATAGAGGCGCTTTACCACCTGCATGCTTTTATAGTGAGTATAAAATGTCAGCCGCGGGGGATTAAAGCCCTCCTTCTGAAGCTCATCTATGCAGGAAAGCACTGTTTTTGCCACAGCGGAAAAGGCTATTCCGTTTGTTGCGTCAAAGCAGATATAATCCACTCCCGCAAGCCCCAGCATACGCAGATGCCGGCGGATTACCCATTTATCCTGGGAATGATAGTACCCGAAAAGGGGCTCATCCCAGTAGTGATCCTGATAAGCAGGGCTGATATCCGGGTTCACATCCTTCAGGCTTGTAAGCAGCTTAAGTCCGTTTTCCATTTTGAGAATCTCGGTGTTGTTATAAACGCCCGTGGTGGATTTTTCGCTGAACCACGGCCAATAGAATATTCCCACCTGCTTGCCCCGGCGATCATCTCCGCCCGCTTCAAAGGTGCGGCCGAACTGATCGATGCCTATAAGGG
>OLRI01003152.1_pt1 | contig 10177 bp, 6 predicted proteins | sample 1672871 | NCBI WGS metagenome assembly OLRI01 (sample SAMEA3136732, study PRJEB25190) | human gut metagenome
CCAGGAGGAGACCGGTGGCGAGCTGTTCTCCATCCAAGTCACCGACCCCTACCCCAGCGACTGGGACGTCTGCCTGGAGCGGGCCAACCAGGAGCGGGGCCAGAACGCCCGCCCCGCCTTGGTAGAGCCCCAAGTGGAAAATCTGGAGCAGTATGATAGGGTGTTCTTGGGTTATCCCAACTGGTGGTACGGCGTGCCTATGGCTTTGCTGACCTTCTTGGAGGAGAACGACCTCTCTGGCAAGGACGTGTACCTGTTCTGCTCCCACGGCACGGGCGGCCTGGCCCGGAGCGTGGAAATCATCACCGAGGCCGCGCCAGAGGCCAACATCTCTGACAACATTTTCGACTGCTACGAGGAGGACGCCCCCGCCTCCCAGGGGGACATTCAAGCCTGGGTAGCGGAGCTGGGTCTCTCCCAGCCGCAAGAAACCACTTCAAGTGAAACGGAGGAAAACGACATGGAAAGCACACAAATTGCCGTCACCTGCGGGGATGTGCAGGTGGTGTACGCACTTAACGACAGCCCCGCCGTCCAAAGCCTTCTCTCCCAGCTGCCCCTGACGGTGGCGGTGGAGGACTTCAGCACCAACGAGAAGGTGTTCTACCCGCCCCAGGAGCTGGACACCAGCGATACGCCCCTGGCGGAGGGCGGCGCAGGCACCTTGGCCTACTACGCCCCTTGGGGGGATGTGGTGCTGTTCTACGACAGTTTCTCCGCCAACGGCTCCCTGTTTGAGTTGGGAGAGGCCGTCTCCGGGGCGGAGGACATCTCCCAGATGACAGGGACCATCACTGTGGAAACAGTGGAATAACTCCACCGTGTTTGTGGGCTACCCCGACTGGTGGAGCGATGCCCCCATGCTGCTCTACTCCTTCCTGGAGTCCTACGACTGGGAGGGCAAGACCCTCATTCCCTTCTGCACCAGCGGGGGCAGCGGCTTTGGCCGGAGCCTGGACAACCTCCCCGCCAGCGTCCCCAGCGCTACGATTCTGGAGGGCTTTCATGTAAACGGCAGCAGCGTGGACGGAGCCGCTGAGGATGTTGCCGCCTGGCTCAGCGGCCTGGGCCTGTAAAGGAGCGGAACATGAAGCCAAAAGCCAAGGTAAAAATCGCCGTGGACGCCCTGATGACGCTGGGCATGCTGTTCCTCATGGGGTACCAGTTCTGGGGGGACGTGGCCCACGAATGGGCGGGGGCGGGGATGTTTGTCCTGTTCATCCTGCACCACGCCCTCAACGGCGGCTGGTACAAGAGCCTGTTCCGGGGAAAGTACACGCCCTTTCGGGTGTTCCAAATTGTTGTGGATGCGCTGGTGCTCCTGGATATGCTGGGGCTGATGGTCAGCGGAGTGATCCTCTCCAACCATGTGTTTGACTTTCTCCCTATCCTGGGCGGCATGGGCTTTGCCCGGACGCTGCACATGCTGGCCTCCTTCTGGGGGTTCCTGCTCATGGCGCTGCATTTGGGACTGCACTGGAACGTGTTTTTGGGGATGGCCCGAAAAGCGCCGGCTTTTCAGAAGCCCTCCCGGCGGCGGACTATTGTGCTGAACCTCTTGGGTGGGGCGGCGGCGCTCTATGGGGTAGTGGCCTTTTTCCGCCGGGATCTGCCCACATACCTGTTTTTGCAAACGCATTTTGTATTCTTCGATTTTACGCCCCCTGGGACAACACCAACACCATTCAGAAGAACCAGGAGTTCTACAACCCCGATGCGGCGAAAATCGCCAAGGACTGCTCCCCGGAGCTGGATTTCATCCACTACGCCGGCCCCCATATGCCGCCCCTGTTCATCTGGCACAACCGGTACGACAAATTTGTCCCCGCCATCAACCCGGTGATGATTGCCGGGAAAATGATCGAGTACGGCCTGCCCTTTGAGCTGCATATCTTCCGGGGCGGAGAGCACGGCATGTCTGTGTGCAACAATTTATTAGTCATCACCCCCAGCGGCTTGTTCTGAATTTCCCGCACCGCCTCGTCGGTGGGGGTGAGCAGATCTGTCCCCACCCTGGCAAAATAGACGCGGGCCTCGTCGATGTTGCGTTTCGCCACCGTGACGGTGATTACCCCCTTGAAATGGGAACCTTTGGAATCTGCCTGGATAATGGGCAATTTATATAGAAACTCGCCGGAAACTTTTACGCAGCCTCCGACGGGAAAACGGGGAGAAAACAAAAAAACGGGGCCTTCAGCCTGGGAAAACCAGGCGGGAAGCCCCGCTTTGAGCCGTAGAGTGCCTTGGACATCTACGGTGAGAGTGATGTGAGAATCATTCTCAAAAACGGCTGAAAACCGCTTAAAACAAAGAAAAATGGAGTGACATCTATTTTGTCACTCCATCATGGGTTAGGGTGACAAAATAGATGCCCAAAGAACAATGCCCTTCAACCGCGAAAAGTTGGTAGCGACAGCGAGGCGTGAGCGAGGGCGCTTGCAACCGAGCAGCCGAGCCGAGCGTGACTTTTCGCGGAGAGGAGCGGCAACCCGTACGGTGAAGCCACATTTTGCGCAGAAAAATGCGACGAACCACAAGGGTTCGCCGCGACGTGGCGCGCCAGGAGGGACTCGAACCCCCGACCTTTTGGTTCGTAGCCAAACACTCTATCCAGCTGAGCTACTGGCGCATTGGGCTGTTTTCTAACAGCCTACTTATTATAGCTGGCCTGGGGCGAAAAGTCAAGCCTTTTTTAAAGTTTTTTGAAACTTTGTCACGGAAAAGCCGAAGGGAGAGAGGACATTCACCGCGCCCAGGGGCTCGCCCAGCAGGAGCTGACCGTCCTCCATGTCCAAAGCGGCCTTTAAAACGCTCTGGGGACGGCTGCTGCGGTTGACCACCACCGTCAGACTTTCCCGGGTGGTTTCGGTAAAGACGAAGCGTTCAAAGGCTAGCAGGTTGCCATCGGCGTACAGCGTGCGGTACAATCCTTGGCCCAACACAGGCTTCTCCTGGGCGCGCAGCTGCCCCAACCCCTTGTACCAGGTGAGCAGGTTCAGCCCCTCGTGGCCCCAGGGGTAACAGGCCCGGTTAAAGGGGTCACGATACCCCTCCATCCCCGCCTCATCCCCGTAATAGATGCAGGGTACACCGGGGAGCAGGTATTGGATGAGGGAAGCCAGCCGCAGGCGCTTCAGCCCGATTTCCCGCTGTTCAGGGGAAAGGTGCTGCGCCGCCTGCCACTCCCGGCCCCGGTTGCCGGCAGGCTCCCCGCCCAGGATGGTCAAGGCCCGCTCGGTGTCGTGGGTGCCGATGTGGTTCATCAGCAGCCGCAGGCATTGGGGCGGGTAGTTCTCGCAGATGCTCTCCACCGTCTCGGCGAAGTTCCGCGGGTCGCCCCCCAGCAGGAAGCCCAAAATGGCGTCCCGGAAGGGGTAGTTCATCACGGTGTCCAGCTGCTGGCCCAGCAGGTACCGCCGGCGCACGCCGTAGGCCGTCTTGTTGGAGGCGTCCTCCCACACCTCCCCCAGCACCAGGGCGTCGGGGCGCTGGGCCTTGGCCGCCGCGGTGAGGTTGTCCAGGAAGGGGTCGGGCAGCTCGTCGGCAACGTCCAGCCGCCAGCCAGAGGCCCCCGCCGCCAGCCACTTGCGGACGATGCCCTCTTTCCCGTTGATGTATGCGTCGTAGCTGGGGTTGGTCTCCTGGACGTTGGGCAGGGTGTCGAAGTTCCACCAGCAGTCGTAGGAATCGGGCCACTGCCGGAAGGAGTACCAGGGGTAATAGGGGGACTGCTGGGAGTTGTAGGCCCCGGGGGTGGGGTAGCGCCCCTCCCGGTTGAAGTAGACGCTGTCGCTGCCTGTGTGGCTGAACACCCCGTCAATCACCACCCGGACGCCCAGCTCCTTCGCCGCCTGGCACAGGGCGCGGAAGTCCTCCTCATCCCCCAGCAGGGGGTCGATTTTGGAGTAGTCCGCCGTGTCGTACCGGTGGTTGGAGTGGGACTCGAAAATGGGGTTCATATACAGGCAGGTGACGCCCAGCTCCTTGAGATAGGGCAGCTTCTCCCGGATGCCCCGCAAGTCGCCGCCAAAAAAGTCCGTGTTGGTGATTTTCCCCTGGGCGTTGGGGGCCCAGTCCGGCTGGTCCTGCCAGTTCTCGTGGAAGGTGCGCCCGGTGGGGATTTCCCCCTTGGCTGCCCCGGATTTGTAAAAGCGGTCCGGGAAAATCTGATACATAATGCCGCCTTCCAGCCAGTCCGGGGTTTGGAAGGCTTTGTCGTACACCGTCAGCTGCCACTGGTTGTTGCCGCCGAAGATGCCGTCCCCGGCAAAGCCCTTGGAGAGCCGCTGGCTGCCCCGGTGGGTGCGCACCTCAAAGTGGTAGAAGTACAGCCCGGGGGCGCCGGGGGTGAAGTGGCATTCCCACCACTCCTGGTTGTTGCCGTTCATGCCGCACCAGAACAGGTCCAGCACCTGGGTGTCCGAGCCCTCCCGCTGGATGACGAGATGGGCCGCCGAGCAGGAGAGCTCCCGGGGCAACGTGATGCGGAAGTGGATGGGCGTCCCCTCCGCCACCGCGCCAACAGGGTCCCGGTACTTCCGGCTGCGGGAATTAAACATTGCGCTGCGCCTACCTTTCTTGCCTTGAAGTTTACAGGCCTTTTACAGTGTCCATCCCATAGGAAAAGCGCAGCGCCGCCGCGGTTTCAGCGTCCCCGGCTCGCGCTGCGCTTTTCAGAAGGAGGATGAAGTGGATTTACAACGGATTATTTCTCGGGCTTTTTGGCGCTCAGGTTCTTCACCGGGGGCACGGGGGAGGCGTGCCAGATGTTCCCGGCGTAGTCCCGGATGGCCCGGTCCGCGGCAAAGCGCCCGGCCCCGGCGATGTTCACCAAAGACATGCGGTTCCACGCGGTCTGGTCGCGGTAGAGCTGCTGGGCCCGCTGCTGGGCCTCGTGGTAGGAGCGCAGGTCGGCCAAAGCCATGTAGCGGTCCTCCCGCAGCAAGGTGTTGAAAATCTCCTTGAACTGGCCGCCGTTCATGCTGCCCAGCTCGTCCATAGCGCGGTGAATCAGCCCGTCGTTCTGGTACTGGTTCTGGGGGTGGTACCCGGCGCGCTTGAGCTCCTCCACCTGGGAGGCGGTCATGCCAAAGAGGAAGATGTTCTCGTCGCCCACTGTCTCGTGGATTTCCACGTTGGCGCCGTCCAAGGTGCCCAAGGTGATGGCGCCGTTAATCATAAACTTCATGTTGCTGGTGCCGGAGGCCTCGGTGCCGGCCAGGGAAATCTGCTCGCTGATTTCCGCGGCGGGGGTCAGCAGCTCGGCCCAGGTGACGCAGTAGTTCTCCACGAAGATGACTTTCAGCTTCTTGTTCACCCGCTCGTCGGCGTTGATGGTCTTGGCCAGGGCGGCGATGAACTGGATGATCTGCTTGGCGAAGTAGTAGCCCGGGGCCGCCTTGGCGCCGAAGAAGTAGGTGTGGGGCACAAAGTCGGAGCTGGGGTTTTCCCGCAGCCACTGGTAGGTGGCCAGGATGTTCAAGGCGTTCATGTGCTGGCGCTTGTACTCGTGCAGGCGCTTTACCTGTACGTCAAACAAGGTGCTGGGGTCCACCATGTCGCCCTGGGTCTTTTTCAGGTAGGCGGCAAGGCGCTCCTTGTTGCCCCGTTTGATCTTCTGCAGCTGTTCCAGCACCTGGGCGTCGTCCTGGTATTTCAGCAGGCCCTGGAGCTTGTCGGCGTCGTAGATATAGTCCTTGCCAATCAAATCGGTAATCAGCCCGGCCAGCTTGGGGTTGGACTGGTTCAGCCACCGACGGTGGGCGATGCCGTTTGTCACGTTGGTAAACTTCTGGGGCTCCTCCTCGTAGAAGTCGTGGAACACGTCGTCCTTGAGGATTTCGCTGTGCAGGGCGGAGACGCCGTTGACGTTGTGGGAGCCGATCACGGCCAGGTTGGCCATTTTCACATAGCCGTCGTTGAGGGGCGCCATGCGGTAGATTTTGGACTCGTCCACGCCTTTGGCGCGCATCTCGTTCCAGAAGCGGCGGTCGATTTCCTCTACAATCTGGTAGATGCGGGGCAGGCGCATTTTGAACAGGTCCCGGTTCCAAGTCTCCAGGGCCTCGCTCATCACGGTGTGGTTGGTGTAGGCCACCGTGCGCTTGACGATGTCCCAGGCAGCGTCCCAGCCATAGCCGCACTCGTCCAGCATCACCCGCATCATCTCGGGGATGGTCAGCACGGGGTGGGTGTCGTTGAGGTGGATAGCCGCCAGCTCGGGCAGCTTATCCAGGTTGCCGTGGGCGTACAGGTGGCGGCGGATGATGTCCTGGATGGAGGCGCTGACCAAAAAGTACTGCTGGGACAGCCGCAGCAGCTTGCCGTCGGTGTGGTTGTCCTCGGGGTAGAGCACCTTGGTGATGATCTCGCTCATGGCCTGCTGCTCCATGGCGCGCATGTAGTTGCCGCCGTTGAAGAGCTTCATGTCGAACTTGTCGTTTTCCGCCTTCCACACCCGCAGCAGGCTGATGCCCTTGCCGTCCATGCCGGCGATGCACATGTCATAGGGGATGGCGGTGATGGAGGTGTAGTCCTTGTGCCGCACGGAGTGGTACTGGTTGTGCCACTGCTCCTCGATGTGGCCGCCAAAGCGGACTTCCACGGAGCTTTCGGGCACCTGCTGCAGCCAGATGCCGCCGCCGGGCAGCCAGGTGTCGGGCAGCTCGGTCTGCCAGCCGTCCACCAGCTTCTGGCGGAACAGGCCGTACTCGTACCGCAGGGAGTAGCCCATGGCCGGGTAGCCCTGGGTGGCCAGGCCGTCCATAAAGCAGGCGGCCAGGCGGCCCAAGCCGCCGTTGCCCAGGCCCGCGTCGGGCTCCTGCTCGTAGAGGTTATCCAGCTTGATGCCGTAGTCCGCCAGGGCCTTGCGGAAGTTCTCCTCCAGGCCCAGGTTGCACAGGTTGTTGCGCAGGGAACGCCCCAGCAGGAACTCCATGCACAGGTAGTAAATCTGCTTGGTGCCGGTTTTCTCCGCGTTCTGCACAAACTCGGAGCGGCCCTTGGCCAGCAGCTCCCGCACGATGAGGGCGCTTGCCTTGTAGTACTCCTCATCGGTGGCGTTTTCCAGGGAGACAGCGAAGGTGTGGGCCAGCCTGTCGCGGATGGCCACTTTAATCTGCTCCACGCTCATTGTATAATTCATTTAAATACCTCCAAATGTATCTAAGGTGCATAAAAATGATGAATTTTTTTGCGATAGCAAACGATACCATGTGCATTATACACTAAAACGGGCGGGAAAACAATCGCAATAAATCCCCAAGCTGAAAGCACAGTTTTGTACATTCTCTACAAACCTAGGCTTTTGCCTGGGGAAATGCGCTTATTTCCGCCTCAAATCATAGCACAGATGGGCCGGGGATACAATAAAAATCCGGTAAAAAAGGGGTTTGCGCCAGGGGCGGCGGCATTTTTTGAAAAATGGCGGAAAAGGCTTTTCGAAACGGGAATTATGCAATATAATAGTTTTACGGTTACACGGCGCTGAGAAATGCCGTGGGAAAGGATGGGTTTGCATTATGGAAAAACGGCGGGTGCGGCTGGAAATCAACGGCGTGATTTGCGGCCTCATCACCCAAGAGAGCGACGAATATATGAAGTCCCTGGCGGACGAGGTAAGCGAGATGCTGGAGGAAATCCAGATTGCCTCCCCCTATATCACCCGGGAGGCCGCCGCCCTCACCGTGGCCCTCAACTACTGCGACGACGCCAGGAAAAACGGCCAGAAGCGCAAGCAGCTTCAAGAGCGGGTGGACGAGCTGGAGGTGGAGGCGGAGGTCTGGCACGAGGAGCGGGCCGACATGGTCCAAAACGGCCCCAACCCCGAGACCCGGGCCCGCATGGAGAACCTGGAGCGGCGCAACAACGCCCTGCAGGAAATCGCCGGCCAGGTGGACGAGCTGCGCCGCCGGGTGGTCTCTTTGGAAAAGGAGAACCGCGCCCTGGAGGAGCAGTCCCAGAAGGCCTCTCAGCTGGAGCCCATGCGCCAAGAGCTGGAGCAGCTGCGTGAGGAAAACCAGCGCCTGCGCCAGGGCGTGGCCACCCCGGAGAACGAGAGCCTGCTGGAGGAGCTGGAAAAGCTGGCGGCGGACAACGCTGCCCTGAAGCTGGCCGCGGAGGAGAAGGACGCCCAGCTCCAAAAGGCGGAGCAGGAGAAGCAGTCCACCGTGGCCGCGGCCAAGCGCGCCGTGGAGGAGGCCAAGCGCCTGGTGGACCAGGCCCGGGCCCAGGCCCCCACGGGAGCGGCCGGGCCGGAGCAAAGCGAGCTTGTGGAGCCGGCTTTGCCCGAGGAAGACGAGGCCGGGGACGACCCCCAGGCCCATCACCGGCGGAAGAACCCCCTGCGCCACGACGAGGAATTTGAACAGGATGGCTTTGTCAGTTTTTTTGAGAAGAAATGAAGGAACAGTATTTTGAAGTATTGGCCCCCGCAGGCGGTCCCGAGCCCCTGCGGGCGGCGGTGTATGCCGGGGCGGACGCGGTGTACCTGGGAGGCCCAGCCTTTGGGGCCCGGGCCAACGCCCAGAATTTCTCCCGGGAGCAGCTGGCGGAAGCTGTGGGGTTCTGCCACGCCCGGGGCGTGCGGGTCCACGTGACAGTGAACACCTTGCTGAAGGAGAAGGAGCTCCCCCAGGCGTTGGAATTTGTGGAATATTTATGCACCCTGCCGGTGGACGCCGTGCTGGTGCAGGACATGGGGCTGTTCTCTTTGCTGCGGCAGCGGGCGCCCCAGCTGCCCCTGCACGCCTCCACCCAGATGAGCCTTCACACCCCGGCGGGGGTAAAGCTGCTGTGGGACTTGGGGGCGGAGCGGGCCGTGCTCTCCCGGGAGATGTCCCTGGAGGAGATTGAGGAGGTCCACCAGGCCTGCCCCATCCAGCTGGAGAGCTTTGTCCACGGGGCGCTGTGCATGTCCGTTTCGGGGCAGTGCTTGTTCAGCGCCTTGCTGGGTGGCCGCAGCGGCAACCGGGGCCTGTGCGCCCAGCCTTGCCGCCTGCCCTTTGCCGCGCCGGGGGGCACAGGCCACGACCTGTCTCTAAAGGATTTGTCCTTTGTCCGGGGAATCGGACAGTTAAAACAGGCGGGGGTGTGCTCCGCCAAAATCGAGGGGCGGATGAAGCGGCCGGAGTACGTGGCGGCCGCTGTTTCTGCCTGCCGCCGCGCCGGCGATGGGGAGGAGGTGCCCCAGGCCCTGCTGGACCAGCTGGAGGCCGTGTTTTCCCGCTCCGGGTTTACCCAGGGGTATCTCACCGGGGAGCGGGGCCGCGCCATGTTCGGCGTGCGCCGGAAGGAGGACGTGACCCAGGCCACCGAGAAGGTGTTCGCCTCCCTGCGGGGGCTGTACCGGGGGGAGAACCAGCGGGTGTCCGTTTTTCTGGACTTAAAAGTGCAGGGGGAGGCATTGCTCCTCACCGCCCGGGATGGGGAAGGCCGCCGGGCTGTCTCCACCGCGCCTTTGGGGGAGGGCCTTTCCCTGCTGCCCCAGGAGCGGTGCGTCCAGCAGCTGCAAAAGACAGGGGGCACGCCCTTCCGCGCGGAGAGCGTTCAAGTGCCCCAGGCAGGGGTGCCCTGCGGTGTGTCCACCCTCAACGCCCTGCGGCGGGAGGCCTTGGACACCTTGCTGCGCCTGCGGGAAGAGCGGGAGCCCATCCCCTTCCAGAGGATGCCGCTGTCCTTTTCCGCCCATTCCTCCCGGCAGGGGGAGCTGCCCTTGCGGGCCCAATTCCGGCTGGTTTCCCAGGTGTGCCCCCAGGCGAAGAGATGCCGGGAAATCGTGCTGCCCCTGGAGACGCCGCTGGCCCAGCTGGAGCGCCTGCGGGAGCAGGGGTATCCGTCCGTTTTTCTGGACATCCCCCGGGCGCTGTTCGGGGAGGAAAATCGGACAGTCCGAAAAATGGAACAGTGCGTCCAGGCAGGCTTTGACCAATTCCTCTGCGGGAACCTGGGCGCCGTGGCACTGGCCCGGCAGCTGGGCGCGGGGGTCCACGGCAGCTTTGGACTGAACATCTACAACACCGCCAGCTTGGAGTTTTTCCGGACACTGGGCCTCTCCACGGCGGAGCTGTCTCTGGAGCTCACCGCCCGGGAGTTCGAGCTGCTGCACACCCTCCTGGCCGCCCCCGGGCGGGTCTTCACCCGGGTGATGCTGCTCTCCAAGCTCTGGGGCTACGACTTC
>OLRI01003153.1_pt1 | contig 10174 bp, 7 predicted proteins | sample 1672871 | NCBI WGS metagenome assembly OLRI01 (sample SAMEA3136732, study PRJEB25190) | human gut metagenome
ACGCGCTGGTGTGGCAGTGCCGAGCGCCGGCCAGGGGAGCGGCAAGATCAACAAGCGCACCCGTGCGAAGGAGAATTTAAGCTCCGATCTGCGGAAATCCGCGCCGAGAGCCAGTGCGCCGCGCGCTTCGGGAGCGAGCGGCATGACAGCCGACACCGGTGTGGGCGGCAGCGTCGCGCGCACGATCTCTGCAGCGGTGGTGAGCGTGACGAGCCGTCCGGCAAGCCCCTTCTCCGTCGATGCGCGCGAGACGTCGGCCACGGTGGAGGAGGTGCGCGGCCCCTCACGCGATAGTCGCGATAAGGACGCGGACGCGCAGAACCGAAGCGCCGAGGCGGCTGCTTCAGCGGGCGGCGAAGCGCGGGAGGCGCGTGTTGCGCAAACTGGGCGTCATGCGCAGACCGAGCGCGATGCGGGCGCTGCGGACGACGCGCATGAAGCGCATGAAGCGCATGACGCGCACGTCTCGCATGCCTCGCAGGCTGGACGGCATGCGCAGGTCGGACGCGATGCGGGCGTCGCAGGCTGGCGCGACGGCGGGCGAGCCGAGCACGACGCGGATGCTGCCGCATACGGCTCATGCGATGCGGGCGCTGCGAATCGGCGCGACGACGGGCACGATGGCCGTCCTACGCCGTAGCGAGATGCTTCGACGCACGCTTCTTTCGCCCGAAGCGGATGCCGCGCCAAGCTCATGCGCGCGGTACGACGCCGCCGTGCGGGCGGTATGACATTCGACGTTCGAGCGCGTCTGCCGCCCGCCGGACGACCCCATGCGGGCCGTTCGGCGGGCGAGCCGAAGTTCGCGTTCGCCTGATTTCCGAAAGCAACCTACAGGAGGTTTCCGATGAAAGAACGCACATCCACCAGCGCAGTCCTCGATGCGATGGACGAGGAGACGAAATACCTCACGCCCATCTTCGGCAGCGAGGCGTCCGATGCGCAGATGCCGCGCACGCAGATGAACGACGAGCCTGTCGAGCCGCGCATCGCCTACGAGATGATCAAGGAGTATTTGTCCATCGAGGGCAACGCCACGCAGAACCTTACCACGTTCTGCCAAACCTACATGGAGCCCATGGCCACGAGGATCATGTCCGAGGTTATGGAGAAGAACGCCATCGACAAGGACGAGTACCCCATGACGGCCGACCTCGAGAACCGCTGCGTCGCCATGATCGCCGACCTGTGGCATGCGGATCCCGACGAGGAGCCCATGGGCACGTCCACCGTCGGCTCGTCCGAGGCGTGCATGCTGGGCGGCCTCGGGATGCTGTTCCGCTGGAAGAAGCTGGCGAAGGACGCGGGCGTGGACATCTACACGTCGCAGCGCCCGAACCTCGTTATCTCGTCCGGCTACCAGGTGTGCTGGGAGAAGTTCTGCCGCTACTGGGACATCGAGATGCGCCTTGTGCCGCTTGAGAAAGACCATCTGTCCCTGAACATGGACACGGTCATGGACTACGTGGACGACCACACCATCGGCATCACGGCCATCCTCGGCATCACCTACACCGGCAAGTACGACGATGTGAAGAAGCTCGACGAGTTGGTGGAGGCGTACAATCAGGAGCATCCGAAGCTGCCCATCCGCATCCATGTGGACGGGGCCTCGGGCTCTATGGTGGCTCCGTTCGTCGACCCCGATCTCGAGTGGGACTTCCGCTTGAAGAACGTCTGGTCCATCAACACGTCAGGCCACAAGTACGGGCTCGTGTATCCCGGCATCGGCTGGGTTATCTGGCGCGGCAAGGAGGCGTTGCCCGAGGACCTCATCTTCTGGGTGAGCTACCTAGGCGGCGAGGAGGCCACTATGGCCATCAACTTCTCGCGCAGCGCGTCGCAAATCGTGGGGCAGTACTACGTGCTCATGCGCAATGGATTCGAGGGATTCCGCGAGATCCACCTGCGCACGCTCGACGTGGCGCGCTACCTGGCCGAAGAGCTTAAGGGCATGGGCATCTTCGACATCTACGAGGATGCGTCCAACATCCCCATCGTGTGCTGGGGCTTGAAGGACGATGCCAACGTGGAATGGTCGCTATACGACCTGTCCGACCGTCTGCGCATGAGCGGCTGGCTCGTGCCCGCGTATCCGATGCCCGCCAACTTGCAGGACGTGGTGGTGCAGCGCGTTGTGGCGCGGCAGGATTTCTCCATGCAGCTTGCCATCAAGCTGGTGGAGGATGTGAAGAAAGAGATCGACACCTTGAGCAAAGCCCGTTTCGTGACGGGCAACACGCAAGGGGTCATCAACACCGGGTTCAACCATGGTGGCCGCTCGGCTGTCGATAAGGGTGACGAGGTGCAAACCCAGGCCAAGACCGCGCAAAAGTAGCGCGGCTTCGGAGCGCGGTATCGTTTTCGAGCGCCCCGGCTTGCCGGGGCGCTCGTATGCGAAGCGGCAAAGGGCGACGAGGCATTTCCCGTTCGCAGAGGCGCGCAGAGGAGCTCCTTTGATAGCTTCGACGCGCGTTTTACGACGTTTGCGCCCACATGTCGACGGTTTGCCTCGCGACGATCTGCAAGCTTTGCGCCGCGCCATCTCCTTTACCGCTGCGTGAGGTCGATCTCCGCGTCGGAGCGCGGATAGGTGCAGCACAAGTGAACGCGCCCCTGCGCTTGGTCTGCCGCCCGCCGTCCATCTCCATCGGCTTCCTGCGCGGCTTCGATATGCACCTCGCCGGCGATCAGGCGGGCGCGGCAGCATCCGCAGGAGCCGCTGCGGCACAGGGCATCGAACGCGATGCCGTCCCGTTCGACCGCAACAAGCAGGCTTTCGTCTTCGCGGCACGGCATGGTGCGCACGTCGTGCTTGACGCGCACGGTGAGCAGGTGGGTGCGCGGCTCCTCGTTTCCGCGTGCGACGGTCGTGAAGGTTTCCCGGCGCACGCGCCGCCGGGGAACCCCCGCCGCGAGCAGATCCGCTTCGAGCGCGCTCCCCATAGCGTTCGGGCCGCAGATGAAGAAGGACGAGCCCGCAAGGTCGCAAACCTCCGACAGCATGGCGGCGCTCACGCGGCCCGAGCGGAAGCCCTCCTTCTCCTCGCGCGTGAGGGTGTGAACGATGCGCACGCGTCCGTTTGAGCGCTCGGCCAAATGCTCCAGCTCGTCGTGGAAAAGCGCGTCGGAGCAGGTGCGGTTTGAGCACACGATGGTCAGCTGAAACTCCTCGATGCCCCCTGCCACGGCATGTGCGAGCGACAGGAACGGAGTGATGCCGATGCCTCCCGCAATGCACACGATGTGGCGCTCGTCGCGAATGCTCGAAGGGCACAGGTGTCCTGCGGGCGCGCTTGCGTCGACGGCGGTTCCCACGGAGAACGTGTCGAACACGTGCTTCGACACGAAGCCGTCGTCCTCGCGCTTGACCGCTATCTGGTAGAAGGGTTGCCCGTCTGCAGGATCGTCGGCCTGCTCGCCGCCCGCGATGGCCGCTTGCGGCGCCGAGCAGAGGGAGTACGCGCGGTTCGTTTCGCTCCCGCCGATGGAAAGGCGCAGCGAGAGGTACTGCCCAGCGCGAAACGGCGCCAACGCGTGCGTGCCCCGTTCGCGGTCGGGGACGAGCGTGAAGCGCCGCACGGCGGGGGAGATGTCCTCCACGTTGGCGACCTTGAGGTGTTGCACCGGGGGATGCGCTGCTTGCGCAAGCGTGTTCACGGGGTACGCTTCGAGGTGCGGCAGCGCCTCGTCGGACGCTGCCTCGATCGCCGCGTTTCGCTGGGGCACGAGGCGGGTGAAGGTGAGCAGATCCATCCATCCGAATGGTTTGATATGGAATCCCATCGTTTACGCCTCCTGTCCGCGCAAGTACGGAATCATGATGTTCGCCGCGATGTTGCCCATAGTGTACGCCGAGTTGAAACCCGACGACCATTCGGTGTGACCGCCGGTGAAGCGCAGCCCGCGGATGCCCTTGCCTTCGTACATGGTGCGCAGACGCGGCAGCATGTTGTCCCAATCGGCGGTGAGGTAGCCGTAGATGGCGCCTTGCGGCGTGCCGAGGTAGCGGGCGAATGTTGGGGGCGCGGCGGTTTCGATCTCCTCGATGTGCCCGGCAAGGGAGATGCCGGTGGTCTTCTCGTAGTCGGCGATGAAGCGCGCGGCCACCTCCTCTTTGACGTGCGCGTAGTTGTGCGCCGAGACGCCGTTCCAAGCCTCGGGCTGGTAGAGCGAGGTGCCGTACACGATGCTTGTGCCCTTGGGCGAGCATTCGGGAACGACGATGTTGAGGCAGTTGAAGATGGAAAGATCGTTCTCCTCAAGGGATGAAAGCTTCTTGAAGTCGGCTGCGGAATCGCCCGTGTGGGAGATGAACACGGAGTAGTCCTCGATGCCAAGCTCTTCGGCTGTGGCATCGAGCCCCAGGTAAACGACGAAGCCGCTCACCGCAAGGCGGCGGGCGTTGGCCTTCTTCCGCTCCCACGAGGGAACGTCCGCGTCGTCGATGAGGTTGCCGTAGACGGCGTGCGGCATGGCGTTCGAGATGATCGCTTTGCAGGAGATGTCCTCGCCGTCCACGCGCGCGCCGCACACGGCGCCGTTTTTCACATGTATCTTCTCAACCGGGGTGCTCAGCCACACTTCGCCTCCCAGCTCTCGGATGCGGTCGGTTAGGGCAAGGGATATCTCGTGCGAGCGCGTGGCGGGGATGTACGCGCCCGGGTCGAGGTACATGCGCACCATGATGGCGTAGTGCAGAAACGCCAAGCGGTCGCACGGCGTGCCGAGGTAGCTCCAATAGGTGGAGAGGATGCTTTGCGCGCGCCGCGGCATGCCGATGGCATCCAGCACGCGGGTGGTGGAGTAGGGGGCGAAGCGCAGGAAGCGCCCGTGCTCCTTTTTCATGACGGCATCGTCGGGGCGACCGAGCATCTTGTTCGAATAGTCGAGGGCCGCTGCGGTGTCGTCCATAAGCTCGTAAAAGGTCCGCATGCTTTTGCGCGAACCGGGGCAGGCCTCCTCCATAGCGTCGGCGAACGCTTCGCGCCCGAAGGGCATGCGCACGTCGTAGCCGAGTTCGCCCGGAGCGGTGGAGATGGCGCGGAACGCGTCGGGCACGGCGCGCCAGTCGATGCGCTCAGCCACGCCGAGGTCGTTGAAGATGTCCCAGAGGAAGGTGCCGGGGTTCGCCGTCGATCCGAGGTCGCACAGCTCGTGCAAAGCGGTTTCAAATTCGAAGCGCCCCCGCTTGAAGCTGCTGGCGCATCCTCCGGGGGCGTCGTTCTGTTCGGCCAAGAGCACCTTGAAGCCAAGTTGGGAGAGGCGCGCGGCTGCCACGAGGCCGCCGTTTCCGGCGCCGATCACAATCGCGTCGTACTGCATGAGAGCTCCTTACGTGTGAAATGGGGTTCATGCGATAACCTTATTATAGGGCATTCGCCCGACGCGAAAGAAGCGGGACGCGGGCGGTACGTTCGCGTCCCGTCGGAGAGTCGGTGGCAGGGGCGGGCTGTCGGCGGGCGGTGTGCGGGCGCTTGGGCGTGGCGGCGCGGGTGGGGATGCGACGGCGGCAACGCGTACTGGCGACGGGGGTGCGCCTTGCGGGAAGGGCAGGGTGCTGGCTTCGGTGGTGCCGCAGCTCGCTGGTGCGGGGCGGTGTGCGCTGGGGCGGAAGTGGGACGCGCCGGGCAAGGTGGGACGCGTTGGGGCGGGGTGCGCGTGCGCGGGAGTGGGACGCGTTGGGGCAGGGCTCTTAAAGAAAGAACATGGCATAGAGATAGCCGAACACGCCGCCTACCGCTGCGGCGATCACGGTGATCGCAACGATTTTCGCCACGCGATGCTGACGGGCGCGACGGCTTTTCCGGTTGCTGCGGTCGATGGGCTCGCCCTTCTTGAACGCGAGGATTTCCTGGTATGTCACCAGGTCGTGCTCTTTCTTGATGCGTTCGCATTTCATGATGAGCGCCATGCCGGTGCCCCACAGCAAAAGCCAGATGATGACAGAGGGCGCAATATCCCAATTCCAGAGCGTGAGCCCCGCAATGAAAAGGGCGCATCCGAGTATCGCCAACCCCAGGCCTCCCCACGAGAGTTGCACCATCTTCTTGTAGTCGTTCTCAACGCAGTTCTTCATGGTTTCCACGTCTCCTTTGATCAGCTCGTCCACGGTCGTGTCGAAAAGAACGCTCAGGAGCAGTAGGCTTTCCACATCGGGATAGGTCTTGTCAGTCTCCCAGTTGGACACCGTCTGGCGCGTCACGTAGATGCGCTGTGCGAGATCTTCCTGCGACATGCCGCGCGCCGTCCGGTACTCCTTGATGTGTTTGCCAAGCTCCACGTCGTTCCTTTCGCTGATCCAAGGTTGCCATGACGGGTGCCACTTTACCATCAAAAGGCTTTGGCGCAGGGGCTCCTTCGCGGAAATCGCTTTGTCAAATGTGTTTGACAAAGCGGTGAACAGGGGATATGTGGGGATGAGGCTGCGGGTGAAGGGAGGCGAAGAGATGTTGGGGAGGCGAGGCGAGCGATGGGCGGGTTTTTGGGGGTGGCAGGGAGGGGCGGGAGATCAGGGACGAGCGAGCGAGCGGAGATAATGCCGCATTCCCATGCTCTTGCGACAGTGGAGGGCGAGGCGGGGGGAGGGAGACAGCGTCCCCGTCCTTTTGTCACTTTTGCCACGCTTGCAATCGGGCTTATAGCTACTGCAATGGACAACCGAGAAGCCGAAGGGGCCACGCAATCGACGAACTGCCCCGGTGCACGTTGCTCACCGCGCTTTCATCGTCCCGGTGCGCGTACCTTTTTCCGAGACACCTGCAGCGCACGTCGCGCGCCGCCCGTGCGGAATTATTCCCGATTTTTGGCCACGAAACCGCGCTCTGGCACGCGACCCGCCCCTTCTCGACGCGGGAAGGGGCTCGCGTTTGAGAAAAGCCCAGGTCGGCTGATCCGGTTCGCGCCGAAAGCGCTTCGGAACGCCGCAGGGCGAACCCGTTTTGTGCCAGAACTCGGTTTGCTGGCCAGAAACTGCGGATTTTCGCGCACGCGAAGCTCCCGATTTGTTGGTTTTTACGTCGAAAAGGCTCGATCTGCTGTTGAACCAGGATTAGCACGAGCTTGCGCTCGCCAGATCTCGAGTTCGGACTCCCTTTGGTCCGGCGCCTCGGAAGGATCTCGCCCAACGGATGGAGCCTTCCGAGGCGCCGGACCAGAGCCGTGCGCGGCGATCCGGCCCGGCCTACGTCAGCAGCGGTTTAACAGGGACGGATCCGATTTTGTGGAAAAAGGGGCTTTTCGAAGGCTCGGTCAAAGGAATCGCTCTCCATTGGCGTATGGCGGCGTGATGGTGGGGTATTGGCGTGATGGCAAGTACGTGGCAGAGGGCGTGCGGTTTGCGAAGGAGCGCGAACGGTTAGGCTCTTGCGTTCGAGATCGCGAGGGGGCGCGAAGGAGCGCGGACAAACGAGGGCCCGCGGGTTTCGGCTGTTGCGGGTAGACAACAGGACGAAATCACGCGGGCCCGTGTATTGCCACCGCCTCGCCCGGATCCGGCTCTCGTTCGCCAAAACTAACCGGATCCGGACGCGCGGGTGCAAACATCAGGAATAAGAGGCGAGGCTGTTTTTAGTCCTCGCGCTCGATGGGCATGCTCATGCAGCGCGGACCGCCACGGCCACGGGAGAGCTCGGCCGAGGGGACGATGATGAGGTCGAGGCCCTTGTCGCGCAGCACCTTGTTCGTGACGTCGTTGCGCTCGTACACCACGATCTTGCCGGGAGCGATGCACAGCGTGTTCGAGCCGTCGTTCCACTGCTCGCGCTCGGCTGCGATGCGGTCGCCGCCGCCGCAGGGGATGAGCTCCACCGGGCGACCGACGTACTTCTCAAGGATGCTCTCCAGCGTGTCGTTCATCTCGCGCACCTTGATGCCTGAGCCCTCGGGCGTGATCTCGAACACCGTGAGCGGCCCCATGATGCCGGGGTGGATGGTGAACTTGTCCACGTCGATCTGCGTGAACACCGTGTCGAGGTGCATGAATGCGCGGGAGTTCGGGATGTTGAACGCCAGGATGGTGTCGATGGGGCTGGTGGGATCGTTGAAGATGTTGTGGGCGATCTCGTCGATGGCGTCGGGCTCGGTGCGCTGCGAGATGCCGATGGCCAGCACGTGCTCGTTGATGTTGAGGATGTCGCCGCCCTCGATGTGGAACGCGCTGTAGCGGCTGTAGTACTGCGGAGTGCCCTTGAGCAGGGGGTGATGCGCGAAGATGTACTCGCCGTAGATCGTCTCGCGGTTGCGAGTCTCGGAGTACATGCGGTTGATGGACACGCCGTTGCCGATCATCGCGAACGGGTCGCGGGTGAAGTAGAGGTTCGGCATGGGCTTGACGACCATCTTCGACGACTCGGACACGAGGTCGACGAGCGAGTTCGACTTGTCCGTGTGCAACTCGGCCAGGTTGATGCCCTCCATCGTCTTCAGGACGAAGTCCTTCGCATCGGGGTAGTTCTGCTGCATATAGTCGAAGATGATCTTCTGGTAGCGCTCGGTGCGGATGCCCGCCTCCTCGATCCACTGCTTGAGGAACTTCTCGCGCAGCTCGGGGTTGCCTTCAAGCACCTCGGCCATGAGGTCTTCCAGGTAGAACACCTCCACGCCGTTGTCGCGAAGGGCCTGGGCGAAGGCGTCGTGCTCCTCCTGGGCCACCTTCAGAAACGGGATGTCGTCGAACAGAAGCTCCTCGAGCGTGTTCGGCGTCAGGTTCAGAAGCTCTTTGCCCGGGCGATGAAGGAGAACCTTCTTCAAGGGCTTGATCTCGCTCTTGACGTTCACTCCTGACATATGCGACCTCCTTTGTTGGTTGTCTCGCTTACGGTGCGATAGCGCCTTTCTTCGCCAAGTACACTCCGGTTGGGCGGTCGCTTTGAGGCGATTGCCCGCCGTCGCGTCGTCGTGGTTCCACCATGCGCTCTTCGAATTGTGAAGAAAAGATGTAAGCGGGGTTTACCGGTGGATGCATTGTGGGTGTAGCGGGTGCGAAAAGCCGCTACACCCTCGCTAAACTGCAGATGGGAGACTGTAGACACGGTGTCGGAGCGATGGGGGCCGAGTAGGACGGCTTGCTTGGGAACGTCGGGGCCGCGCGATGCGAACATGCGCTATGATGATGCGGGTCATCGACGTTGCGCAGAGACGATTGCGAGGTGTTCGATTGTGGGGTTCGCGCTCTTCCACTACACGTTGTTCGTGATGCTGGGTTCCGTCCTCGCTTCGGCCACGTGTCTTTCGTCGTATCTGGTGTCGCGCAAGCGGCTTATGCTGTTCTCGTTCTTCGGATTTCTGTTCTACTTCTTCGATGTGGCTTGGGTGTTCCAAGGCGACTTCTTCACGGAGGACACCGTGGGGCTGGGGGGGGGGTACGCCCTCGTTGTGTCGCTCGCTCTTATAGTGAGCGGCGGCGGTTTCCTCACGTCGTTTTGGTTGCTTCTGTGCGAGTACTTGGGTGAGGCGCGCCGTGCGCTCAAGGTGACGCCCGCTGTCGTGTTCGTGGTGGGCAGCCTCGCGTGCCTGCTTTTTGTGCCCGAGGGTGACGAGCGGTCGTTTTGGTTCTTCTTCATGCGCGAGGCCTATTTGTTCTGGATGCTTTTGTTCGCCGGCGTGTGGTACGCCATGACGAGAAACGACGACGAGCGGAGCCGCCTTCGACGTCATCGCATTCTGTATGTGGCGCTGTGGGTTCTGGGATCATGCGTGGTGCTGGAAGACGTGCTGGTGTTCTTGGCGCCTGAGCCGATTCTCATCGGGCCGCGCGTCTATGCTCCGGAGCGCAACTTCTCGGAGAACGTGCTGATGCTGGGATGCGCGTTTCTGGCGTGCCGCGACGCGGTGCGCTCGCTCTCGCTGCGCTTCGAGCGGCCTCCCATGCGCGGAGGCGGGCGTCAGGAGGAGCTTATCGATGCGAATCTGCTAGCGTACGGACGGCGTCACCAGCTGTCGGAACGCGAGTGCGAGGTGTTGCGTTACGTGCTGCTGCGGAAGGACAATCAGAACATCGCCTCGTCCATGCACCTGGCGCTGAGCACGGTGAAGGTGCATGTGCACAACATCCTGCAGAAGACGGGCCAGTCCGACCGCCAAGCGCTCTCTCGCGACTTCTGGAAGACGGCGTAGGGGGCTGTGGCGGGGGTAGGGGCGTGGCAGGGGGACGGGATTGTCACATTCCCTGATA
>OLRI01003155.1_pt1 | contig 10171 bp, 7 predicted proteins | sample 1672871 | NCBI WGS metagenome assembly OLRI01 (sample SAMEA3136732, study PRJEB25190) | human gut metagenome
TTTCAGTTATCTTTTCATTTGTAATCAAAGTTCCACTATTTTTAGAAATAATCTTTCCAAAAAATTCCTTTAGAATATTTTTTGCCTCATCTGTTTTCATATAATCACTTATTGACTTTGGCAATTCAACAAAATTAGTCGAAGGATTTTTAGAAGAAAAATCTAAATAGCCTTTTAAAATATCACTAATTAAGCTAATTAATTTATCCGAATCAAGTTTAATATCTAAATTTTTTAAAAAATCATTATTCCCAATATTATTCAAAATTTTTGAAAAATCAATATTTTTCATTGAATTTGCATTAAAATTGATTTTAGAAGTATCTATTTTAAATACTTCAAACAATTTTTTCTGATTTATCGAAAATAACTTTGAAAAATCTAAATTCTGTTTAATTTTTTCTCCAAAAGGAGTATTTGTCAAAATATTAGTATTTGGACTTTCTTTTTGTGCCTTTACAACTTCACTTTCTTTAGATATTTTTCTTAAACTTGTTTCCAACTCATCACTATACCAAATACCCATTTGTAAAATTGATGCATTTTCGTCACTGTTCGGCGAAGCTATCCCAACTATTTTTAATTTTTTGGAATTATTTTTTAAAAGATTTTCCACAAATGAAGTATCTGTAGAATTTTCAATATATACCTTATTTTTAGAGTCATAAGAATAAAGCTGTGAGCTACTTAAAACTTTAAATTCTCTACCCACAATATCTTCGTACTTCCAAGAGATATTATCCTCTTCAACATCTGTTTTTTCTCTATTTGCAAATTTTTTTACCATTTTTGAAAGCTCATCATTATCACGAAGACCTAAAGAATAAAAAATTATATCAGATAATGCACCTTTAGGATTTGTAACTACAATTGCTTCATTTTCATTACTTGGCCAAGAGCCGTATTTTAAAGTAAATTTATCCATATAGATTTCTTCGTTTTTTGGTAATTTATAAAATGTCGTCATAGAATTTCTTGAAAACAGAAAATTATTAGGTGAAAAACCCCTTGATTTAAAAGCATCATTCGGATTTACCTTAACATATTTTTCATTATTTAAAGTATATATTACAGGAGTAATATCGTATTTATATTCAACTGCCTTAGAATAATCATAAATTGCTTTTCCGTCTTTTTCAAAATAATCTTTCAAAGAAGATAAATCATTTTTACTAATTGCAGATAGCATCTTTTGAATAGTTCTTACTTCAGAAATATCACCTTCATTGCTATCTTTACTAGTATTTTCAAAAATTTTCCCTAACGAAAAGCTACTGCTATCAATGTCTATTGGATAGGAAATCATAGTTTCCTCTTCAGTATCCTTAATAAATTTATTTACACCATTAGATAAACCCAAAATTAAAGCTATCCCAATTATTCCAATTGATCCTGCAATTGCAACCATTAGAGTTCTCTTAAATTTAGTTTTTAGATTATTAAAACTTAAAGCTATACTTGTAAGATATGACATAGAGGACCTTCCGAAGTTTTTATGAATTCCATCACTTTCATTTTCTATAATAAAAGGATTAGAGTCGGAAATAATCTTTCCGTCATTTAATTCAACAATTCTAGTTGAATATTCATTTGCCAACTTCGGATTATGAGTAACCATTATTACAAGTCTATCTTTTGCAACCTCTTTTAACAATTCCATAACTTGAACACTTGTTTCCGAATCAAGCGCACCTGTCGGTTCATCTGCAAGTACAATGCTAGGATTATTTACAAGAGCTCTCGCTATCGCAACTCTTTGCATTTGTCCGCCGGATAGCTGATTAGGTTTTTTATGCATTTGACTTTTAAGCCCAACCTTATCGAGAACATCAATAGCCCTTTTTTCTCTCTCGGCTTTAGATATTCCTGAAATAGTTAAAGCCAATTCCACATTGGCTAAAACAGTCTGATGAGAAATTAAATTATAACTTTGAAAAACGAAACCTATTGTATGATTTCTATAGCTATCCCAATCTTCGTTCTTATACTTTTTGGTTGAAATTCCATCTATTAAAAGCTCACCTTTTTCATACTTATCCAATCCACCTACGATATTTAATAAAGTAGATTTCCCACTACCACTTGGACCAAGAATAGATACAAATTCATTATCTCTAAAATTAAGAGAAACATCATCTAATGCATTTTGAATTAAATCTCCTGTTTTATAACTTTTACTAATATTTTTAAGCTGTAACATTCCTGTCCTCCTTTACTAAAAAATAATTTCTAACATAGAGTTAATATACCCTTTTATATAAAAATTTAATTGAACATTAAAAAATTTATCAATTCCAATTACTTTAAAAAATTAAAGTTGAAAAAAGTTGGCTCTGATGTTATAATTAATATAGTTTAACTTCGTTAAACTATATTAATTTCATCGTGTTTACCTTAAAAATTTATCAAAATGAAAACACGATATAATATCCAAGAACTTTGTTAAATTATACATATTTCATCATGTTTACATTAAAAAATTTACCAAAACGGAAACACGATATAAATTTAAGCTAATAATTATCTTATAATTTAGATATAAAAATACAAAAAGAGGTGATTTTATGAAAATACTTATTATAGGCAAGGGTGGTCGTGAACATGCAATGTTAAAGGCATGTCAAAAAAGCAAATTAGTTGAAAAAATCTATGTTTTACCGGGAAATTGCAAGATGGAAGGTGCTACAAAGGTAGATATAGATATGTTTGATATTGAACAAATTAAAAATTTTGCAATAAAAGAAAATATCGACTTAACAATTGTAGGACCGGCTGATGTTTTAGCACTTGGAATAAAAGATGAATTCAACAAAAACGGCTTAAGACTGTTCGGACCTACAAAATCTGCAACAAGAATTGAATCCAGCAGATATTTTACTAAACAACTTATGGAAAAATTAAAAATTCCTACAACTAAATATGTTGTATTTACAGATAGAGAACAAGCCTTAAAATTCGTTTCCGGAATTGAAAAATTCCCTGTAACTATAAAAATTGACTCAATTCCAAAGAATATGGGAATTTTTATTGCTAGAAGCAATAGAATGGCAACAGATATAGTTAATGAAATATTTGACGAAAACGAAAATTCAAAAATTTTAGTAGAAGAATTTATAATTGGTAAAGAATTTTCAATCTTTGCATTAGTAAAAAACAGCAAGGTTTATCCACTACAAATAGTTAAAGACTATAAGAGAACATCAGACAGCGACGAAGCTGAACATACCGGAGGTATGGGAGCTTGTAGCCCTGTTGCAAAAATTACAGATAATGAAATTGAACAAGTAGTAGAAAAAATCTTAAAGCCAATGGCAAAATCAATGTATGAAGATGGTTATGGCTTTGAAGGATTTTTATATGGAGAAATTGTTGTAACAAAAGATGGAATAAAAGTTTTAAGTTTTAATGCCAGACTTGGAGATCCTGAAGCAGAAGTGTTATTGCCACGTTTAGAGTCAGACTTCGTTCAAAATATCCTTGATGTAATGGACGATAAAGAGCCTGAAATCAAATGGAATGATAAAGTTTGCATAGGTGTAGTTCTTGCATCAAATGGTTATCCTTCAAGAGAAAAATGTCAAGATAAACTTAATCTTGTACCAATAGAAAGTGATATTTGCTTTATGGGTATTGAAGAAAAAAATAATGAAATCTATGCAAAGGGCGGAAGAAATTTAATCGTAACAGCTATGGCAGAAGATTTTGAAAAAGCAAGAGAATTAGTTTATAGGGATATAGAAAAATTAAAAATGGCAATCATCTATGGAGCTGATGCAGTTTATCTAGCCGGTGAATCTTTTGGATTACGAAAAGCATCAAAAAATTTTACAGTTGAACAGTTAAAAGAAGCTACGAATTTTGTTCATGAAAGAGGTAAAAAAATTTATATAACAATGAATATTATTCCACATAATGATGATTTAATTGGATTAGAAGAATATGTAAAAGTTCTAGTGGATATAGGTGTTGATGCTTTAATCGTTGCTGATGCAGGAATATATACTGCAGTTCGCTCTGTAAGTAAAGATATCGAAGTTCATATGAGTACACAAGCAAGTGTTACAAATTATAGAACAGTAAAATTCTGGCATGATTTAGGTATTAAACGAATTGTAATGGCTAGAGAATTGTCTTTGGAGGAAATAAATTTAATTCATAAAGAGGTTCCTGAAGTTGACATTGAAGCTTTTGTTCATGGGGCAATGTGTATTTCATATTCAGGAAGATGCTTATTGAGTAACTATATGTGTGGTAGAGATGCAAACAAAGGGGATTGTGCACATGCTTGTAGATGGAAATATAACTTAGTTGAAGAGAGAAGACCTGGAGAATATTATCCTATAGAAGAAACAGAACAAGGAACTTTTATTTATAATAGTAAAGATTTATGTATGTTAGATTCGCTAGAAGATGTAATTAAAGCGGGAGTTCATAGTTTAAAAATCGAGGGAAGAGTAAAAACTCAATATTATGTTGCTACAGTTATAAGAAGTTACAGACTAGCTCTTGATGCAATAAAAAATGGTACTTATACAAAAGAAATGTCAGAAAGACTTCTACTTGAAATAAAAAAAGCAAGTCATAGAGATTTTACAAAGGGATTTTATTATAAAAAGCCTGATGAAAATGATCAACTTTACAATTCAAGCTCATATATAAGAACTTATGATTTTGTTGGACTTGTTTTAGACTATGATAAGGAAACCAAAATTGCAACAATAGAACAGAGAAATAGAATTTTTGTTGGAGATGAAGTTGAATTTTTTGGGCCAAGAGACGGTTTTGAAACTTTTAAAATAGAAAAAATGTTTGATGATAAAGGTGAAGAGATTGATGTTGCACCAAGGGCAAAACAAATTATAAAAATGCCTTTACCATTTGAAGTAAAGCCTTGGGATATAATGAGAAAGCAATTATCTGATGAATAGAATATAGGAGAAATTTATGGTAATATTAAAGAGAATTCAAAGAAATGATTTAAGACGATTATATGAAATTGAATATTCAAGTAAAATGCCTAAGTGGAAAGAATATGACGCTCCATATTTCGATGATTTTGAATTTAAAACCTATGATGAATTTATAACATCAAAGGAAATTGAATTCTTTTTAGGAGAAAGAGTAAAAGGAATTTATTTTAACGATTCTCTAATTGGAATAGTTTCAAAATATTGGGAAAATGAAAAAACTAGATGGCTTGAAATTGGAATTGTAATTTTTGATGAAAATTTTTGGAGTAAAGGTATTGGCTCAAAGGCACTTTCATTATGGATAGATGAAATTTTTAATACAGAAGAAAATTTAGAACATATAGGTTTGACGACTTGGAGTGGAAATATAGGAATGATGAAATGTAGTTTGAAAATTGGGATGACGCTCGAAGGAAAAATTAGAAAAGTTAGATACCATAATAATATATTTTATGATTCAATGAAATATGGAATTTTAAAAGAAGAGTGGAGAAAACAATTAGAGAATTTAAAATTATAATTTTACAATATACGTAATATAAAAATCCACTATATACAGTAAAAATTTTAAAAAATAGTTTACTTTTGTTGTGTTTTATGTTATAATGTTCAAGTACTGTTGCTATGTTTATGGAAACTCCGACCTTTACATTGCTATGGTGAATTATATTTTAGGAGGTAGTTACAATGATAACTAAAGAAGACAAATTAAGAATTATTGACGAATTTAAAAGAAGTGAAGGAGATACTGGTTCTCCGGAAGTTCAAATCGCATTATTAAGTTTCAGAATTAAATACTTAACTGAACACTTAAAAGAACATAAAAAAGACCATGCTACAAGAAGAGGTTTATTCAAATTAATCGGACAAAGAAAAGGTCTTTTAAAATATCTTAGTAATGTTGATATCGAAAGATACCGTGAATTAACTAGTAAATTACAAATAAGAGGATAATTATTAAAGGGCGATTTATTCGCTCTTTATTTTTAGAAGACCATAGGAGGATTAAATGGTTAGAGAATTTATATATGACTTAAGTGGGAGAGAACTTAAAGTTACAATAGGAAAAGTAGCAGAACAAGCAAATGGTTCTTGTCTTGTACAATGTGGAGAAACAGTTGTTTTAGTAAATGCTTGCGCTTCTAAAGAACCTAGAGAAGGAGTTGATTTTTTCCCTTTAAGTTGTGATTTTGAAGAAAAACTTTATTCAGTAGGAAAAATTCCTGGTGGATTTATTAAAAGGGAAGGACGTCCAAGTGAAAAATCAATATTAACATCTAGACTTATAGATAGACCACTACGTCCATTATTTCCAGAAGGATATAGAAATGATGTTCAAGTTATTGCAACAGCATTATCTGTTGAGCAAGACAATCAACCGGATATACTTGCAATGATAGGATCATCTATTGCTCTTACAATATCAGATATTCCTTTTAACGGACCTACTGGATCTGTTAATGTTGGTTATGTTGATGGGGAATATGTAATAAATCCAACAATTGCTCAAAGAGAAAAATCAAGACTTAATATTACAGTATCAGGAACTAAAGATGCTATTATGATGGTTGAAGCAGGCGCTGATATTTTAAGTGAAGAAGAAGTTTTAAATGCAATTCTTTTTGCACATGAAGAAATCAAATCAATTTGTAATTTTATAGAAACAATAAGAGAAGAAGTTGGTAAAGAAAAATCTGAAGTTATTTTAAAACAAAGAGATGAAGACTTATTCAATGCAATTATTGAATATGGTAAAGATCAAATTATTTCTGCTCTTAGAACTCCAAACAAAATGGAAAGAGAAGAAAATTTAGATAAAATTACAAAAGAAATTTTCGAAAAATTCTTACCTGATTATGAAGATAAAAAAGGAGAAATAAATGCTGCTATAGAATCAGTTATAGTTGATGAAGTTAGAAGATTAATCATAGAAGATGGAATTAGACCGGATGATAGAGAACTTGATGAAGTTAGAAAGATTTCTTGTGAGAGAGGACTTTTACCAAGAACTCATGGTTCAGGTTTATTTACTAGAGGGCAAACTCAAGTTTTAACTTTAACAACTTTAGGAGCTCCTGGAGAGGTTCAGGTTTTAGATGGAGTTATTGATGAAGATGATAAGAGATATATGCATCAATATAATTTCCCTCCATTTAGTGTTGGAGATGTTAGACCTTTAAGAAGTCCGGGAAGACGTGAAATTGGTCATGGGGCATTAGCTGAAAGAGCTTTAATTCCTGTTTTACCTAGTGAAGATGAATTTCCATATACAATGAGATTAGTTTCAGAAGTTCTATCTTCAAACGGATCAAGTTCACAAGCAAGTATTTGTGGTTCAACACTTTCATTATTGGATGCAGGTGTTCCTATTAAAGATTCTGTTGCAGGTATAGCAATGGGTCTTATAAAAGATGAAAAAACTAATAAAATTGCTATTTTAACAGATATTCAAGGTTTAGAAGATCATTTTGGAGATATGGACTTTAAAGTTGCAGGTACTAAAGATGGTATTACAGCTTTACAAATGGATATAAAAATTGATGGTATTAGTAGAGAAATTTTAGCGACTGCTTTAGAAAAAGCTAAAAAAGCTAGACTTCATATTTTATCAATTATGAATGACTGTATCGCAACTCCAAGTGAAGAAATGTCAAAATATGCACCAAAGATATTCACTATGCAAATTTTACCAGAAAAAATTAGAGAAGTAATTGGACCTGGTGGAAAAGTTATCAATAAGATTATTGATGAAACTGGTGTTAAAATTGATACTTTTGATGATGGACGTATTGCAATTACTGCTGATTCAAGAGAAAATGGTGAAAGAGCAAAAGAAATGATTAACGAAATAGTTAAGGAAATTGAGGTTGGAGAAATTTACAGCGGTGTAATTACGACAATCACAAATTTTGGAGCATTTGTTGAATTAATCAAAGGAAAAGAAGGGTTACTTCATATTTCTAATATGACTCATGAAAGACTTGATAAGGTAGAAAGCCTATTTAAAGTTGGAGATGTAGTTGAAGTTAAAGTAATAGAAATTGACAATCAAGGTAAAATTAAATTGTCAAGAAAGGCTTTACTAGAAAAACCTAAAAAAGAAAAAGAAGAAAAATAAATAATAAAGATAGGTCAATATTCTAATTAGATTAGGATTGACCTTTTTTGTTAATATTTTATAATAGGAGGATTGGAATATGGGAAAAATAGTTTACAGTGCATTACAGCCTTCAGGTCAGCTTACAATTGGGAATTATTTAGGTTCGATAAGAAATTTTAAGGGTTTACAAGACCAATATGAATGTTTTTTTAATGTTGCAGATTTACATTCAATAACAGTACCTCAAGAACCTAAATTGCTTAGAGAGAGAACATTGGATTTAATGGCTATATTTTTAGCATCAGGATTAGAACCTGATAAATCTACTCTTTTTGTTCAATCACATGTACCTCAACATGCTGAACTATCTTGGGTTTTAAGTTGTATGAGTTATATGGGACAACTTAGCAGGATGACTCAATTTAAAGAAAAATCTCAAAAATCAGAAGAAAATCTAAATGCAGGTTTATTTACTTATCCCGTATTAATGGCTGCGGATATTTTACTATATCAAACAGATTTAGTTCCTGTTGGTGTTGATCAGAAACAACATTTAGAACTTGCAAGAGACTTAGCTGAAAGATTTAACAATAAATATTCTGAAACTTTTGTAGTTCCTGAAGGAATAATTGGAAAAGAAACAGGAAAAATTATGAGCCTTAAAAATCCTGAAAAGAAGATGAGTAAGTCTGATGAAGATGTTAATTCATTTATCTTGCTTCTTGATGATGAAGATGCTATTAAGAGAAAAATTAGAAAATCTGTAACAGATAGTCTTGGAAATTTTGATTATAATGATGAACAAAAAGGACTAAAAAATTTAATTAATATCTATATAGCTTTTAGTGGTAAAACAAGTGATGAAATTGTCGCAAAATATAAAAATGAAAATTATTCAGTTTTTAAAGAAGATTTGGGACAATTGATTGCAGATAGTTTAAAACCAATTAGAGAAAAACATAAAGAGTTTATTTCAGACAAATCATATCTTGAAAAAGTTATGAAAGAAGGTGCAGAAAAAGCATCTTACTTCGCAAATAAAACCCTTAGAAAAGTTTATAAGAAAGTTGGATTTTTACCAAGATAAAAAACAAGACAGAAAATTTTATATTTTCTGTCTTTTTTCTTAATTATTTATAATCTTCTACGATCATTTTTGCAAGTTCGTGTGGATTTCCACATCCTGTTGTTATAATAGTATCTTTATCTTTAAATGTTTCAAAAATATAATCTCTTGCTTCTTCAAAAGTTTTTAAATAAATTGCATTTACTCCATTTTTATTTAGTTTTTCAACTAAATCTATTGAATGAATAGTGGGATCGAACTTTTCTCTTGCAGCATAAATTTCTGTTACAATAACTTCATCACAATCGTCAAAACATTTTGCAAAATCATTAAGCAAAGTTTTTGTTCTTGAATAAGTATGAGGTTGGAAAATACATACAAGTCTGCCTTCTTTATGTTCTGCGATAGAACTTAAACAACTCTTTATTTCTTTTGGATGATGACCATAATCAGTTAAAATAGTGGCCTTTTTATCATTACCAATTACTCCATAGACTTCCATTCTTCTGTGCAAATTTTTATATTTTGAAATAGCATCTCTAATATATTCTACATCTATACCTGTTTCGTAAGTCGCTATAATTGCAGCTGCTGCATTATAAATATTATGTCTGCCTATTATATTTAAGCAGAAATGATGTTTACCAAACTTTTCATTTTCAATATCAAAACAAGGATGAAAAACAAGACTTTCTTGGCCGCATGTGCATCGGTCATAGTGGCGGCCATCTACCAGATCCTCGGCTTGTGTGGGGTGACTCCTGCGATCTCTCAGTCTGATGTGATAAACATGATTTCACTGGTGCTCACGGTTCTGGCGGGTCTGGGAGTCATCGTAGATCCTACCACGGCAGGCATCGGGGACTCCAAAAGAGTGCTGGCGAGAAACCAAATGGATTATGACGGAGAGGCTGTCAGCATGGGAGAAGGATCAGCAGACGACGAGCCGGGAGAGGAACCGGAGGAGGTGGAATAATGAACTATATAACATCTTATGACAGCCCAAACTATTGGAACAACTCAAACTAGCCGCTT
>OLRI01003162.1_pt1 | contig 10147 bp, 4 predicted proteins | sample 1672871 | NCBI WGS metagenome assembly OLRI01 (sample SAMEA3136732, study PRJEB25190) | human gut metagenome
AGCATATTCTCGGCCGAAGTCTCGACGTGCACAGCTTGAACTCGATAGTGTTATCTCTGGGGATGATCAAGCGCTATCCATCGAAGAAGCCACGGTCGAATGTTTCACAGAAAACAATGATGAACAGGCAAAAGACACTGAACATCCCTTGCGTTTCGTAAGCGATGAAGAGCTTATCGGCGCTTTTGAACCAGACGGAGTCATTGGCCAGCTTTACACCGATTATAAAACGCGCGAGCCGCAAAAGCTCATGGCGCTTTCGGTGCAACGCGCCTTGCGACTCGGTCAGAATGTGGTGATCGAAGCGGGCACGGGCGTTGGCAAATCGATGGCCTATCTTTTACCATTTGCTCTGCTCGCAAAGGAAAACGGCGTGACCACAGGTGTTGCGACGAAGACGAATACCTTGCTCGATCAGCTGGTGAACAAAGAATTACCGCTCTTGCAAGAGGCGCTTGGGATCTCCTTCGCGTCATTGAAAGGTTTTACGCATTATCCTTGCTTGCGTAAGGTTGAACGCATCGACGCACAAGGACCTCGCCAATTTCTGGTGAACAACCAGATGGTCGATCAAACACCCGCACTTGCCACGTTGCTCTCGTTCATTGAACAGACCGACTACGACGACATCGATGGTCTCAAATTGAATTTTCGTGCACTGCCACGTTATAGCATCACGTCCACCAGTACGGAGTGTTTACGCAGGAAATGTCCCTATTTTGGCAAATCCTGTTTCGTGCACGGCGCTCGCGAACGTGCCCAGAAATGCGATATCGTAGTTACGAATCATAGCCTTCTGTATTGGAACGCGCGCTTCGACCATGGCCTTCTTCCTCCCATTCGTTATTGGGTGGTCGATGAGGCTCATAACGCAGAGGATGAAGCACGCCGCGCATTTTCAACGGGTCTTTCTTCCGATACGATCAAAGCCATCATTCGTCGTTTGACCTCGGAATCTGCCCGCCACAATCCACTCATTCGCGCGGAGCGTATCGATGTGGTCGAAGAGGCGAGAACGCTGCTTTCCACGCTTATCTCGAAGACGCGCAATGCAGGCGTGGCGTTTGCTATCGCCGCTGAAGAGTATTGTTTGAGCGTGAAGGACTTGCTCTACTTCGACACGCGTAAGAAGAACCAGGGTTACGAATACCTCGACTTATGGCTCAACGATGAGATTCGGGCAAGTTCAGTATTTCAGGGTGTATGTAGCTGCGCAAGGTCTATGCAGGATACGCTCGAGAAGCTCATCAAAGCTATTCGCGATCTGGTGGCTTATTTTGAAGAGTTCGAACATTCTTCTGCTGCGCAGCGCGAGATCGCTCTCTTAGCGCTCGAGTTACGAGAACTGTATGAAGCGGTGGATGTCATCTTCTTCACTAATACAGAGAATCGAGTTTATTCGGTACGTCTTAATCGGACGAAGGACCAGATGAAAGATACGTTCTTGTCTCAACCGCTCAATGTTGGAGAGAACCTGAACGAAACGTTTTATACAGAAACAGACACGGTCGTCTATGCTTCTGCAACGCTTGCCGTTGACGATTCGTTCGAGTCGTTCGAAGCAGCGGTCGGTCTGAATGAGGGCGATGACTCGCGTGCAGAGGCGCTACAGATCGAGTCGAGCTATGATTTTGATACGAATATGCGCGTCTATCTGCCAAGCGATATGCCTGAGCCGCAAGATGCGGCGTATTTGCCGACACTTGAGAACTTCCTTGCGCGTTTGCATGTGGCGCAGAACGGATCGATGCTGACGCTCTTCACGAATCGAAAAGAGATGGAGCGTTGTTTCGATGGAGTGAATCCGCAGATCAAAGCAGCAGGACTTCGACTTGTTTGTCAGAAGTGGGGCGTATCGGTAAAGGGCCTTCGCGATGATTTCTTAAAGGATGAGCACCTCAGCCTCTTTGCCCTTAAAAGCTTCTGGGAAGGTTTTGATGCACCAGGCGCTACGTTGAAAGGCGTGGTCATTCCCAAATTACCGTTCGGCCTGCCGACAGATCCGCTCTCATGTGAGCGCGAGCTTCATGATCCGCGCGCCTGGGCCCACTATTCGTTGCCTCAGGCGGTCATTGCGATCAAGCAGGCGGTAGGGCGTCTCATCCGCACTTCTTCAGATAAAGGCATCGTTGTTCTGGCGGACAAACGCTTGCTCACGAAGTATTACGGGAAGAAGTTCCTCAATTCTTTACCCACCAAGAATATTGTTACGCTAACGATGGACGAGATCATTGAAGAAATCCAAGCTTAAACATACCGAGCAAGATTCTCTTCATGTTGTTGAATTCTCGCAGGGTCGTCCCAACGAGATCTCCTTCAATGTGTTGGATAAGAAATCCACTGCTCCATCAGCAGGAAAGCGTGGTTTTCTCTCACGTTTTCGTTCGAAGAACAAAGGTAGCTACGAAGGCTTTGGCGCTTCCATGGCGCTTGGCAGCGGTGAGAACACAGCACTGAAGGACGCGCTTGCACAAGAGGCGCGATCGGGCGATCAAAAAGACCCCGGAACGTCGCAAACGGCCAGACCATCAGGCAAGATGCAAGGAAAGCATGCTCAGCCTAAGCAGAAGCGCTTCGGGCGGGGACATGAGGAAACCCCCTTTCTTCCCAACGCTTCAGGGTTTAGTGCCGAGGCGTATGAAGAGGTCGCTCGTAGACAGAAGCGACGCATGCGCAGCCGGATTATCAGCATCGCATTGGTCATCGTGGTGGCAGTAGTACTTGCTGCGCTTGTCGGCATGTGGCTTTATCAGGAATACGAGAAGAATCGTTCGAATCGTGAGTTAATCGAAGAGGCATGTTCGTACATCGAAGAGAGCGATAAGACACTCGTAGCCATAGACGAGTTTTTCGTACAGCCTTTCGAAGATGACACGGTCGCCCGCGCTGAGCAGCTACAGGCTCAGATCCCCTCTGCCGTCGACGCGCTAGAAAAGGCCAAAAAATATGCCATTCGCGCTGATGAGGCTATAGAAGGCACCAGCGCGGATAAGGAGGCGGCCCAAAGTGCTTACAATGCGATTGTTTCACGTGAAACAATGTTCGAACTTGCAAATGAGAAACTTACGATCGATATCGATGCGAAGAGATCCATGGACGGCATGAATCTCATAAAAACAAATATCGATGATGCGCAGTATCTGCTGGCCCAAGCTGCCATAACGGTCAAGCAGACCTCGCCGGAAACGGTTGCTCAGTCTACCGAATGGCTCACAGAAGCGCGCACGAAGCTCGAAGAAGCACAAACTGCCTTGAATGAGATCATCGCGCGATTCCCCAATGGCGATTTCACAGTCTATTCAGAATACCTTGCGAAACGTCTTGAGGAGATCGGGTATGGTTTACTCTCCAACGAAGCGATCCTGATCCAGGACCGTAAGACCGCAGAGTCGAACAACGAGCTTTACAACCAGGCTGATCGTGATTCGGTCGAGATCGCGAAATCGTGCCCAGAAACGTTCGCTCAACCGCTTGTCGATGCGTATTCTCAAGCTTCCGCCCAGGTAGATGAGCAATTCGTGAAACTGCGAAACGATGTGGGTGGTTACGACTCTTTCCTCCGTTCATATCTCGGAACGGAGACCCAGAAAGGGTCGGATGATTAGGTGCGAACCGCCGAATATGACAAATTCAACAGATTCAACTTCGACGTACGGTTATCCGGTCAAATGACGTATACTAAAACAGAATATTTCTATGCCTTTCTCAAGGTGATGATGAATATGAAGACTGAATAGGGCGTTTGTAAAACGAGAGGGCTTTATATGGCTGAAATGATGGACGATATCGCACATCTTTCTCAAGAAATAGGACCGCGTCCAGCTGGTACAGAAGAGGAACAACAAGCCGCCTTATATATTGCAGATGAGCTTCAGAAGAGCGCAGGCTTCTCTACGGTTGTCGAAGATGTTTCTTGCGCATCGAACGGAAATACGATCCGTCTCATTTGCTTCACGCTCGCCTTCGTTTGTACGCTCCTCGCTCTCATTTTCCCGCTCTTGTCCATCCCCTGCATCATCATCGGTCTACTCGTTGCCGTTCTTTTTGTGTGCGAAGCGCTTGGCAAACCCTTTCTTTCTCGTTTCTTGCGCAATGGTGTGAGCCAGAACGTTGTTGCAAAATATAACCCTATTTCGATCACGAGCACGAACAAGCGTCGTAAGCTCATCTTGGTCACCCACTATGACAGTGCGCGCGTTGCGACCGAGTATCAAGGCATCACGGGACGTTATCTTCCTATCATTCGCTTGGTCAGTGCCATCACGCTCATCGTTGCTCCCATCGTCCTTTTCATCAAAGCGGTGTTTTTCACGAGTGATGCGGGAGTGGCGGGCATCATCTTCATGGTGCTTCAGATCATCTGTCTTGTCATCATGGCGCTTCCGCTTATCAGCATCATCAAGACGCGTTTTTCTTCCTACAATGATGCAGCGAACAATGATGCTGCAGGTGTTGCGGTATTGCTCGATGTAGCTCGAAGGGTAGGAAACGGCCTGGTCAGCGCTGAAGACATGGAGGCACGTGCTCGCGAGAACGCCGTAGAGGTCCATGGCGAGGAAGCGGCTCGCGAAGCAGGCGTTATTCCTGATGGAGTGGAAGTAACGTATCAAACGCGCGAGCATCAGATGAGTCCAGAGGAATCACTTGCAGCAGCGAAAGCTGCTATTGCGGCTCTTACGGGCAAGCCTGTCGCAGATAAGGTGCCGCTTTCAGACATCTCGTCACGTCTCGTTCAGCATGGCGAATTCCACGACAGTGAAGAGGCAGCGGCGGCAGCGGCGGTCAAATTTGCCGTCGAAGAGCCTGATGAGGCTCCGCTCTACAATCCGCCTGTTCGTTCTGCTGTTTCGGCTGATCATCCTGCAACGGATATCGTAGAAGAGCAAGCCCCGGTAACCGAGCAGCCTGAAGCGGCGGAATCGTTCGTGCGTGAATCGGTCGAGGCGCTCCAGCCCGGTTCGACAGGCATGAGAAGCTCGTATCAAAAACAAGTTCCCTCGTGGGCAAAGGCCGCGCAGGAAAAGGCGCATGCCAACAAGCCTGATCTTGCCAGTAGCGCCGTAAACGTCTCTCGTTCGCGCTTTGCTGATGCGCCAGCAGCGCATATGGCTGACGCATCGATGCATCGTGATACGCCATCGCCGATTTCGCATGAAACATCACTGGATCAGACCTCAAGTGCATCTGTCGAAGGCGCGGGTGTGCCAGAGCCAGTCTTCCAAGAACCCGAATCAGAGCTCGCTCGTCGTGTTGCTGCGCTTCGTGAAGAGATCGACAACGCAGCAGCTCCATTGCTGAAGCACCAGGAAGAGGCGCCCCAAAAGGAAGACCTCGCCCAGCTGCAAGTCGAAACCGAAGAAGAGAGAGCAGTGGTAGAGAATGAAGGACCGGTCATCGTTTCGGTTGTAGAGGCTGAACGGGAAACTCCTTCCGAGATGATCGAGCAGGAGCAGGAGCGAAAGAGCGCTTCCAAGCGCAAATCTGCATCACGCCGTGCCGCTGCGCATAAGAATAATATTGGTGGTTTCTTGGGCCGAGCATCCGATATGGTCAGCAACGTCTCCTCTAAGGTCACGGGCCGTCGGGGTAACCATGCGCCAGGCGCAAGGCCTGTTAGGGACGAAGCCGAGCAGGACGACATCGTGCTGGTAGAAGAGGCATTCGAAGACACTTCGAACCAGACCATATCCATGCCGCAAATCGATGTGAATCAGTTTGTTGAGGAAGAGCAATTCGAGGCTGTCGATCAGGTCGTTGCTGCCGATACGTTCGAGGCTGATCCGGTGTCGCCCATCATAGGTATGGAAGAGATGACCGCAGTTATGCCTGCAGTGCAACAAGAGACGGTCGTTACAGAAGACGATGAACCAGATCGTCACGTCATCGTGTTGCCTGATGTGGTCGCTCCTGTCAGCAATATGGAGGGTGCGAAGCAGCGTGCGCCGATGGCCTCCGACCCCGATCAGACGCAACCGCAAGGCGCGCTGTTGTCAAATATGCTTCCTCAGATCGGTGCCGATGTTGTTTCTTATGAAACTTCATATACTGCAGAGAAGAGTTCGATTCCGCCCCTTGGCGGTCTTGACCTGCCTGATTTCAATACGAGCGATTTCGAACGTGTAGTCGTTCCCTCTATTACGCCCATTACGGATGTTTCTTCGGATCTGACCAACCCCGATCTGTACGTTCCTCCCATTGGAGCAGTAGGAAGTACAGGCTCATTCGCGGCGGTCGGTACAGAACTGATCGAAGATGCGCAGGAAGAAAGCGTTTTTGTGGAGGATGCCGATGATTCGGTCTTCGACGAAGGCTTCACTCAAACTGGTGCTTTCGCAGGTCCTGATTATGTCGAGATGCCGCGTTCACGTGTAGGTCGTATCTTCGGGCGTTTTGGTAAGAAAAAGAAGAACATCGACGAGCAGTCTATCAGCGAGTGGGTCGATGTTGACAGTTCCTACGAAGCACGCAGTGTAGGTAAGGAACGTGGTAGCTGGGAGAGCTTCCGTACAGAAGACGACCAAGCTACCGAATTGATCGATGTCGATTATGAGGCTGTGCAGGGCGAAGGAGACAACGGGCGCAATTGGAATGGCGGCGCTTTCTCGTTGCAAAGTTTGCGCGCACGCGTTTCAGGAACTGCTCGTGATCAAGAAGTCGACGAGGCAGACGATCTTGGGGAGATGACGGCATCTTCTGGTCGCGCCTCGCTTAAGCGCGCAGTGCCTCAAGAGGTCAAGATCACCGAAGAGATCAATAACGAAATGCGTCTTCTGCGCGACTTCCGTCATCCTGACATCGATACTGAAGTATGGTTTGTTGCGCTCGGCGCCGAAGAAGCTCTCAATTCAGGTATGAAGGCCTTCATCGAGGAGCATCGTGATGAATTAAAAGGTGCCATGATCGTGAATCTTGAAGGTCTTGGCGCAGGTCAGCTCTCATTCATCGAAGAAGAAGGACAATATCGCCCTAATAAGGTTTCGTCGCGCTTGAAGCGTGTGCTCAGGCAAGCGTCCGAGAAGAGTGGCATTCCGTTCGCGACCAACAAACTGCTCAGCCGAGATACCGCTGCGCATGTTGCTGCTCAAAATGGCTTCCAGGCGATGACGCTTGCGGGAATGGATGGAAACCAAACTGCGTACTACGGAAGCATTGACGATCGTCTTAATATCATCGAGCAGAATACGCTGGAGCAGAATTCTCGCTTCGTGCTCGATCTTCTCAAGAGTGTTTGAACAAATATTGAATTAACGCTTGTATTACCTGGTCAACACGATACAATGGGTAAAGCAAAAGATGAAACGCGAAGCCTCTTACGCAGAGGCTCGAACCATGAAAAGAGGTTTCAATGGCAGTTATCGGTTATTGCGTGAAGTGCAAGGGCAAGAAGGAAATGGTTAACCCTCAGGAAGGCGTTACCAAGAACAACCGCATCATCACCAAGGGCACTTGCCCCGACTGCGGCACCAAGATGTCTCTCATCGGCGGTCTGAAGAAATAACACCGCTTTTATAGCAAGCATGCAAAGGACGACCGAGGTCGTCCTTTTTTATGCCCTGATCAAGGGGATAGAGATATACTTCAGCGAGCGATCAAAGAAAGAGCATTAATCTTCAGGCAAAGGCTCGAGTTCGCGGCGCACTTCTTGCATCTTCACGTCGAGCTTATTGGATATCTCGGCACAGAGAAGCAGGTCGTCTCCAAGACGTTGAGCGAGATCAGGATCGATATCCTTCTTATAACGCATCTTGTGTTCAAGGCTTGCCCAGAAGTTCATTGCGATGGTACGTAGCTGCACTTCGACCTTCATCCAGCGCTTCTCACCATGCAGGAAGATCGGCACCTCAACGATCAGGTGTAAGCTGCGATATCCGTTAGGTTTGGGATTTTTGATATAGTCCTTCACGCGCAGAACACGAACATCGTCTTGGGTTTCTAAGCATTCAGCAAGCAGATAGACATCTTCGATGAACGAGCAGACCACGCGAATGCCTGCGAAATCCGAGATATTCTCTTCGATTCCCTTGAGCGTCATCGGGCAATTCGTGCGCTCCATCTTGGTTAGCAAGCTTTCGATCGATTTAATGCGCGTTTTGATGGTTTCGATAGGATTGCGATCGTATTCAACAGAGAATTGTTCGTTCAGAACATCGAATTTCGTACGAACTTCCATCAATGCGCCACGATAGTAAGCATTCAGCAGTTTCCATTCGTGCATCGTGCTATGAAATGTGTGAAGAAGGGAAGCGAGAGAACTGTCGTTGGCGAGCTCATCAGCAAGATCGCCCAAGCGGGAATCTTGCAGGTATAACATCATCTTACTGAGATGATCTGAAGGTGTTTCGTTGGTGTTTTCGGGCATGGGTCTATAAGCCTTTCAATTCGAGGGGCTTACCACATTATTATAGTAAAGCTCTATCGTGCGGTTAGAAGCCCCTCATGAAATACACGCTGGCGCTTAAATGTTATCTGCGCGAAGCGCTTCGACCACATTGTTCGTTTTGGTGTGATGAAGCCCATACAAGACCGAGATGATCATGATCGCGGCGGTCATTAGGATCGCAAGGCATAAATAGCCCCACGGAACCACGAAGGGAAGTCCGCTGAGCGACTGCACAACTGCAGCATAGAGCAAAAGGGAAATGCCAAATGAGGCGATCAGGCCAGGGATGAGGCCCACAATACCGAAGTGTAGGCATTCATCGATGATCATGCGTCGGAATTGCTTTGGCGAAAGACCGATCGAGAGCATGACTGCAAACTCACGACGACGCAGGATCAGACTATTCGTGACCGTATTGAATACGTTGGCCATGGCGATCAGTGCGAGGATGATCGTGAACAGCAGGCAAAAGACATTCACGATCGTGGCGAGCATCTGGTTCGAATCCTGTTCCTCGATAAAATCGTTGTAAGAGACGCCCATGATCTTATAAGGGGTATTTTGGAGGAAGTAGTCTCGTGTTCGCTGTTCGAGCGTCTCGGCAAGTGCGGCATGATCGCCATCGATCGAGTTGAAATAGCTATAACAAAGCGGATCTCGGCCTCCCAGGCAAGTATGTTCAGCAAGGGATGCGGGGACGATGAGTGAAACATTCTCATTCCCTGCGCTCGTGTTCATAGGGGCCTCGTCGGTAAGTGCAGCTACCTCAAGCGAAACGTAAGCGATATCAAGCGTTTGCGACCCATCCTCGACCGGCTTCAAGCTATCTTGCTCGCTTGAGACATAGGGTACGAAGGAAAGATGACTCTTACCATCATTGCCGATCGCTTCTTTGAATCCGAGATCGACTACAGGGGTTCCATCGAGCGTAGCGGCCGAGACCATGTTGATGGTTCCCGTCGAACGCAGCACCTCAAGGAGCTGATACTTATCCCCATCATTGCCATAAGCCTGCGCAAGTGCGATCGCGCGTGGATGATCGGGATCATGATAATTAGCTGGGTCTTGGCCGATCGAGCGAGCGTATTCATCAAAGGCTTCATCGTCCAAATAGATGATGGTCGCATCTGCGGCACGTAGACCATTTTCCAGTGGAGCATATTTCATTGAATTGGTCCGGTCGAACGCTTCGCCACACATCTCGCTTGGCAAGGTAGCGATCGAGCGAGCACTAAGCATCCAACCAATACCTGCAGCATTTGGTGTTGCTGCGAGATCATCATAGAATTCCTCGAAGGCCTTCATTTGAGATGAGAAAGCGGCGTTTTTCTGCTCGAGAAGTTTCTGAGATGTTGTTGATGAAGTGGGCAGATCGTCGCTTTCGAAGTTGATCATTATTCCCACTTCTCCAACAGGAGACTTTCCTCCTGTTGCGGCATCGACCAGTGTTCCTAAGAAGGAATTGAGCGATCCTGCGGTCATCAGAAGAACGATCGCGATGGCCAAGGAAAAGCCTGCAGCACGCCCCTTCGAAGATGCGCGCCGCCGATTGATGCGTGCGAGCGTGCCTCCGATACCGAAGACCTTCCCGGCGAGGCTGCTTCTACGCCAGAGCGCTCCAAGCGCAGTGACCTTTTGTGCTCGACGCGTACCCTTCTTCGAAATACGTGAAGAGCCCCTCTGCCGCAGTGCATCGATGATGCTCACGCGACTAGCGCGCTTCGAAGGGATCCAGGCAGAAATGATCACGGTAAGAAGGGTGAGCAG
>OLRI01003163.1_pt1 | contig 10145 bp, 6 predicted proteins | sample 1672871 | NCBI WGS metagenome assembly OLRI01 (sample SAMEA3136732, study PRJEB25190) | human gut metagenome
GTGACGAGGCGGTCGCTTCTGCCCGTGCGGCATCTGCCGGCGCTGCCAAGTCCGCATCGTCTGCCGGTTCGGCCAAGCTTTCGGCGTCTGCCGAAGACCGCGATCCGGCCTCCGAGGCTCGCCGCGACGCTGGCGAGTGCCCGAAGCCCCCCGGCCCGCTTTTCCCGTGGATGCCGGCCATCCCGCTCGCGTTCCTCGGCCTTGGCGTGTACCGCGCGTGGATCGAGATCGTGTTCGTGGGGTCGTTCGTGTCGTTTCCGGCGGCCGATGTGGCCGGCCACGACGCGTTCGATCTCGTGATGATCGCCACGATGCTCGTCTGCGCCGCCCTCGCGAAGCGGACCGGGCCGTATTTCTCGCGCACGCCGCTGTACGTCTGCGCGGGCGTCGCGCTCGTGGCGTCCACCTGTTGCATGTTCGCGTCCATCGCGGTTCCCGCAGGGGCCGACGTACTCGCGGTGGCGGCGGTGACGCTGGGCGGGGCGGGCATCGCGGTCGTCATCCTTTTATGGTCGGAGCTGTACGGATGCCTCAATCCGTTCCGCGTGGCGCTGTACTACTCGGCGTCTATGATCGTGGCGGCGGTGATCATCTACGTGTGCCGGGGGCTTTCGGTCGAATGGCTCGGCATCGCGGTGGCGGTGCTGCCCGTCATCACGCTCGCTGCGGTGGCAGCCGGCTTCCGAGCGCTGCCGCCCGACGAGCTGCCTGCGGCGCATCCCGCGAAGTTCTCCTTTCCTTGGAAGATCGTCCTGCTCATGGCCATCTATGCGTTCGCATACGGGCTCAAGGAGTCGTCGATGTACCAATCGACGTTCGGGCCCCACTCCGCGTTCGGCACGCTCGCTGTGGCCGCCATCGTGTTCGTGGGCGTCATCGCGCGCGGCGGCAAGTTCGACTTCGGCATTGTCTACCGCATCGCGTTGCCGCTCATGGTGGCCGCATTCCTCATCATTCCCAACGTGGGGGCGTTCGGCCAGGCCGTCTCCGACTTCTGCACAAGCGCCTCGTACACGGCGTTCTCCATCCTCATCATGCTCATCATGGCGAACCTGTGCTACCGCTACAGCATGTCGGCAGTGTGGCTGTTCGGCATCGAGCGCGGCGTGCGGGCGCTGTTCACCGTGCTCGGTCGGCAGACCGAGGCGTTGCTCGGTTCGCCCGAATTCGGTCTGACGGGTTCTGACGCCATGGTGAGCGGGCTCGTCATCGTCATGGTGGTGGCCGCCACGATGATCCTGTTCTCGGAGCGGGAGCTGTCAAGCCGCTGGGGCGTGGCGTTTTTCGGCGGGGACAGCACGCCGGCGAACACGGCGGTGGTGAAGCGGCAGGAGCTTGCGAGCCGCTGCAGCGAGCTTGCAAAGCAGCACGGCCTCTCGCCGCGGGAGGAGGAGGTGCTGCTTCTACTCGCGCAGCACAAAACGGTGGGATCCATCGAACGCGAGCTGTTCATCGCGAACGGCACGGCCAAAACCCACATCAGGCATGTGTACCGCAAGCTCGACGTGCATTCGAGGGACGAGCTTGTCGAAAAACTCGGACTTTTCGAATAAAATACAAACAAACGTTCTTATTTTGTGCTATACTGATCGCGAACGAAAGAGCCAGTGCAAGCGCTGATTCCCGTTTCGGCCATACGGGCAGCCCATAGATGGCGACGGTGTTCCGCGTCGCCCGTACCACGCTTGCAAGATCCTCTCAAGCCCTTGGAACGCTTGCGAAGAGGTGTCGCACCATGTCCGAATCGTTTCCCGCTATCGCGCTCTGCCCTCATGCGGAGGCCCTTGTCGTCATCGAGGTGCTGCCGTTGTGCTCCCTCGACTCGCCGGAAGGGGCTCGTCGGGCGGCCGCGGTCGCCCAAGAGCTCGTCTCGCTTGAGCCGCGCGACCCCGCCGGGTTGTGCGAGGGGATGCCGCTGCGCTGCATTGCAGCTGTGAGCTGCGAGGATGCTTTGGCTCTCGTGGAGGAGGCGGGTCATGTGCGCCTCTGACTTCTGGGCGCGCGACAACGTGCCCTTCGAGCGGTTGCCCACGCTCCAAGAACTTCTGATCTGCTGCGACGAGAAGTTGCTCGTCCGCGCCATCATGGAGGGCCACTTGCAAGCGGAGGCGGCTGCGGCCGTGCCCAAGCGCCGCAAGGCGATGAAAAGGCGGCTTGCGAGGGCGCTCGCGGCGATGCGCGCCCTGCCGGTTGAACGCTCCAGCCGTTCGTCGGTGCTCCTGCCAAGGGAGCGGTTCGCGCTCCATGCCGATTCGGGGCTGATCGAACGGCGCGTCGTCGCGTCACTTGCGCTCCTCGACGATGCCGAGGAGGCTCGGCGCGCGATTGCCCCTCCTGCCGAAAGGGCGGCGCGCGCGTCGGGTCGGGCGCACTGCGCGTTCGCAGAGGAGCGCCGTTACGCGCTCGTGCCATGGGAGGAGTCGCTTGCGTATCGGGTGTGGCTTGGCGGCCCATGGTTCCTTCGCGAGCGGTACGAGGCGCTCGCGAGTGCGTTTTGGGAGATGACGTTTTTCGGGTTCGAACACGACCGGGTTCTCGCGCGCCAATCTCGCAGGAAGGCCGAGTTGGAGCTTGACGCGGATGCGTCGGATGGGGAGCGCGGCGGCGACGGCGGCGGCGCGGGGGATGGCGAAGGGGCGGGCGCGGGCGCGTTCGTGCCGGTCGGTGCCACCGTGCGGGCCGATCGTGCCGTGCGCGCGCGGGCGTTCGGACTTGAGCTGCCCGACCGGTTCGACGAAGAGCGGCGCGAAGCGCTTGCCCGCCGCGTCTCTGTGCTGAACGATGCGGCGGCGGGCGAGTTTTGGGAGCGTTTCCTGGCGCTCGCGTCGAGAGGGCGTGCGGCGTGATCCGGGACAAGAAAAAGGCGAGGCGCCGCACGCGCCTCGCCTCCGGGCATTCGCCTTGCTGTCGGTCTGGGTCGTCAGTCGGCGGCTTCCACCAGCGTGATCTCGAACGTGAGGGCCTTGCCCGCAAGCTCGTGGTTCATGTCGAACGTCGCGATGCCGTTCTCGATGGACCTCACGAACACGGGGAAGGGCTGGCCTCCCGGGCCCATCATGTAGACCGTCTGTCCGGCAGGAAGCTGGTCGCCGTTGGGGATTTGGGAGATCGGCACCTGCTGCACCTTGCCCTCGTCGCGCTCGCCGTAGGCTTCGGCGGCGGGGATGCGCACGGTCTTCGTCTCGCCCACGGACATATCCTTCACGGCTGCGTCGAAGCCGGGGATCATCTGACCGGCCATGCAGGTGAACTCGATGGGCTCGCCCCGTTCGATCGAGGAGTCGAACGTGGTGCCGTCGTCGAGCGTCCCGGTGTAGTGGACCTTGACCTTCTTGCCTTCGTTGCTCATAGGGGGTTCCCTTTCGCTTGGAAATCGACGCTCTCAGTCTACCCGAGCGGTTTGACGCCCATGATCGCGCCGCGCAACCTGCTCCAAGTCGCCACAAGTTCGCCGCCACGCGCAAAGGCCGTGCGCGGTCGCACCCGCCGCCTCCTGCGCTGCCGGATCCCGTGTGCAAGGCGGGGTGGTCCGCATGCCGGACGAAAAGCGGGCGTCGCGCGCGGAAAGCCCGCTTGGGCTGAAAGCCTGCGGGGCGGGCGAATCTTCCGTGCCGTGCAGCTGCTTGGGGACGGGGTTGGATTGGGCGCGTTAGCGGGCGGGGAGGTCGCTCACGTCGAGCAGCGTCATCTCGAAGTTGAGCGACTTGCAGATGGCCTCGTGGTTCATGTCGAACACCGCATGCTCATCGGTGAGCTCCACAAGCCGAGCCGGAAAGGTTTGGCCGTCGGGCTGCTCGAGGTTCGCCATCTCGCCGACGACAAGCCGCGTCCCAGCGGGGATCTTCGAGCGCTCCACGGAGATCACGCGCTCCTCGGTGCGCTCTTCGTACGCCTCGTTCGCTGCGACGCGCACGGTCCTCGTCTCGCCCACGGACATGTCGCGCACCGTCTCGATGAACGCAGGAGGCATCCAGCCCTCCACGCAGGGGAACTCGATCGGCTGCTCGCGCTGGTCGATGAACGTCGCCCCATCGTCGAAGTAGCCGCGGTACGCCACTTTCACCATGCGGTTCTCGTTGCTCATCGGGCCCCGCCCTCCCGATCGCGCTCGGCCAAGGTCGCAAGCGTCGTGCGATCGGCCACGAGGCGGGCGAGCGGTTCGAGGTGGGCCCGATCGCCTTCTCCGAGCCCTCGCTCGGCGATGTTCATCACGGCGTCGCACAGCTCGGCGACGGGCCGTCCGTACACCTCGGCGCGATAGCCGCCCTCCATGAGTGCGACCTTGGCCGATTCGTAGTCGGCCGCGCGCACGTCGGAGAGCAGCGCGTCGAGGGCGTCGAGGCTTGCGGGGCTGTAGAACAGCCCCCTGACGAGCGCCGCGTAAGCGATGGCGTACGGGATGGGCAGGGCGTCGGCCGGTCTGATCTCGATGTAGGTCTTCAAGCGCACGTCCGTGAAGAACATCGACAGCGCGTGCTCCACTTCCGCGCGGCTCATGGTGCGGTTCGCGTAGATGTAGCCGAACGTGCGCTCGGAATAGCACCACTGCTCCTTGTCGCAGGGAACGAGGATGGCGACGGTGTCCAGGATGTATTCGGCGTAGCGTCTCAGATCGAACGAGGGCTCGAACACGTCGGGCACGAGGCCGCACCGGTCGTTGTCCACGTGCTTCCATATCTCGGTGCGCACGAGCTCATGGGTGCGGGGCGCCCCTTCGAACACGGGAGAGTTGTCGCATATGAGCGACAGGATGGGCACGAGCGCGAACGCCAGCCGGAGCTTCCTCAGGCAGTCTTGCGTGCTCGTGTAATCGATCGACACCTGCGTCGAGGCGCTTCCGCGCATCATGCAAGGGCCGTGCGCGTCCTTCTTGCCCAGGTACAGATCCATGAACTGGTAGCGGCGTTTCGGGATGAGCTCGAGCGAGCGCGCCGCAGCCGTGGGATGGTATCCTGTTGCGAGCATGCGCTCGCCCACGGGTGCGAGCAAAGATCCGATGCGGCTCTCGAAGGCTTCGAACACCTTGCGTGCGCGGTCCAGATCGACGAACGGTCCGGCGGACAGTTCCAGCTGGGCGGCGGGCTCGATGGTGACGGCCTCTCCGGGCCGCGCGACGCCCAGAAGGTCGCCCTGCGCGTCGCGCGTGAGCGCGGGGTACTCCTCCTTCAGCTGGTCGAGCAACCAGGCCACCCCGTGCTCCTCGCTGTAGGATACGGGGCTCATATCGTCGTGCACGAGGATGTGCTCAAGCTCGATGCCCAGCTCGCCCGGGCCGCCGACGGGCTTGATGCCCTGCTCGAAGTACGAGACGATGGCGGCGATGTTGCTCTCGCGAGCAGGTTGGCGTGTGTCGCCGGCAAAGGTGGCGTTCATGTTCTCTCCTGAGTGGCGCACTTCCGAGCAGTGCGCGGTCGATAGGGAGCGTTTCAAGCTATAGGATACCGCGTATACGATACCTGCAAGGTCGCTTTGCGCCGCAACGGCGCGAAACCACATCCCGTTTCCATGCGTCCATCGCGCGCCGTTTTCTGCGTGCGATGCCCTGGACCCTCTCGCTTTGTCTGTCGAGGCGTGCCAGCTTGCACTCCTGTTCGGGGGCCGTGCGATCGGTGCGTGGCGGGGTGCTGCGGGGCGCTTTCGCACATTGCCTTACGGACGCGATCTCCTTATTGCTTGCGTAGCGTTGGGGCGTATCGGAGACTTTGCAAGCTCGGCTTTCGGAAAGGCGCGTCGTGTCCGAGGACCGAACGGCCTCTTCGATCGCCCGAACGCCTCCGGACTTCAGGCCGATCACGCACGGGTCGGAGGACCCTCCCGAAACGCGCCGCATGCGGTAGCTGATGTAGGCGAAGCCAGGATTGGCACGAACTCACGCTCGCCGGATCCCGAGCCGAGCCCCTCTGGCCAGGCGCCCCGTAAGGCCCCGCCCGACGGGCTGGGGCTTCCGAGGCACCTGCGGGGCTTTGCCCGGCGGGCTGACCTGGCCTCTGCCGCGGTGATTCAACAGAGACTGGTAGCAGTTCGACGTGAAGATGCGTTCCCCAAACCGCCATCAACGCATGTTCGGTTGCCTTTGTGCGGCGCTTCCGCTCCGTTTCCTTTCGAGAAGCCTTTCGGTGCGACGGGCTTTCGACGCTCTCCCGCGGATTGCGTTGTGGAAGAATGCCTCTTATCGGGCGAGGGTGCGCCGCCTTTGCTTGGCGAAGGGCTCGTGTTCCGTTGCCAAATCGGGATAGGTGCGACTGCCTCTTCCGTTCGGGAGGCGCCTTTCTCCGTTCCGTCGTCGCATTAGGGCTAGCGAGGCTATCCGACAAGCTGGGATCGACAGAGGGCGCTTGGCAGATTCGGTGCCGCTTGTTCGTACGGGCTTTTGGGCTCGGGCTTGGACTACGGCATTGCGGGCCGTGCGAATCGCGGTTCGGCGGCGGGGCTCGAATCTCCGTGCTGGAAGGTTGCGGCCATCTGGCTTTCCTGCTGAAGCGCTCCAGCCCGTCTGCCGCCGGATGCCGGCTTTCGGACCGAGCGGCTCGCCGCCGGACACCGGCTGGCTTGTCAAGGCGCTCGCCGTAAGCTCGCGTTCAGCCCATCGTGCGTGAAATCGGTCCGAAAATGGCCACGAAACCCCGTTCTGGCACGAAAAGGCAGGGTTTGGAGGCCTCTGCGGAAGCCGCTTTCGGCAAAAGGCCAGTTCGCGATTTTCGGACGCGCGACCGAAGGGGCCGATCCGTGCCAGAACTCGGTTTGATGTCCATTTTTGCGGCGAAATCCCGCACGACGGGTCGTCCGGCGGGCAGGCGGGCCGCCCTCGGGGGCGCGGCGCTCGCGGCGGGGCGGTCGGGGAAGGCTAGCGCGCGGCGATTCCCAGCAGTTGGTACAGTTCTGTCCGGGAGTGCACGTCGAGCTTCTGGTAGATATGCTTGACGTGCGTTTTCACGGTGCTGTTCGCCACGAACAGCTCGCGTTCGATGTCGGCGGGCTTCTTCCGCTGCGCGAGCAGGAGCACTATCTCCTCCTCGCGCTGCGTGAGCCCGAAGCGCCCGGCCAGCTCGTGGCATTTCGTGCCCAGGCGGTTGCGCTCCGAATAGGCGAGGCGCTCGTCGGCGTAGGGGTTCTTGAGGACCGCGCCCCAGGGGGAGGACAGCTGCTTTTCGGAGAGGAACAGCGCCGTGGCTGCGATCACCGATGCGGCCACGATGGCGGCCAGTGCCGCGTCGAGGGCGGGCGAGGGCTGCATCTGGTCGAACAGGCCGCGAGTCGATATGCCCACCTGCACCGACAGCAAGCGTGCGGCGCGCTCGAAGCCGAAAAGCCATAACGCGTTCGCCCCATAGCGATACGTGAGGTTGCTCAGGATCACCATGATGACGATGAGGCACAGAGAGTAGCTTCCCAGCGCGCAGAAGCCGGAGAACTCGCTGCCGAGGGGGCCGAGCTCGCTGAACGGGAAGAGCGACAGGATGATGAGAGGCAGCGCGAGCTTGCACGCTGTCGAATAGCGAAACGAACCGCGTTTGAGGCAGATTCCCGCATACACCACGACTCCGGCGAAGACCGCGCCCAGGCCCGAGTGGATGCCCAGCGTGCCGTCGAACACGTACTCGCACAGCCCGTATGCAAACGAGTACAGGGCCACGATGGCGATGGGCTTCCACGGAAACGAAAACGAGCCCCAGGCTGCATGCGGCCGCTCGCTGTCGGGCAAAAGCCGGTACGCTCGGCGCAGGAAAGCGAGCGATACCACTGGCACAAGGCACGTGCACACCCACAGCCAAGGGAGCGCCAACCCTTTGAACAGCCACAGCACGAGCGAGCCCGCCACGAGCCCGCCGGAAAAAAACAGCCCCACGCGCAGCGGATTGAGGCAGCCGAACAGCTCCGACCAAAGCAGAATGATGACCGCGATGCCTATACCCCCCAGCGCGGCGGCGGGCGCGCCCACGAGCGCTGCGCAGTCGGGATTCGCGATCGAGTAGAAGTTGAGGCAGGTCGAGGACACCAGCCCGATTCCCGCGACCGCTGTCGGCCACGCCTTGCCGTAGAGCGGGGAGATCCTGCGCGCTCCCAGCGCGGCGGCGATAAGCGCGATGGCGGCAATGAGGTTGAACGCCGCGTATCCGAACCCTGTCGCGGTTTGCGCAGGAAAGCTTATCAAGCTGTTGGCGTACACCGTTTCGGTCCAGACCCTGAAAATGCCCATGCCCGTGAAGCAGAGCGGCATTTCGAGGAATCCCCTTTGCGGTCGTTCCATGGTTCCCCTCCCTCGTCCGACCCGAGGCTTCAGCCTTCGATTATAGGATTCTCGCAGTGCGTTTTCTTCGGCTTATGGGGAAATCCCCCTATTTTCGAAGCGGTGGGGGAGAAGGGGGATGCGCGATTCCCCCTGCTCAATCCGTTTACGGGTGATGCGTTGCGGGGGACGGTGGCATATGGTGGGCACGTTGGGTGTCCGGAGGCGTTTGACGTCGAGCGGATGCAGGGCGAACGGAGTGCAAGGAAAGGGAGGAGAGCAAACATGAAGGGCATTACGCGCAGAGGGTTTTTGGCGGCGGCAACCGTGGCGGCGGCATCGGCCACCGCAGCAGGATTGGCGGGCTGTGCCCCAAGCGGTGCGGCTGGCGAGGGGTCGTCGCAGGATTCCGGTGGGGCGAAAACGCGATGGAGCTGGGAGACGAAGCCCGATCCCATCCTTGAAAGCGACATCGCTGAAACCATCGATGCCGACATCTGCATCGTCGGGTTCGGTGCCACAGGCGCTCCGGCGGCGCTTGCGGCAGCGCAAAGCGGTGCGAAGGTGGTCGTGCTGCAGAAGGAAAGCACGGTGGTCACGAACGGATGGTGCGCGGCGGCGTTCGGCTCGCGTCGGTTCCTCGAGGCGGGGCAAACCTACGACCTTGCCGAGATATACGCCCAGTTCGCCGAGTTGGCCAACGGGCGCGACAATCCGCGCGTCGTGCGGTTGTTCCTCGAACGCAGCGGCGAGGTGATGGATTACCTGCTCGATCAGACTCCCGAGCAGGAGCCGGTTTTGCTGGAGAGCGGCCACACGTTCGGCTGGTACATCAACAACGACATGTCCACGCGCTACGACCAGTTCAAGAAGCTGCTTGAGAACATGGCGGGCAAGGCCGAGGCGGCGGGGGCTCAGGTGCTCTACAAGACGCCGGGCGTGCAGCTTGTGCAGGATGATGGCGGCGCGGTCGTCGGCGTGATCGGAGAGCGCTCCGATGGGAGCTACGTGCGGGTGAACGCGTCGAAGGGCGTCGTTTTGGCCACGGGCGATCTGTCCGACGACGAGGAGATGGTGGAGTGCTTCACCCCCATCCTCAAAGGCGTGCAGAACATGCACGGAATGCCCACCAACACCGGAGACGGGTTCAAGATGGCCCTCTGGGCGGGAGCGAGCATTGATCCTGCTCCCCACTGCATCATGATGCACTTCGATCCCACGTGGCTGCCCGAGGGCAACGCGCCGTACTCCGGCATCCCCTGGCTGCGCGTGAACCTCAAAGGCGAGCGGTTTGCGAACGAGAACCTGGGCTATCAAAGCGTCGTCACCTCCGTGCGCATCCAGCCTGAGCAGACGGCCTTCCAGATCACCGATGCCAACTGGGCTGTGCATGCCGCGGTCGACGACTACCAGCACCCGAACAGCCACAGTCGTCACACCACGAACCCTGAAGCCGATTGGCAAGATGCCATCGACCGTGGCGCCATCGTGCAAGCGGATACGCTGGAGGAGTTGGCCGATGCGTGCGGCATCCGGAAGGACACGTTCCTTGCGACGGTAGAGCGCTATAACGAGCTGGTGGACAAGGGCGTGGACGAGGACATGGGGGTGCGCGGCGACTACCTGTCGTGGAATGCCATTAAGGAGCCACCGTTCTACGCCATCAAACGCATGCCCGGCGTGCTGGCCACGGTGGGCGGTTTGACGGTGAACGAGCGCCTCGAGGTGCTCGATACGGCTGGCGAGCCGATTCCCGGGCTGTACGCGGGCGGCGATGCGTCCGGATCGTTCTACGGCAGCGACTATCCGCTGTTCATCACCGGCGGTTCGCTTGGCCGTGCGTTCACGTTCGGCGTGCTGGCCGTGCGCTCGGCGCTCGGCGTGCTCGACGAGCCGCTTGACGGTTTGGGCGCGCGCT
>OLRI01003170.1_pt1 | contig 10128 bp, 7 predicted proteins | sample 1672871 | NCBI WGS metagenome assembly OLRI01 (sample SAMEA3136732, study PRJEB25190) | human gut metagenome
GCAGCTTCACCGAGGGCAGACCGAACATTGTGCGGAGCAGACTGCCGGTGGCATACCGCCCTGACGCACCGGCTCCCGTTCGGTGGCTTTCTTTTCTGGAGGGGCTTCTCTATACGGAGGATATTCCCACCTTGCAGGAGTTCATCGGTTATAGCCTGATTCCCAGCAACAAGGGGCAGCGCATGATGGTGATTAAGGGTAACGGCGGCGAAGGAAAATCGCAGATCGGAGCTGTGCTGGGTGCGCTTCTCGGCAGCAACATGAAGGACGGCAGCATCGGTAAAATTTCTGAAAACCGGTTTGCCCGCGCGGATCTGGAACACATTCTGCTGTGCGTCGATGATGATATGCGGATGGAAGCATTGCGGCAGACCAACTACGTCAAGTCCATCGTGACCGCTCAAGGCAAAATGGATTTGGAGCGCAAGGGCAAGCAGAGCTATCAGGGTTGGATGTTTGCCCGCCTGCTGGCGTTCTCCAATGGCAATCTGCAAGCGCTATATGACCGAAGCGACGGATTTTACCGCCGCCAGCTTGTACTGACCACCAGGGAAAAGCCTGTGGGACGGATAGATGATCCCGACCTTGCGGAGAAAATGAAAGCTGAAGCCGAGGGGATTTTCCTCTGGGCGTTTGAGGGCTTGAAGCGGCTTGCCGCCAACAACTTCAAATTCACGGAAAGCCAGCGCACACGGGATAACCGGGAGGCAGTGAAGCGAGATAACAATAACGTCTTTGATTTTCTGGAATCCGAGGGCTATATCCGGCTGAAGTCGGACTGCACCATCAGCTCTAAAGACTTGTACGAAATTTACCGGATGTGGTGTGAGGAAAATAATCTGACACCGTTAAAGCGCCGCAGCTTCAGCGAGAGTGTGATTGCGAACCAAAGCAAGTACAATCTTGAATACTGCAACAAGATCACCAATGCTGCCGGACGGCGTGTATGGGGCTTCTTCGGTATTGAAGCGATTGCCAGACCTAATATAAACGGGTTTTCTGATGTTTCAGAGTATACGTACGTACCGAAGGACTGGCGATGATTTTTCTGCGACTGCGCCGTGTACGTATGTACGTTTTACTTTCCTGAAACGCCGCTATATGAAAAACTCTGACCGGCAAAGCCTATGTTTTCGGGCACGAAATCAAGCCAAGTGAAATCCGTAAATTATTTGCCTGATGGCAGAAATGGTTTCACGGAATCGCGCTTCTCGGAACAGCAAAGCGGGTACGTGGAAGCGTGGAGAATCACACGTTTTAGAGTAAAGTCACACAGAACAGAAAAGTCGATAGGTGCCACCTGTGAACAGGACATCATAACGGCGATTCTGAGCGGATTTGACGACAATAGAATTTTTCACGATACAGCGAAGCGGATGCGCCGAATGGCGTGCTGGCTTCGCTTTTTCATCATCTGAATTTTGGAGGGAATTTGAATATGAGTGTACGCAATGAGATCAAGGCGCAGATCGTTCGCGCCGGTTTTACCATGCAGGAAGTTGTTGACCTGTTACATGATGAATATGGCTGGTCGGACAGTGTTTCCAATCTGTCCGCAAAATTGCAAAGGGAGAGCATCCGCTACAAGGAGGTCGTGGAACTGGCTGATGTGCTGGACTGCGACATCGTGTGGGTGAAGCGAGGGGAGCGCCGATGAAAGCACAGTACGCCATTCTCCGCTTTGCCAAGTACAAGGGGCCGGAAATCGGCCACATCGAGTCCCACAACGAGCGTACCAAGGAGAAGTACGCCAGCAACCCCGACGTGGACACGGCGCGCAGCCACCTCAATTTCCATCTGGTGACGCCGCAGCGCAAATACCGCGCCGAGGCGGAAAAGCAGATCGCGGAGGCAGTCTGCCGCACGCGGTCGGACAGCGTGCGCGTGGTGGAGGCGCTGGTGACAGCCAGCCCGGAGTTCTTTAAGGGCAAGAAAAAGGGCGAAATCAAGGCCTATTTTCAGGAGGCGCTGGGCTTTATCCAAGAGCATCAAGACCCGAAAACGATCATCTCCGCCGTGGTGCATATGGACGAGAAAACGCCCCATATGCACCTTTGCTTTGTCCCGCTGACAGCGGACAAGCGGCTCTCCGCCAAGGAAATCGTCGGCAACAAGAAGAAGCTGACGCAGTGGCAGGACAGGTTTTGGGAGCATATGGTCAAAAAATACCCCGACTTGGAGCGCGGCGAGAGTGCCGGTGAAACCGGACGCGACCATATCCCACCGCGGGTATTCAAGGAGGCTGTCCATCTGAACCGGATGAAGGAGCAGATACTGAAACTGATGACAGATACCAATCTTCTTAATAAAAAATCGAAAATGGAAGAACTGGAGGCATTGTTGGACAAATATGTTCCGGCAACAGAAGCTCTGCGGACGAAGCTCAGAAAGTATGATAAGGCGTACAAAGCACTTTCTGATGAGAACAGCGCACTGGAAGCGGAATTACAAACAGCAAAAGATGCCAGCAAGGAAAAGATTGCGGACAGACTGAAATACGGAAAAACGGAGCAGGAGCTTTGTGAGCTTCATGCTCTGATAGACAACATACCACCGGAAATTGTAGCTGCTTATAGGAGAAAAACAACAGGATTGCAAAACGAACGTTGAGGATAGCTTATGAACAATGAATTGATGAGAGACGTAAACTTCATTCGTTGTTCTACGATGATCGCCGAACTGCTGATGAAGTATAAATCTATGGAAACAGAAGAAGACCAAGAGGGCTGGATGCAAGAAGGGGCATCCAGCCCTCTTCTTTTTTTACTGCGGCTATTGAAAAGTTTTTTGTCATCGTTTATACTGTTTGAAGTAGATGTTTATTACTGACAAAACAGAATGAAGGAGGTACCGTCCATGGAAAATGCATACATATATACACGTGTTTCAACCTTGATACAGGTGGACGGTTTTTCTCTTGAGGCACAGGAAGCAGAAATTAGAGCTTTTGCGGAAGCGCGCAAGATCAATATTGTCGGGAAATATACGGATGAAGGGAAATCCGGAAAGAATGCCGAGCATCGTCCTGCCTTTACGCAGATGATGGAGGATATTCGGAGCAAGAAGGACAACATTCGTTATGTTCTTGTTTTTAAGCTTTCCCGTTTTGCCAGAAATACCAGTGACACCGCAAAGTACCTTCAGGAGCTTTCAAGCTATGGAATTGGTCTTTTGGGGATCAAGGACGGGATCGACACTTCAACCGTTACCGGCAAGATGATTGCAAATATTATGGGAGCTGTCGCGGAAGTCGAGCTTGAGAACATTCATGAACAGACGCTTGCCGGTAGACAGCAAAAAGCCAGAAACGGTCTCTGGAACGGAGCGCAGGCCCCGTTTGGATATTCTTTGAAGGATAAAAAACTAATGATATATCAGAAAGAAGCGGAAACGGTCAAGGAAATTTTCCGGCTCTACACAGAGGAAGGGCAGAGCATCAGCTACATTGCAAAGAAACTTAATGATGAAAACATCCAGCGTGAGCAGCGCGGAAATGTAAAAATCTCCGGCTTTACAGACAGAACCGTTCGTATCATTCTCAGTAATCCGGTTTATGCAGGCATGATTTCCTACGGTCGCCGCCATACGGTAAAGGTTGAGGGAAAGAACAACGAAACGAAGGTCGTGAAGCAAGACGATGAAAGCAAGATTATCCTTGTGGATGGCGTGCATGAACCGATTGTCAGCAAGGAGACTTTTGCAAAAGCAGCAGAGCGGCTGAAAAAGAATGTTGCCCATCGAAAAACCCGAAGTGACAGTACGACCGTTTATCCACTAACCGGCCTGATCAGATGTCCAGACTGCGGAAAAAACATCTTTGGTTATACTGCGCCGCCAAGGAAAAAGAAAAACGGAAAAGAAGGTTATTATCCGAGATATATTTCCTATCGGTGCATATCCGGAAGAGATAGAAACGGGATCAGCTGTTCTCTTGCCAACAAGTATTACAGCGGCACCAAACTGGAAACCGAGGTGAAAGAGGTTATATCCTCCATGGTGACAATCCCGGAGTTTGTAGAGCTTATTTCTCAAAAGATTGATATCCAGACAGATGTAAATTCTCTGCGGAAGAAGCAGACAGCAATCCGAAATGAGATCACCAAATATAGCGGCAATCTGCTCCAGACTGAAAAGAGACTGACGGAGCTTGACATTGCGGATAGGCACTATCAAAGTAAAGTAGACAGTCTGAATCGTATTCTGGATGACCTGTATGAAAAGATCGAGGATGCACAGACAAGACTTGATGAAGTAGATCAGAAAATCGCTATGGTTGAAAAATCTGCCATGACGAAGAAATCCATCTTTGAAATGCTGGAAGGCTTCAGCAAGTATTACGATGTCATGTCGCCGGAGGATAAAAGGGCATTGTTGCAGGCTATGGTTTCGTTTATAGAGCTGTATCCGGAAAAGCGGGATGACAAGCATCTGATAAAGACGATCCATTTCACCTTCCCTGTTACCTACGATGGTGAAAGCGGAGCATTATTTGTCAGAACTAATGAACAGCAAGTTGAGACGGTATGCTTATTGTCCAAACTTCAAAGCAAGGAACATATCGAGATCGAAGTGAAAATGGACGAGCTGGATTTGACTTCGGCGGAGAGTAAGGCAACCTATGAGGAAATCAAGGCGTATGTTCTGGAACATACCGGTTTGAAGGTCAGCTACCTCTATATCGCACAGGTGAAGCAGAAATACGGCATCATTGAGCGTGAGAACTACAATAAGCCAAAATCCGAAAACGCCAAGCAGCCCCAATGCCCACCGGAGAAGGAAAAGGCAATTACGGAGGCATTACGTCACTTTGGGATGATTTGAGGCGGATGTCTTAATCATTAAAGGAACGGTGAGGGTATGAAGTACAAAATTGCGATCTGCGACGACTCCGGTGCGGACAGGCAATATGTTTTGAATATGGTGCGCGCCTGGGCTTCGTCCGCCGGTCACACGGTGCATATCGACGATTTTCCCTCCGCCGAGAGCTTCCTGTTCCGCTACGCAGAAGAAAGCGACTACGACATTCTTCTGCTGGATATCGAAATGGGCGCGATGGACGGCGTCACGATGGCAAAAGAGCTTCGCAAGAGCAACGACACGGTGCAGATCATTTTCATCACCGGCTACTCCGATTACATTTCAGAGGGCTACGAGGTGGCGGCGCTCCACTATCTGATGAAGCCCGTGAAGGAAGAAAAGCTCCGGTCGGTGCTGGATCGCGCCGTGGAAAAGATAACAAAAAACGAACGGGTCTTGCATTTCGAGGCCGGCGGAGAAATGGTGCGTGTGCCGATTTATCAGATTCGATATGCAGATGTGCTCGGCAACTATGTGACCGTTCACGCGCGAACGGATGTGACGGTGAAGATGACATTGGGCGAGCTTGAAAAGCAGCTCGACGAGTGCTTCTACCGCGTGGGGCGCTCTGCGCTCGTGAATCTGACGCAGATCAGCCGCGTCACCAAGACGGAGATCCGGCTCAGTGACGGAACCGCCATCCCGCTGCCGCGGGGCGCGTATGAGGGCGTCAACCGTGCCATTATCAACATGAGGTAAGGCGTATGGAATTGTTTGCAAAGAAAATCGAAAAGCAGCTCGCCTCCTATCAGCAGGAGCTGATCGAAACGCATTACCGGGAGGTAGACAACATGTACCGCCAGATCCGCGGCTGGCGGCATGACTACCGCAACCATATTCAGACCATGAAGGCTTACGCTGCCGCGGGAGATTGGGACGCCATCCGAAACTACCTCGACCTGCTGGACACCGATCTGCAAACCGTGGACACGGTCATCAAGACCGGCAATCCCATGACCGACGCCATCTTGAACTCCAAAATCTCCCTTGCAAAGGCAAAGGGCATTGAGGTAGCGGCGGATGCCCACATCCCCGTCCGGCTGAAGTCCTCGGAGATCGATCTCTGCTGCATCCTCGGCAATCTCTTCGACAACGCCATTGAGGCCAGCATGAAGCTGCCGGAGGACAAGCGCCTCATCCGGGTCTATATGGATATGAAAAACACCCAGCTCTACATCTCCTTCACCAATTTTACCGCCGGGAAGAAAATGCACAAGGAGGGAGGGCTGTTCCGCAGCACCAAGGGCGAGGGGCATGGCTTCGGCCTTGTTCGCATCGACGCCATCGTGGAGCGGCTGGACGGATACATCAGCCGCAACAGCGAGGACGGTGCATTCACCACTGAAATACTGCTTCCGCAGGAGTGAGAGCTGCAATTCATCCCCCGGAAAAAGCGATTCGTCCCCGGAATGCTCCGGGGACGATTTTTTCTGCTATGCTATGCGCGTGAGGTGAAACGACATGAAACACAGAGAAAAACCGAAGTACAGCGTCCGGCAAAATGTCTGCTTTATGGTGCGGACCGCTTGGGAGAAGCGCAGGAGAGTGCTGCTCCTTTGCGTTGTGGTCGCGGCCATCAAAGTGGCGTTGGATTTGGCGCAGCTCTATGTCACACCGGAAATTCTTACGAGGGTGGAGCAGGGCGTTCCCGTGGGGGAGTTGCTGACAACTATCGGATTTTTCACAGCGGCACTTCTTCTCTTACAGGGGGCTGCGGCGTATTGCGATGCCATCCGGATGCCCGGTGAGGTCGATGTTCGCTGTGCCATCATCCGCATGATCTCCCGGAAAAGCGGCGAGACCTCCTACCCAAATGTCCACGACTCCAAAATTCTGAAGCTGGAGGAGCAGGCGCAGCGGGCCACCAGCGGCAACGACGATGCGGCGGAGCATATTTGGCGAACGCTGACGGAGCTGCTGGCAAATCTCGGCGGCTTTGCCGTATATCTGCTGCTGTTCTCCCGCTTGAGCTGCTTTTTGATCCTGCTGGTGGTGCTGACCGCCGCAGCAGACTTCTTCGTTTCCCACTACATCAGTGAGTGGGAGTACCGCCACCGGGATGAACGGGAACAGTATGACAAGGAACTGCACTATTTTCTGATGCAGCCTCGGCAGATACAGCTTGCCAAGGACATCCGCGTCTTTGGTTTAGTCCCTTGGCTGCGGGAATTGCGGGAAAAATCCATGAAGGCACTCTCCGCCTTCATCGCCCGCCGGGAAAGGACTTATCTCTGGGCTAATGTGGCTGACGTGGCGCTGACGCTTCTTCGCAACGGCATCGCGTATGCGTATCTGATTCGGCAAACTCTGGTACATGGCTGGCCTGCATCGACATTTTTGCTCTACTTTACTGCCGTCAGCGGCGCTGCATCGTGGGTGACCGGCATCCTGACCCAGTGCAGCCAACTGCATAAGGAGAGCATCGACCTGTCCAAAATACAGGAATATTTGAACATTCCGGAGCCGTTTCAGTTTGAGGGCGGAGCGCAGCCGCCCGCAGCCGACGGATATGAACTGCGGTTGGAGAACGTGTCCTTCCGCTATCCGGGCACGGAGAGGGATATTCTCAGGCACATAGACCTGACCATCCATCCCGGCGAAAAGCTGGCGGTGGTGGGCTTGAACGGTGCGGGCAAGACCACCATGGTGATGCTGCTTTGCGGCTTCTACGACCCCACCGAGGGGCGCGTGCTGCTAAACGGGCAGGATATTCGTGAATTTGACCGCAGCGCGTATTACCGCCTGTTTTCCGCTGTATTTCAGGGGTTTTCCATTTTGGATACCACCATTGCGGAATGTGTTGCCCAGACCACCGAGCATATCGACAGAGTAAAAGTCGATCACTGCCTTGCACAGGCCGGCTTGACAGAGGCTATTGCCAAATTCCCCCAAGGGGTGGATACCCACTTTGGCCGGGAGGTGTATCTGGACGGCGTACAGCTCTCCGGCGGCCAGACCCAGCGGCTGATGCTGGCGAGAGCGCTTTATAAGGACGGGCCCATCCTCGTTCTGGACGAGCCTACGGCGGCGCTGGATCCCATTGCGGAAAACGATATTTACCAAAAGTACAGCGATATGACGGCGGGTAAGACCTCCGTGTTCATCTCCCACCGGCTGGCGTCCACCCGCTTCTGTGACCGCATCCTCTTTATAGCAGACGGCGGCATCGCCGAGGAGGGTACCCACAAGGAGTTACTGGCAAAGGGCGGTGCTTATGCGGAGCTATTTGCCGTGCAGAGCCGCTATTATCAGGAAGGAGGTGTGCAGGATGAAGAAGAAAGCTGAGGGCATGAGCCTGCGGGAGACCTTTGCCATCCACCGCCGGGCGGCACGAGATATGCGCCGGATCGCACCGGGCTGCTTTATGCCGTTTATCCTCTGTGCTGTTGTGGAGGCAGCATCGCCCTATGCGGTCATCTGGCTCTCCGCCCGGCTTGTCGATGAACTATCCACCCTTCGCAGACCGGAGATTCTGGCCAAATGGGTCCTTTGGATCGTAGCGGTCAGTGCTGCGGCAGAGCTGCTCAAGGCCGTGCTGGAGAGGTGGAAAAATGTCCGGAGCGAACTGCTTGACAGACAGAAAGAAGTTTTGTATACCGAGAAATTTCTGCGGATGGATTATGCCGACTGTGACAGGCAGGAAACACGTGATCTGTTCTCTCAGATCCGGCAGAATGCCGACTGGTCCGGTTGGGGCTTTGCCCATCTCAAGCTGTACTATACGCAGGCAGTCCAAGGCATCACCGGCATTTTAGGGGCTGCCGCCTTGACGGTGAGCCTGTTCACCCGGCAAGTCCCGACCTCGGCGGGAAAATTGACCGCTCTCAATCACCCGCTTTTCCTTGTGGGCATCCTTCTGCTGATTGCCGCCGTTACCTGCCTTGGTCCGGCGCTGGCCGGCAGAGCCTATTCTGCCTGGAACACGCTGGCAGAGCAGGTATGCTTCGGCAATCGCGTGTTCAGCCACTTCGTTTTCATGCAGCCGGGGGACAAGGAAAAAGACATGGATCGCAGAATGTACCGCCAGAGCGAACTGGCGGAGCATTATGTCCGCACAGTGAATATCTTCGGCGTCGGCTCTCCCGTGGCAAAGGCGTCCCAAACCACTGTGGGACTGAGCAAGGCGCTGGCCGCCTCTCTATCCGCTGTTCTCTCCGGCGTTGTGTATGTGTTCGTATGCTTGAAGGCGCTGGGCGGTGCCTTCGGCATCGGCAGCGTGACCCAGTATGTCAGCGCCGTGACCACATTTTCCGGCAACGCCGCCCTGCTACTGAGCACCGTCAGTCATATGCGGGCCAATGCTGAGTTCCTCAAGGCCATCTATACGTTTCTCGACATTCCCAATTCCATGTATCAGGGGAGTCTCACCACCGAAAAGAGGTCGGATCGTCAGTATGACGTGGAGTTTCGGGATGTATCCTTCCGTTATCCCGGCTCGGACATCTGGGCGCTGCGCCATGTGAATATGAGGTTCAAGGTCGGAAAAAGGCTTGCCATCGTGGGCGAAAACGGCAGCGGCAAGACCACCTTCATCAAGCTCCTGTGTCGCCTGTACGACCCGCAGGAGGGGCAGATTTTGCTCAACGGCATCGACATCCGCAAGTACCGCTATGATGATTACATGGGCATATTTTCCGTGGTATTTCAGGATTTCCAGCTCATCTGCCAGCCCTTGGGCAACAATGTGGCGGGCAGCATGGAATATGACCGTGACCGGGCAAAGAAGGCTCTGATCGATGCAGGCTTCGCAGACCGTCTTGCAGCGATGGAAAAGGGTCTGGACACCATGCTTTACAAAAATCTCTCCGAGGACGGTGTCGAGGTTTCCGGCGGCGAGGCGCAGAAGATCGCCATTGCCCGCGCACTCTATAAGGACGCGCCCTTCATCATCCTCGACGAGCCAACGGCGGCGCTGGACCCCATCGCCGAGGCGGAGATCTACAGCAAGTTCGATGAGATCGCAGGCAATAAGACTGCCATCTATATCTCCCACCGCCTGTCCTCCTGCAAATTCTGCGACGAGATCGCCGTGTTCCACGAGGGCGCGGTCATCCAGCAGGGCAGCCACGCCGAATTGCTCGCCGACAGCGGCGGCAAATACTACGCGCTCTGGAACGCACAGGCGCAGTATTATACGGAGTGAAGCTGCTCTGTGCGTCAGAAAGAAACCGCTGTAATCCCCATCCCGCGCAGGATGGAGATTACAGTGGTTTTGATTTGGCCATCAAAGACAACCCCCGGCTCTGCCGGGGGGAAAAAATAGCCTATGGC
>OLRI01003173.1_pt1 | contig 10121 bp, 9 predicted proteins | sample 1672871 | NCBI WGS metagenome assembly OLRI01 (sample SAMEA3136732, study PRJEB25190) | human gut metagenome
TTGCCATCGTCGATTTGCCCGCGATGCCGTCCACCAGCAGATTGTTGCGGTCTTGGAACGCGCGCAGCGCCTTCTCCGTCGCGTCGCCGAAATCGCCGTCAACGCTGCCGGTGTAGTAGCCAAGCTGCTTCAAGCGGCGCTGGAGTGTTTTGACGTCAGCGCCGGACGAGCCTTTTTTGAGAACGGCAGCCGCAGTTGGCGTGGGCGTTGCGGTCGGCCGCGCAGTGGTGGCGACGCTGCCGGGCGGCGTGGTCACCACGGTGACAATGCCGTTGGACGTAATCACGCCCGGCTGTGTCGTCGGCATGACGGTGTTCGTGCCGAAATTGAAAACGGATTCAACCGTCGGCGTGGGCGAAGGAGTGGGCGTGGCGGTGCGCTGGGGCGCTGTGACAGCAACCGTATTGTAAACAACACCCTGATTGGACAGGTCGCCCGACAGGTCGTCCGGCGGCACAAAGCAGCCCGTCAGCGTCATGGACAGCGCCAAAACACCGCACAGGGCAGCGCCCTTGAGAATGCGGTTGCGAACAGTTGCAGCGGCATGATTCTTCATGATGATAATTCCCTTCCTTCACACTCAGGGCGAGCGGAGCAAGCGTTATCCTCCTGCCGGATTTGCCGGAAAGAGGCGTATGGGCAATCGCCCATCTATATTGTACACATTTATCGGGCAGTGTGCAAGGGCTAAATTGCACTTCCCCTGCCGGAAAGTGGCGAAAAGCCCGCGCCTTCCAATGATATAACGAAACAAGCGGCGCTTTTCCTCCCTTTCCGCTGGATTAGACGGAGAAAAACGCAGATTTGTTCCACTAAATCAACTATAATTCGACATGTGCGCCGGATTTTCCTGCTGCGAAAACCGTTTCGATATGAAAAACCCCGCCGGACGCTTCCGACGGGATTCGATTATTCATGCTTGCGAACCTTGCATTTCAGCACGGCATCCACTGCTTTGCCCATTTCCGGCAGCTGAATGTCCATCAAGCGTCCCTCGTCGCACTTCTTGGCAAGTTCGGGCTGAATCGGCAATTGCGCCAGCATCGGCAGTCCATACTGCTTCGCGACATCCGCCGTGCGCCCTTCGCCGAAGGGGTACAGGCGCTTGCCGCAGTCCGGGCAGGTGTAGTAGGCCATGTTCTCGACGATGCCGAGCACGGGCACGTGCATCATGTCGGCCATGTTGACGGCCTTGTCGACGATCATGCCGACGAGCTCCTGCGGGGACGTGACGACGACCACGCCCGCCACGGGCAGGGACTGGAACACCGTCAGCGGCACATCGCCCGTTCCGGGAGGCATGTCGACGAACATATAGTTCACGTTGTCCCACTGCACGTCGGTCCAGAACTGGGTCACGGCGCCGGCGATGACCGGGCCGCGCCAGACGACGGGGTCGGTCTCGTTCGGAAGCAGGAGGTTGATGGACATGATCTCGATGCCGGTGCGGGTACGGTTGGCATACAGGAAGTCCTCGCCGCCCATGGCGCCGCCGTGGACGCCGAAAGCCTGCGGGATCGACGGGCCGGTGATGTCGGCATCGAGCACAGCGGCCTGATGGCCGCGGCGCTGCATCTCGCAGGCGAGCAGGCTCGTCACGAGGCTCTTGCCGACGCCGCCCTTGCCGGACACGACCGCGATGACCTTATCGACGCGGGAACCGGGACGCAGCGGTTGCTGCAGGGACTCCGGCTCGTGCTGGGCACAGGCCTCGCCGCAGGTCGAACAGTCGTGCGTGCAGTTTTCGGGTGTTTCGTTGTGATTGTCACTCATTGTGGTGGATTCCTCCATTTCAACAGTATGTTGACCTTATTATACCCCGAAAGCGCAGGAAGTCAACCGGCAAGCGCATCCGGCTCTGCTGCGGCCGGCTGCGCGGACTGTGCGTCCACATACTTCTGAAGGCGGCAGAGCACCACACACGCCTCGGCGCGCGTGGCGTTGGCCTGCGGGGCAAAATTGGAACCGCGGCCGTTGAGCAGGCCCTGCTCATAGCAGAAGCAGACCGGCTCGAGCGCCCAACCGCCGATGGCATTCAGGTCGTTGATCGGATATGACGAGATCTCGGACGACGGCGTGGTGTCCAGCCCCTTCCAGTTCAGGTATTTTGCCATGATCTTCGCCATTTCCTGACGGGTGATGTTGTTTTGCGGGAGGAATATCCCGTCGCCGTAGCCGTCCACGATCCCGTTTTCCGTGGCCCAGGCCACAAACGACGTGTACCACTCCCCGTCCGGGACGTCCCGAAACACGCTGGTGGTGTAGTCCGTATCCTTGACGCCCGCCATGCGGCCGAGCATCGTCACAAACGCGGCGCGCGTGAGCGTGCCGTTCGGCTGGAACTCCCCTGCGCTCACGCCGTTGACCCAGCCGGCGCTCGCCGCGGCCTCAATGGACGTCTTGGCCCAGTGATGGCGGCAGTCATAGAACGTCGGCTCGACATCGACCTCGCCGGGGGCTTTCTTCTGAAGGCCATAATGGGCCGCGATGCCGCGCGCGTCCGCCTGCGCGATGGCCCGGAGCTTGGCGTCACTCGACAGGAACTGCTCACACTCGCTGTTGCTGCTGATAAAGCAGTGCTCCACGATCATGGACGGGACATTGTTCTCCACACCGTAGCGGACGATGCCGTAGTAATCGGCGAGCTCGCCGTTGGGATAGAGCGTGTTGTCCTGCGAGCTCTTTTTGACCAGGCCGCGATTATAAATGCCGAGATTTTTGAGCTGCATGAGGATATTCGTGCCGATACTGTCGAGCACATTGGCGATCTCGGGCCGGTAGTTGCCGTTACTGACGAGCACCTCAGCGCCGTGCGCCGACTGGCTGGGCGAGGAATTCAGATGCAGGCTCACGAGCAGATCGGAGTGCTGAGCTGCTGCAAAGAGCACGCGGTTTTCCACCTTGCTCAGCGGCGCGGTGGCGCTCGTGCCGTAGCTGTCCGAGCGCGTCATGTCCACGTGGACATGACGGTACGTCTCGAGCTCCTGCTTTAAGTACAGGCCGATCTTGAGCACAAGGTCCGCCTCGTGATAACCATAGGTGCTGCTGATCGCGCCGGGATCGTTGCCACCCGCGCCGTTGCCGCCGTGGCCGGGGTCGAGCGTGATGTACAGCCAGTCGGTGTCATTGCCGTCCGTCTCGTTCGCCGCCGCAGCCGCCGGGCTCAGCAGCGCCGCCGTCAGCACCAGCGAGAGAAAGATAGATAGGATTCGTTTCATCGCTTCTCCGGACGCGCCGCGTGCGCGTCCGCCCTCCTTCTTGGGAATTATGACAACTTTTGTCGAAGCTGATTGTACCCCATCCTTCCCGCTTTTGCAAGGGCATAGAATGTCAGCGGCAGAAATTTAAGGCAATCAGCAAAGTTTGACATTTCCCGCCGGGTTGTGCTATGCTGTGTAATACTCTATGACAAAATGAGGTTGCATACATGGATATGACTCTGGTAGTGATGGCGGCCGGGCTCGGCTCGCGCTATGGCGGCGTCAAGCAGATCGAGCGTCTCGGCCCCGACGGCGAGATCCTCATGGAATACGCGATCTACGACGCGCTGCGCGCCGGGTTTGACCGCATCGTGCTCATCATCAAGCCGCAGATGCTGCAGGATGTGCGCGCCCTCTTCGGCGACCGCATCGAGCAGCGCACCGGCATCCGGATCGACTATGCGTTTCAGACGCCGGAGCGCTTCACCGCGGCGCGGCCGGAGCTGGCGCAGCGGCAGAAGCCGCTCGGCACGGTGCACGCCGTGCTGTGCGCGCGCGATGCGATCGAAACGCCGTTCGCCGTCATCAACGCCGATGATTTTTACGGCCGCGGCGCGATCGACGCCATTGCCGCCGCGCTGCCGGAGCTGCGCGGCGCGCAGGACGCCGCCATGGTCGGCTACCGGCTGAAAAACACCGTGAGCCCCTTCGGCACCGTCACGCGCGGCGTGTGCGCGACCGAAAACGGCCTGCTGCGCAAGGTGCACGAGACGTACAAGATCCAGCTGTGCCCCGACGGCACGATCCGCGACACGTCCGGCGCGGGCGCGGGCGTCGCGCTCGACCCCGAGGCGCTCGTGAGCATGAACATGTGGGGCTATCACCCGGCGATGCTGGACGTGATGGCGCAGTATTTTGACGCCTTTGTGCGCGATCTTGCCCCCGGTGACGAGAAGCGCGAGTGTCTGCTGCCCGTGATGATGGACGCGCTCACGGCGCAGGGGCGCGTAAACACGCGCGTGCTGCAGACCAGCGAACGCTGGTTCGGCCTGACGTATCAGGACGACAAGCCCGGCGTCGTCGCGGCGCTGCGCGCCCTGCACGCCGACGGGACGTATCCCCCGGCGCTGTGGAAATAAATCTGCCGAAACTGCCAATCGCGGCGATCTGTCCGATCGCCGCGATTTCTTTACAAATTTCTAATGGTTTTTTAAGTGTCTCCCGGTATGATAAAGTAACCAAAGTTTCAGGAGGCACCCGCGATGGACGAGATGCTGCGCATCGCCGTATTCGGCGACTCGCTGATGAAGGGCACGCTGCCGGACGAGCAGCTGCGGTATCATTTTCACACCAACCTGTTCGAGGCACCACTCGCCGGTCTGCACGCCGAGGTGACGAACAAGTCCGTCTTCGGCGCGACCTCGCGCAAGGGCGTCACGCTCGTGCAGCGCGACCTCGCCCGCGGCCACCGCTATGACTGGGCGCTCGTGGAATACGGCGGCAACGACTGCAACTATGACTGGCCCGACGTGGCCGCGCACCCGGAGCAGGACCACGACCCCGTGGTGCTGGCGGACGAATTTCGCGCGAACATGACCGCCATCGTGCAGATGCTGCGCGAGGCCGGCATCCGCCCGATCTTCACGACCCTGCCGCCCATCGACGAGGTGAAGTACCTCGCCTGCATCGACCACAACGGCGCGAGCGCCGCGGGCGTGATGCAGTGGCTGGGCGACGTGCGGCGCATCTACCGCACGCAGGAGCGCTATTCCGGGCTCGTGCGCACCATCGCCGCCGAGCTGGACGTGCCGTGCGCCGACCCGCGCGAGCGCTTTCTCGACGGGGGCGACCCCCACGCGCTCAACGCGGACGACGGCATCCACCTGTCGGAGGAAGGATACCGGCTGTTTTACGGCGCGCTCATCGAGCAGGTGCGCGCGATCATCTGAGATCCATAGAAAAGGAGCGGACACCGATCACGGTGTCCGCTCCTTTTTCGTTCTTATGCGCGGCAGGCCGCCTGCGTGCGCGCGAGCAGGCGCGCGGCCGTGCGCGCGTCCGCCTGACCGGGCAGCAGCCGCCAGACCCAGTTGCCGGCGGCCGTGCCGGGCGTGTTCATGCGGCTCTCCGCGCCGAGGCCGAGCACGTCCTGCATCTGCGCGATGAACAGCTCCGCGCGCGAGCCCATGCCGGCGCGCAGCAGCGCCTCCGGCAGACGCGCAACGTCGTACACGCCGAGGCAGCGCATGGCATAGTCCGCGTCCGCGCCGCCGAGCGCCGCCCATGCGGCGGCGGGCGCATTGTCGTGCGTGCCGACGTAACAGACGCTGTGCGCGCGCACGCGGTCGGGCCGGTGCTCGGACGTGCCGCTCGGGTCGAAGCCGAACAGCAGCACGCGCATGCCGGGGCAGCCGGAGCGCGCGACGAGGCGGCGCACGTCGTCGTCGATCGTGCCGAGATCCTCGGCGATCAGCTCCAGTTCCGGCGCTGCCGTGTGCAGCGCCTGCAGCAGCGCCGGGCCGGGGCCGGGCGCCCAGTGGCCGCCGCGGGCGGTCAGTTCGCCACGTGGCACCACCCAATAGCTTGAAATGGCGCGAAAATGGTCAAGGCGCACCACATCATAGCGCTTTGCAGCGCCGCGGATGCGGTCCTTCCACCACCGGAAGCCGTCCGCACGCATGGCATCCCAATCATAGAGCGGGTTGCCCCAGAGCTGGCCGTCGGCGCTGAAATAGTCCGGCGGGACGCCGGCGACGGCGCTCGGCTGCCCGTCGGGGTCGAGGCGAAACTGCGCCGGCTGCGCCCAGACGTCCGCGCTGTCGGGCGCGACGTACATGGGCAGGTCGCCGATGATGCGCACGCCGTGCGCGTGCGCGTAGGCGCGCACCGCGTCCCACTGGCGGGTGAACTCCGTCTGGAGATAAGCGTGCAGGAGCACGCGGTCGTCGAGCCGCTCGAGCGCGGCCGCGAGCGCGGCGGCTGAGCGGTCGCGCAGGGGCTGCGGCCAGGCATACCACGGCGCGCCGCCCTGCTCTTCCTTCACGGCCATGTACAGGCAGTAGTCGCGCAGCCACGGCTCGGCTGCGAGCGCGGCGCGCAGCGCAGGCGCGGCAGTGTCCCGTTCGCGCGCGAACGCCGCGTCCCAGAGCGCGGTCCTGCCCGCGTGCACGCGGTCATAGTCCACACGCATGGGGTCTGCGCCCCAGTCGATGGCACGCACCTCGCCGGCCGTGAGCGCGCCGCGCGCCAGAAACGGCTCGGGCGAGAGCAGGTCGGTGCTGCCGGCAAACGTCGAGGCCGACAGGTACGGCGAGTGCGCACCGTCCGGCGGGTTGAGGGGCAGGATCTGCCAATAGCGCTGCCCGGCGGCAGCGAGAAAGTCGATAAAATCCCGGGCGTCTGCACCCAGGTCGCCGATGCCGCACGGCCCCGGCAGGGCCGACACCGGCAGCAGGATACCGCTGGAACGGTTCATGCTCCGTCACTCCTTTTGATAGCTGCGGATGATCTCGCGGAACTTCGGATTGCGCGGCAGCAGGCGCATGAGCGGCAGGCCCAGCACACCGAGCACGATGACCTCGCCGAGCGCGACCTGACCGCCGAAGATCCAGAACGATGCATTCAGGTGCGGAAACACGGCGTCCGTGAGCGACCACGTGAGCACCGCGCCGACAAACGCAAAATTGAACACGACCGGCATGAGCGCGGCGAGGATGCACCGCACCCACGACTGCGCACCGCGGCCGCGGCCGAGCCACGCCGTGCACAGCGCCGCCAGCAGCGTTGCGAGCGAGCCGAAAACCACGTCAAAAATACCCGCCGCGCTCAGCAGATTGGCGATCGCGCAGCCGACGAACAGCCCCCACGCCGTGCAGGGGATGAAAAACGGCAAAATGCACAGCACCTCCGAGACCCGGCACTGGATCGCTCCGTAACTGATCGGCGCCAGAAGCATCGTCAATGCGGCATAGGCCGCGCCCGTGACCGCCGCGGCGGTCAGCTTTCTCGTGGTGATGTGCATGATTCAATTCCTCCCATTTTTTTCGTTGCACACGTTGTGCGCGCAGGGGTATGGCACCTGCGCATGATGAATTGTGACGGCGGCTATTTTACTCCCCCGCCGCCGCGTTGTCAACCGGTTTGCTGTACAGACAGCCGCAGTATTCCTGCCGGTAGAGGCCGTACTGTTTGGACAGCTCGATGCTGCGCTTATAGCCCTCGCGCTTTTTGAAGTCCGACGGCAGCCAGCGCACGCCGTATTGCTGCGCCAGCTCCGCGCCGATGGCGTTGAGCCGCTGCGCGTCCTTGTGCGGCGAGACGGTGAGCGTCGTGCCGAAAAAGTCGAACCCGTGCGCGCGCGCCTGCCGCGCCGTCTCCTCCAGACGCAGGCGGAAGCACACCGTGCAGCGCGCGCCGCCCTCCGGCTCGCGCTCGAGGCCGCGGACGGCGTCGATGTAGCGCTGCCCGTCATAATCGCACGCGAGCAGGTCCACCGGCTCCGGCGTCGGGAGCTGACGGATGAGCTCCCGCTGCCAGTAGAGGCGGCGGTCATATTCGTCCCGCGGCTGGATGTTCGGGTTATAATACAGCACGGTCACGCGAAAATACCGCGTGAGGTACTCGAGCACGTAGCTGCTGCACGGGCCGCAGCAGCTCTGCAGCAGCAGGCGCGGCTTGCCCTCCGGCGGGAGGGCAGCGAGCAGCGCATCGAGCTGTTTTTGATAGTTTTCTTTCATAAGCGTCACCTGCCGGACAGTATAGCACACCCGCGCGCAGAATACCAGTGCGGGCCTTGACGCGGCGGGGTATTTCCGATATGATATAAAGTAGGAAATTATGCAAAGGAGGCGCGTCCGTCATGGACCAGCGCATGAGTAAGGACAAATATTATCTCAACATCGCCGACGCGGTGCTCGACCGCTCGACCTGCCTGCGGCGCAAATACGGCGCGATCATCGTCAAGAACGACGAGATCCTCTCCACCGGCTACAACGGCGCGCCGCGCGGGCGCGTCAACTGCTCCGAGCTCGGCTACTGCAACCGCGAGCAGCTGCGCATTCCCAGCGGCCAGCGGTACGAGCTGTGCCGCAGCGTACACGCCGAGGCCAACGCCATCATCTCCGCCGCCCGGCGCGACATGATCGGCGGCACGCTCTACCTCGTCGGGCGCGACGCCGCCAGCGGCGAGCTGCTGCACGACACGACCTCGTGCGCCATGTGCCGGCGCATGATCATCAACTCCGGCATCACGCGCGTCGTCAACCGCATCGGCGACGACGGCATTGAGATCATCGACGTGCAGAACTGGATCGTCAACGACGAGTCCATCCAGCCGAAGGCCGAGGCCGAATGAGCGCGGTTTTGCTTTACAAGCGCGGCGATTTTGATTATAATAAGTAAGTTAGACTGAAAAAAGGCAGGATTCAACGTATGGCATCCATTGCATTTGAAGAGTATAAAAACAAGCTCAACAACCTCCGCCCGGCGCTGGACGATCTGGGCGGCGCGCTGCATCTCGACGAGGCGCGCAACGAGGTCGAAAAGCTCGAGGAAGAGAGCGCGCAGGACGGCTTCTGGAACGACACCGAAAACAGCCAGCGCGTGCAAAAGCGCATCAAGACGCTCCAGCACAAGCTCGATCGCTACGCCAAGCTCTCCGGCGCGTGGGAGGATATGCTGACCATGTGCGAGATGGCCATCGAAGAGGACGACGACTCGATGCTGCCCGACCTCGAGAGCGAATTTCACAGCTTCGAGGAGACGCTCGAATCCATGCGGCTCGAGACGCTGCTGACCGGCGAGTATGACGCGAACAACGCCATCCTCACCTTCCACGCCGGCGCGGGCGGCACCGAGGCGCAGGACTGGACGAGCATGCTCTACCGCATGTACAACATGTGGGCCGAGCGCCACGGCTACACCGTCAAGCTCATGGACTATCTCGACGGCGACGAGGCCGGCATCAAGAGCGCGACGATCATGATCGAGGGCGAGAACGCCTACGGCTTCCTCAAGAGCGAAAACGGCATCCACCGCCTCGTGCGCATCAGCCCGTTTGACGCCTCCGGCCGCCGGCACACGTCGTTCGCCGCCGTGGAGGTCATGCCCGAGATCACCGAGGACAGCGAGATCGAACTGCGCGACGAGGACATCAAGATGGACGTGTACCGCTCGTCCGGCGCGGGCGGCCAGAAGGTCAACAAGACCTCGTCCGCCGTGCGTCTGACGCACATCCCGACCGGTATCGTCGTGTCCAGCCAAGTCGAGCGCAGCCACTTCCAGAACCTCGAAAACTGCAAGAATATGCTCCGCGCGCGCCTGGCCGAGATCAAGGAGCGCGAGCACCTCGAGAAAATCTCCGACATCAAGGGCGTGCAGCTCAAGATCGAGTGGGGCAGCCAGATCCGCTCGTACGTGTTCATGCCGTACACGCTGGCCAAGGACCACCGCACCGGCTATGAAAACGGCAACATTCAGGCCGTCATGGACGGCGACATCGACAACTTCATCAGTGCATATCTGGCTTGGATCCACAGCTAAAAACAAGCTGGGGAGGATTTCTCAAAGGAGTTTGGGAGAATTGAAAGAGATCAAGATCACCAAAAATGAGGAAAATCAAAGACTGGATAAATATCTGCTGAAATACTTCAATAAAGCGCCCAAAAGCTTTGTCTATAAAATGCTGCGGAAAAAACGCATAATAAAAAGAGCAAGGCACATTTTGCCTTGCTCTTTTGCATAAATTCTTCCATTTCAAGCCAAGCTAGGGTTAAAACCGAGGAAAAGAGGGATGGAATGAAAGAGGACGTTATTTTACAGGTGAACGGACTGAAGACATATTTTTTTGACAGAAAAGGGAAGGTGCCTGCAGTTGACGGTGTTGATTTCATGATCCGAAAAGGAGAGACATTGGGAATCGTG